>Ga0208950_1001077_pt1 | contig 13015 bp, 10 predicted proteins | sample AOAMet_54_BLW_10_2_FD_188234 | JGI IMG/M metagenome (GOLD analysis project Ga0208950, IMG submission 188234) | Ammonia-oxidizing marine microbial communities from Monterey Bay, California, USA - CAN11_54_BLW_10 (SPAdes) | ecosystem: Environmental > Aquatic > Marine > Intertidal zone | place...
TGCCTCAAGGGCTATTTCACCTAAGCCTGCCAGCGGGCCAGAATTCATCCAGCGCAGATCATTAGCAATCTTCATGATTGAAACTGCTGTCGTTTTTAGCTGACCTGACAAAGACACAACCACATCCTGTGTATTGATATGGGTAAATAAGTTATCTGCAGGAGAGAACTCTATTCCGGTCTCTGCGCTCAGGTGCTTATTAAATTCAACCGCAAAATCAGGATGCGCATTAATGCCAGTACCAACTGCGGTTCCACCTTGGGCGAGTGTTTGCAATTTAGGTAACGTTGCTTTGATAAAATAAATATTTTGTTCGATCTGCGTAGCCCAACTCAGCAAGCTCTGGCTCAATCGCACAGGCATAGCATCCATTAAGTGAGTACGTCCGGTTTTGATGTGATGGTCGACTTTCTTGGCTTTTACCAAGATAACCTCATGTAAGTGCTCTAAAGCAGGCAGAAGCCGCTCTCGAACCTCAACAGCCGCGCTAATATGAATACAAGTAGGAATAATATCGTTACTACTCTGACCATAATTAATATGATCATTGGCGCTGACTGATTCACCGGTTTTTGATGAAGCTAAGGTCGCTAATACTTCGTTAGCATTCATGTTAGAGCTAGTACCAGATCCCGTTTGATATACATCTACCGGAAAGTGGCTCATTAACTCGGAGCTTTGCAACAATTCTTGGGCCACCACTGTAATGGCGTTGCCGACATTCGGTGCCAACAGCCCTAAACTCGTATTTGCTTGTGCCGCAGCAGACTTGGCAACCAGCAGCGCGCGAATAAAAGCCTCAGGCATAGATTTACCGCTCACTGGGAAGTTGTTAATGGCTCGCTGAGTTTGTGCGCCATAAAGCGCATCTTCAGGAACCTTTAACTCTCCCATGCTGTCACTCTCAATACGAGTCTTCATTACTTATCCTTAAATTTGCCTATTCAGATTATCGTTTTAGCACCGCGCATGGAACATTCACAGCACAGCCCATCAAGGTTGCCTATATTAGCAGAAATAGTATTTATTAATAATTAATTAGGAGGATCTTCTTTCCAAAAAAACCGACAAAAGGAACAACCTAAGCCTGTGATTTAAACCCAGTATCTTTCACTGCGTCTAAAAGCCACCGCATAATATAGTCCGAAAAACTGCGGCGAATGATTAGATCAACGCTACCATCGACATTCTTAGCCACAAGAGCGCTAGCGCTTGCAAAGGTACTTTGCGTGCATCGACCACCTTGATCTGAGGCTTCAGCCCAAGAACCAAAGTCATATACACTTGCCTTTTGGAGGAGAGTATCAACTTGTTCACCACTGAGGTTTACTTGTGTTTGACCACCACTAACATCGACAACGGCTACATGCCCTTTAAGCTCTTGTCTTAAGGCACTTCCAAGGCTTAAGGCGTCGCTTGTTGCGGTAACTAACCATTCGTTGGGCCCCAACCAGTAGATGCTGGTATTGCCGCTACGTCTGTAAGTACCCGGCTTGGTGGGTAAAGTCACACCTGTAACCTGCAATACAGCGTGGCCAAATTGTGTGTCACCACTGTCGCCGCGCAATGTAAGGTGGCAACCTTGATGAATTTCTCGAACTATAAGGCTACTTGGTGCATTTTCAGTAACCTGACTGGACAAACCATAGTGCAATGGAGACTCAGAACGGGGTTGATGGCCTGTATTAGACATGCTGGCGCTCTCCTTTTGGGTCGTAAAATACTGAGCTGACTATTTGTGCGGGGACGGTGGTCCCATCAGCTGTTGGGCAATACACTGTGTCACCTAAACGATTCAAACCACCCTTCACGACCGCTAGAGCGATGGAGTGGCCCATATTGGCACTGTAATAGCTTGAGGTCACATGGCCTTGCATGGCCATTGGAATAGGCTGTTTGGGGTCGTTAACAATCTGAGCCCCCTCAGGTAACACGATAGTTGGGTCAATCGTTTTTAACCCAACTAGCTGCTTGCGATTATCCCGAAGAGTGTCGCTACGGGATAATGAGCGCTGACCTATAAAGCTAAAGGCTTTGTTCTTGCCGACAATCCAATCCATGTTCATGTCAGCAGGGGTCATGGAGCCGTCAGTATCTTGCCCAACAATAATAAAGCCCTTTTCTGCGCGCAGTACGTGCATGGTCTCTGTGCCGTAGGGTGTGATATCAAACTCTTTGCCTGCCTCGATTAAGGCCTCCCATACATGACGGCCATAATTTGCGGGTACGTTGATCTCGAAAGACAATTCCCCGGTGAAGCTAATACGGAACACTCGCGCTGCAACTCCCGCTACTGTGCCATCACGCCAATCCATAAACCCAAATTGGTCAGAGGTTAAGTCAATGTCTTGGCATACTTTGGTCAACACTTTGCGAGCATTGGGCCCTGTGACAGTTGCCGTAGCCCAGTGGTCAGTAACCGAGGTAAAATAAACCTGTAATTCAGGCCATTCGGTTTGTTGCCATAACTCTAACCACGCTAAAACACCTGCGGCACCACCTGTGGTGGTAAACATGAGATAGTGGTTATCACCTAAACAGGCACAGACTCCGTCATCAAAAATCATTCCATCTTCTTTGAGCATAACGCCGTAGCGACATTTACCTGGAGCTAATTTAAGGTATGAATTGGTGTACATACGAGTGATGAATTCAGCAGCATCAGGCCCTTGAATATCAATTTTGCCAAGGGTGCTGGCATCAAGAATACCAACGCTGTTGCGCACCGCTAAACACTCGCGATTAACCGCTTGGTCGAGGGTCTCGTTACCTTTAGGAAAATACCAAGGTCGCTTCCATTGACCCACATCTTCAAATTTGGCGCCCTGCTCAACATGCCATCTGTGGGCTGAGGTATATCGCTCTGGATCAAATAATTCGCCAACATCACGGCCGGCGATCGCTCCAAAGGTGGCAGGCGTGTAGGACGGCCTAAAAATAGTGGTGCCTGTTTCACTGATACTTTGGTTAAGCGCGTTGGCTAAGATCGCCATGCCATTAATATTACCAAGTTTACCTTGGTCAGTACCAAACCCTAGGGCGGTGTAGCGCTTTACGTGTTCTACTGACTCAAACCCCTCTCTAACAGCCAGCTCTATACCGCCTGCGCTAACATCTAGCTGCAAATCAACAAACTGACTGGGAGCTCGACTGGGTGGTTTACTGTGAGGTACCAAAAATAGTGCCTGCTGCGGTTCTTGCATCGGTTCTACGAGCTCTACAGGCGAAAATTGCACAGCACCCAATCCAAACCCGGCAAGTTGTGCTGCTTTGGCACCGGCAGTGGCGCCTTCAATCAACCCGTCTCGCAGGCCAAAAGTGCCATTGCAAGCGCCTACCGAGCGCTCTTGCTGTTTTGAGTCGCCAGGTCTAAAGCTTACAATCGACTCATCCCAAACTGGTTTGGCGCCGGTATGGGAACTGAGATGAATAGCGGCACTCCAACCTCCAGAGGTCGCTATAAGGTCACAGGGCAAACGTTTTACCTCACCCGTGATGGCGCTGCCGCTTTTATTCAGAGGAGCAACCATGGCTGCGCGTACTCGTTTTACACCTTTAGCTTCGATGACGCCATGACCACTTGCTATTTGAATACCCAGAGCCCTGGCCTGTTCAACTAATTCACCGTTAGGTGACTGGCGCGAGTCAACCACCGCTACAACATCTCGACCCGCGGTGTGCCAATCAATGGCTGTTTGGTAGGCGTTATCGTTGGTGGTGGCTAAAATAAGTTTGCTTCCGGGTGCCACACCATAGCGATTAACATAGGTTGATACAGAGGATGCTTGCATCACGCCTGGAATATCGTTGTGCGCAAACACCAACGGGCGCTCAAAGGCACCTGTTGCTAAAACCACTTGTTTGGCCCTTACTCGGTGCATTCTTTGCCTTACTTGCTGTCCCTTGCCTGCACTCAACCCCAGATGATCTGTGCGTTTTTCTAAAATGGTCAAAAAGTTGTGGTCGTAGTAGCCAAACACTGTGCTACGGGGCAGTTGCTGAACGTTGCTATAACGATTTAGCTGCTCAACCATGTCTGCGACCCATTGGCTAGCCGATACACTGCTTAGGGTTTGAGTGGATGCCAGCAGGCTACCACCAAACTCGCTCTGTTCATCTGCAATGATGACTCGGGCACCAGCCTCTGCTGCTTCACGCGCAGCAACTAAACCTGCCGGCCCTGCACCTACCACCAACACATCGCAGTGCTGATTAAGTTTGTCATAAACATCTGGATCGGCCTCAACGGGTGTTTTACCCAACCCAGCCGCCTTGCGAATAAAGTGCTCGTAGGTCATCCAGAGTTTTTGTGGATACATGAACGTTTTATAGTAAAACCCTGGCGGCATTAAGCGCCCAAACCATCCCATTATGCCCATCAAATCAAAATCAACATTTGGCCATCCATTGACACTTGAGGCTTCAAGCCCCTCGTAAAGCTCGACCTGAGTGACCTTAAGATTGGGTACGGTAGCTGCGCCTGAGCCTAGCTGAATAATACCGTTGGGCTCTTCGGCACCATGGCCCACAATACCGCGGGGTCGTGAGTATTTAAAACTGCGACCTACTACATTCACGCCATTTGCCAGTAAAGCTGAGGCTAGGGTATCACCCATTACTCCCTGATAGGCTTTGCCGTTGAATGTAAAATTAATATTTTGGTCAGGGTTTGTGCGCCCAGCATTAGGCAGGCGGTTTAGTTGTTTCATGCGCCCTCTCCAACAATGCTTGGCTGCGTGCCGACTTTGTAGGTCTCAAGAATTTCATAGGTCACTGTGTTACGTGTGGCATTAAAATAACGACGACACCCAGTCACGTGGTACCACATTTCATGGTGGATACCGCGAGGGTTTTTGCGAAAAAACAAGTAATCGCCCCACTCTTCGTCAGTGAGTGTCTCAGGGGCTAAGGGGCGGGCAATATGGGCTTCACCACCGTAGCTAAACTCTTCTTCACTACGCAATTCTTGGCAGTGTGGGCAATAAATTTGTAACATAAATAGTCTCTCAAACTATGTTTGAATATGGTGTCAGTGGGCTACACCTGCGGCCCCATGCTCGTCAATTAAGGCTCCACTATTAAACCGGCCAATATTGAAGGCTTCAGCCAAGGAATGAGGCCGGTCATTAGCCACGGTGTCAGCAAAAACAAAACCAGAGCCAGGCGTGGCTTTAAAACCACCGGTACCCCAACCACAGTTGAAGTAAAGGCCATCCACTGAGGTTTTACTAATAATCGGACAAGCATCAGGACAGGTGTCGACGATGCCGCCCCATTGGCGGTTCATTTGCACTCGACTAAATGCCGGAAACAGCTCACAAATGGCCTGCACGGTGTGCTCTATGACATTGAATGACCCACGCTGGCCGTAACCGTTGTAGCTGTCTACCCCTGCGCCAATTACTAAGTCGCCCTTGTCAGACTGGCTGATGTACCCGTGCACTGCATTTGACATAACCACTGTGTCTAGGCAGGGTTTAACGGGCTCTGAAACCAATGCTTGAAGAGGTCGTGATTCAACGGGCAACCGCAAGCCTGCCATTGCCGCCACTACTCCGGAACTACCCGCAGTAACACAGGCGACCTTGCGCGCACCAATAAAACCGTTGGTTGTTTCTACACCAATTACTGCACCATCTTTTCGACGAATACCGGTCACTTCGGTCTGCTGAATCATGTCAACTCCCAGAGCGTCTGCACCCCGAGCATACCCCCAGGCCACCGCATCGTGACGGGCTGTGCCCCCGCGCGGTTGCCAGGAGGCACCCAAGATAGGGTAGCGACTATCTCGAGATATATTGATTAGTGGCGCAATTTCTTTTACTCGCTCTGGGGTCACTACCTCACCGTCAATACCGTTGAGTCGGTTGGCGTTGACGCGCCGCTCAATGTCGCGCATATCTTGTAGGTTATGCCCCAAATTAAGCACACCGCGCTGGCTAAACATTACGTTGTAGTTTAATTCTTTACTGAGCCCTTCCCATAATTTGAGGGATAGTTCGTAGAGTTGTGCTGCCTCGTCCCAGAGGTAGTTTGACCGAATAATAGTGGTGTTGCGGGCGGTGTTTCCGCCACCGAGATATCCTTTTTCGACAACGGCAACGTTGGTTATACCGTGTACTTTTGCCAAGTAGTAGGCTGTTGCTAAGCCGTGTCCGCCGCCACCAACAACGATGACGTCGTATTCTTTTTTGGGCTTGGGACTACGCCAGACTTTCTGCCAATTTTCATGGTAGCTAAGGGCGTTTTTTAACAGACTAAAACCAGAGTATCGTTTCATAGTGAGCACAAAGTTAAATCTAGATTATCAAGAGTGCATTTGACCAGCTTTACGGTTGGGACTGCTAGAATAAAAACGCCAATGTGTGACTCAAAAACGACAAAATAACGCTCAAACCGTAAAAACAAGGGTTTTAGGGCTAAAATGTCATTATAGTTATGACGTAAAACCATTTTTTGTTGTATTAAAACGACTTATAGAGGGTGTTTGGCCATGCCTGAAACGACCTTACAGACGCATCATTCTGCCCACCTTGCGGTAGGTTTTGTACTTATGCCTAGCTTTACTTTACTGCCCTTTTCGGCCTTTATTGATGCGCTACGCCTTGCTGCTGATGAGGGCGACAAAAGCCGTCAGGTTAACTGTCAGTGGACTGTTATGGGGCCGGATTTGGCTCCGGTGAGCTCTAGTGCTGGGGTGACAGTAAAACCTTGGGAGACTTACCGTGACCCGTCAGATTTTGATTATATTGTGGTGGTCGGGGGGCTATTAGACCAGACTCTTGAGGGCAGTGACCATGTGGTTGATTATCTGCAGCGAGCAGATGACACTCACGTGCCTATTGTAGGTCTGTGCACAGGATCTTTTGTGATGATTAGAGCGGGGCTGATGGATCAGCGACGTTGCTGTGTTTCATGGTTTCATCATAAGGATCTCACCGACCGCTTCGATAATGTCACCCCCGTTGCAGACCAGCTTTTTGTGGATGATGGCGATCGAATTACCTGCGCAGGAGGTGCTGTGGCTGCTGATTTGGCTGCCTATATCATTGAGCGTCATCTGGGCCAAAATTGGGCCCGCAAAAGTCTGCGTATTTTGGTTATGGACAATCCTCGCCCCGCTGATGCTCCTCAGCCTCAACCAGGTGCTGATTATGAGGTAAGTAATCGCTGGGTGGCTAGAGCCCTTCTGCTAATGGAGCAAAACTTAAGTCGCCCATTGAGTACCGATGAAATGGCAGATCGTTTAGCGATCTCTAAGCGCCAGCTGGAGCGTTTATTTATTAGTGACACAGGTGAGAGCCTACAGAAGTTCTATCGAAAGATTCGATTGCGCTACGGATTGTGGCTACTACAAAATACTGATCGATTAATTACCGACATTGGCCAAGAGTGTGGATTCTCAGATACCGCCCATTTCTCTCGAGTATTTCGCCAAGCGTTTGATAAAAAACCAACAGATTATCGCAGCTAGCGCAGTGCCCTGCGCTCACTACTAGGGGGCTTGCTGTATAGGTCGCTGTAACATTTACTGAAATGTGGGGCTGTGGAAAACCCGCAGCTAATGGCAACGTCAATTACTGGAATGGACGTTTGTAAGAGTAGTAATCGCGCTCGGGATAATCGCAATTCTAAGTAGTAACGTGACGGTGCACAGTGAAGATAACGATTAAATAACCGCTCTAGTTGTCGCCGTGATATGCCTACATAATCTGCAACTTCATCTAAAGTCAGCGGCTCTTCTATGTTGCTTTCCATTAATGTTACAGCGTCTACTAACCTTGGTTGACTAGCTCCAATAAGATACTTCAGGGGTGCTCGCTGAGCATCTTTTTCGGTACGTACACGATCACAGGTGAACTGTTCTGATATTTGCTGCACTAACTGGTGGCCGTGGATACTGGCAATAAGATTTAGCATCAGATCAATAGAGCTAATACCACCTGAGCAGGTGTAGCGGTCACGATCAATAACAAACAAGCTTGATGCTATATTTAACTTTGGAAACTCTTCACGAAAACTGGCTATATTTTCCCAGTGAATGGTGCAACGGTATCCATCAAGTAAGCCTGCGGCTGCGAGAGCATAACTGCCTGTACAGATGCCTCCCATAGGAATTTTGCGCTTGGAGATCAGACGCAAACTCTCTATCAGCGGCTTGTCACAGTATTTTTTGACCGAGTAACCCCCGCAGACTAGTAGTATGTTTATGCCATCTGCATCTTTTAAACTGCCGTCCAGATTTACCTCCAATCCAGCACTGGATGTCACGGGTTCTCCATCAAGGCTACGCAGAGTCCAGGTGTACAGTTCTCGGCCGCTCAACCGGTTGGCCATGCGAAGGATGCCCACAGCATTAGAAAAGGTGCTTAGAGTGTATTCTGGAAGCATTAAAAAACCAACGTGCATTGCTACGTCGGTCTCGTTGACTGGTGTTTCAGTTGAATTCGACATTTTCACCTTCTTACCATAATCATAGATTACGATATGCGTTTTAGGAAACGCCTGTTCGGTCTCTCATTAAAGACTCTTGAGGCGAGTATATGTTAACTAAGGGGAATATAAGAAGCTTTTTTATCGTCGTCGTCTTTTTCGCCCGCCAGGGGATTCTGTGATGAGCTTCTCGGGGGGTTTGTCGATTGTGGAAAACAAGTTTGGAAAAGGATCTGTCTTGTTCGGGAACGCCATGGCATCAACAAAGTACTGTTGAAATTTAGGCTCCATAGCCGTCTCAATTTTTTCTATATTGGTGACTAGATCCTCAATAGTATTGCGGGACTGGTTATTGAGTAATGCGATTCTAGCTCCGGTTCCAGCAGCGTTACCTGCTGAGGAAACCTGATTTAGAGCGCAGTCAGGAATTAGACCCAACACCATCGCATGCTGAACATTAATATGGCTACCAAATGCACCTGCCAAACGAATACGATCGACATGGTCAATATCTAGTTTGTCCATGAGCAGCTTAACTCCGGCGTAAAGGGCAGCCTTAGCTAACTGGATTTGACGGATATCATTTTGAGTGACCAAAATAGGTGCTTGGTTTTCAGTTAAATCTGATTGATACAATACATAAGACCAAGTGCGGCCATCGGCTACGACAAGGGGTGAACGGCTAGCCAATTCGCCATCTATAATGCCATCGACAGTGACAATACCTGAAAGATACATTTCAGCAACCACTTCGATAATGCCTGACCCACAAATACCTGTGACACCAAATTTTGAGGTCTCTTCGATGAAGCCTGGCTCATCGCTCCATAAATCTGAGCCAATCACTTTAAATCGCGCCACTAGAGTGTCTGGGTCAATGCGGACGCGCTCAATCGCACCGGCAGCTGCTCGCTGACCTGCGCTAATTTGAGCCCCCTCAAAAGCGGGTCCTGTGGGGCTGGAACACGCTAACAATCGATTTTTATCACCTAATACGATTTCGGCGTTGGTCCCTACATCAACCAGCAGAGTCATGGCTTTTTGCTGCTGCGGCTCTTCAGAGAGAATCACGCCAGCAGTATCTGCACCAACATGGCCAGCTATACATGGCAAGATATAGATTCTACCTCCATGATTAATCTGTAAATCTAACTCACGAGCTGGCATCTCCACTGCTGTGTCAGTAGTGAGGGCAAAGGGTGCTCCGCCCAACTCAACGGGATTAATTCCCAGCAGTAGATGGTGCATAATTGGGTTTGCCACAAGGGTGATTTCTAAAATATCCTCTACCTTTGCTTTGACCTGTTTGGCGACGTTTTTAAAGAGATCATTCAGAGCCACGCGAATTGCGTTGGTCATTTCTTGAGCACCCTCTGGGTGCATCATGACATAGGAAACACGACTCATTAAATCTTCGCCAAAGCGAATTTGTGGATTCATGACACTGGCACTTGCTAATACGTCTCCACTAGAAAGATCACACAGGTGCACTGCAACGGTGGTTGATCCTACATCTACCGCTACGCCATAGGCTAGATCATGAAAGCCCGCCCAAAGTGCAATAATTGAGTGATTTCTGTGCACTGCAACGGTAAGTCTACGTCCACTTTCCTTGAGCGCAGGTTGCAAGCGAGCCAGCAACGCCGCATCGCAGGTCAAACTAGATAACCCCCAATCTGACTCTAGTACATCAAGTAGGTGCTGAAGATCACCCTTGGGCACTTCCATGTCAGGCTCTGGCACCTCTACACAATACAATCGGGTGGCCGCATCAAGCTCAATATCACGATATTCAGCAGCTTTGCGAACCACTTGACGATGGACTTGGCTCTCTGGTGGAACGTCAATAACACAGTCATCAAGTAATAGCGTATGGCAGCTTAGTCGACGGTCTTGTGCGAGGGGCTTTTTACGTTGGTTATAACTTTTTTCAGTTTCACTTAAGGGGGAAAGATGATCTTTTGACGACTGAATCTGATGCTTGGGGAAGGCGCCTTCAGCACAGGTAACCTGACAACGCCCACAGAGACCTCGCCCTCCGCAAACAGAATCAATATCAACTCCCAAACTTCGGGCAGCATCTAGTAATGGCGTGTTGACAGGAAAGCTGCCGCGCCTACCAGAGGGCGTAAATACTACCTTTACCATTGAGTCACTCATGACTGTCCTTCGCTATTACGTAGTCTCCTTAACGAGCGCGGCGACGGCTGGTTCTTCCGCCTCGACCAATCTCTGCAGTGGGTTCTCTGTAGGCTTTAATCCAATTAGCACAATTAGGATCTTTGCCCATCATTACATCCCCACCTCGAACCGCTGCCATGACTTCTGGATGCAATGGACTGGTGATTGCCGAGGTCATTCCAGCGCCCATAGCCATAGTTAAAAAGGCGCTATTAATGCCATTGCGATTAGGCAAGCCAAAGCTAACATTAGATGCACCGCAGGTGGTGTTGACTTTAAGCTCTTCACGTAGGCGTCGAACCACATGCATGACCTGCAGACCTGCTGTGTTAATTGCTCCAATTGGCATCACTAGGGGATCAACCACAACATCACTGTAGTGAATTCCGTAATCTGCTGCACGCTCGACGATCTTTTTTGCAACAGCAAAGCGCTCATTAGGATCTTCAGAAATACCGGTTTCATCGTTAGAGATTGCTACTACCGCAGCCCCGTATTTTTTTACTAAAGGCAATACGCGCTCGAGCACTTCGTCTTCACCGGTGACAGAGTTCACTAAAGCTTTGCCTTGGTAGACAGACAAACCAACTTCAAGAGCTGCAATAATCGATGAGTCAATACTAATGGGTGCATCTGTTATCGACTGCACTAATTGAATCGCTTCTCCAAGAATTCTTGGCTCATCTGCCAAGGGAATCCCCGCATTAACATCTAGCATTTGAGCGCCTGCAGCCACCTGCGCAAGAGCATCAGCTTCAACGCGACTGTAGTCGCCTACTTTCATTTCTTCGGCAAGTATTTTTCGGCCAGTGGGATTAATTCGTTCGCCAATAATGACAAAAGGATGGTCAAAGCCAATATTGACCTCTTTGGTAGCCGAGCTGATAGTAGTTACAGTCATAATATTTCCTATTTTTATTCGGTTGAACCCACTTACACTCTAGTTTCAACAGTATTTTCAATAATTTAAGTTGTTGTAAAACCTTTTTCTGAAATCTCAAAGTGTCCATCCTGAATCTTATACATCCACTCAGCTGACTTTTTAAGTCCTCCTAACGGATAGAGATGGCATTGTTGTATCAGGCAATCAGGGTCAGCGTTAATACCTTCGATCAAATCTCTCAATAATTCACTGGGCTCTGATGAGGGTGCATTGACGAACTTGCCCAAGACGGAGTCTTTGAGACCCAGCTTTATCATGTCTAAGGGGTTACGGGTTAGAAAGCGCATGGACGGGCCCACTCCACAATGTTGAGCATGGCGCATCAATGTTTTAATAGTTGCTATACCGGGAATACCGACGTAAACAGGCAACATGTTGCCTTGCTCACGAATTTTCTTTTCCCACGCGAGCACGGGGGCTGCTTCAAAGACAAACTGCGTCGCAAGATAGAGGCTCATGGTGGACTCTTTTGCATAGTCATTCTTTTGCTGAATGGCCAAAGCACAATCTGCATCGGAAATGTCCGGACTACCCTCGGGATGACCTGCCAAACCAAGCTTTGTAAAACCGTACTTCTCAAACAAGCCCGCACGTAATACGTCAATGGAGGCATTAAATTCACCAACAGGTTTGTCAACGCCACCACCGATTAGTAAGCCTTCGGTAATTCCCTCACTCTGGAGCGCAGCAAGGCTTTCTTCTAACATTTGTACTGAGGGGATCGAGCGAGCGGCAAAGTGCGGAACGGGCTTATAGCCTTCGGATTTCAGTCGACGCACAGCAACCATGGTGTCACTAAAGTCGGAACCGGGCAAAAAAGTCACGTACACAGTGCACCCTGCCCTGAGGATTTGACTAAAGTCACTTACTTTTGCAGCGCCACCGGGTGTTACCTCTAGAGTGGTTTTACCCATGAGGTCAATTAATGCCTGCTTTTCTTGGTTTGTACTCAGAGGCATCTGCACTCACTCCACTCATCGGTCTACATCGCTCCATTTAGGGTCAATGAAACGATACTATTTATTCTGTTACTCGGCCTTTAGCCCTTTGTTTTTAACTAAAACTTTAATATCGTCATCTGAGTACTGTTGTTCAATCGCCGTTGCAAATTCTTCGGCAAGCGCTTGGGGAGCGCCCTCTGCTTCGAGGGATCCTGACTCTCGTCGCCAGTCCGCCAAGTATTCCTCACTGCCACCTTTGCCCGCCCTCATGGCTGCACGATCAATTGCCGCCTGAAAACGATGACTTAGAATCGCTTTGCCTCGCTCTCGACCGCGCTTCACCAATACCTGGGCTGGAATATCACGCCAATAAACTACAATTTTCTGCATTTTGAAATCGACTCCATTTCAGAATAGTGCGACCTATCCAAACTTTATGACCTGTGATTCAAGGCCAGTTTGCAAATCACCGTATCCACAGTGTTCGTGCTCAAAATCTAAGCCAAGGAAACGCGCA
>Ga0208950_1001088_pt1 | contig 12886 bp, 11 predicted proteins | sample AOAMet_54_BLW_10_2_FD_188234 | JGI IMG/M metagenome (GOLD analysis project Ga0208950, IMG submission 188234) | Ammonia-oxidizing marine microbial communities from Monterey Bay, California, USA - CAN11_54_BLW_10 (SPAdes) | ecosystem: Environmental > Aquatic > Marine > Intertidal zone | place...
ACGGGCTTTGTGGATAAAAAAGTCACCCCCGAAGGGATGACTGTATAGTTTTTTTTTTTAACGACCAAGTCCGGTTTCTTTATTAAAACCGTTTACTCCGCTAGCAATTTGTGGTATCATTCTATAAATTTCAGTCTTTGTTTGACGAGAAATGTCACCTGAAATATTTAAGTTAACCACTTGTTGATTTCCTGATGATTTATTAGAAGCTAGCCTTTTAGCATTATTAGTACTTAAAACCATTTCTCCAGGAGTTAACATGGCAGGAACACTGTCTTTTCCTGCTATAGAGGTAGAAGTATTTGGAACAATACCACCTTGTGACATAGGAAATCCGAAGAAACTAGCGCCCATTTTAAGCAAGCTGCCGACGTCAAAACCACCGCCGCCTCCACCGTTAAACATTCCCATAAGGCTTTGGCCTAAACCACCTACTATTTTCCCAAAGCCTCCTCCAAATTTATCTAGTATATTTCCAAAACTTGAGGTAAAAGTCTGAAAGATAGATTGAAACGGAGCAGACATGTCTTCACCAGCTTCTCTAGAATCTGGGGTTTTTCCTCCAAGAAGAGACCCGAAATTAAAGCCCTCTCCACCTTCACCTAGACCTAACATGCTAGTAATTCCTTTAAAGAGACCACCGCCACCAGAAGAACCCATGAGCATTCCTATGATACCAGTTCCGCCTTTACCGCCTTCTCCTGAAGATCCAAAAATCCTCTCAAAAATACCTTCGGAAACTACTTTTTCTTCTACATTTTCTTTGTTTACTTTTGTAGTTCTAGTGTCTCCTAGCTTTTGACCTAGTTCTGCAGACTCTTCAAACTGCCCTGTCATAAACCTATTAAAACCACTGTTTTCAAAAAGAGAACCAGTAAAGTTATCAATAACAGTATCCATGACGTTTCCTGTGAACGAGTCTAAAGTATTTGAAAGTACACTTTTAAAATCACCAGTTCTAAAGGCATTTTTCAAAGAAGAAGAAAAAGTTGCAGCAACATTTTGGGCTGATGTTTCAGCATCATTTCTTATAGCTGTTTGTGTTGCAGTTTCTATTTTTCCTGTAAGTGTTTCGATTAACTCAACAGCATTATCACCAAAGGTCTCTGTAAGCGCGGCTTGTAAAGATTGAAGCTCTCCTTGAGTTTTAGCTAAGTCTAGTGCAGCTGCAAACTGCCCAGTATCTAAGGCAGTTAAAAATGCAGCGCTAATTCTCTCGTTTAAAGTTCCGTTATCTCCACCAAACTTTTTATTAACTTCAACTAGTTCATTAAGGAGTGCAGTTTGCTTTTTGCCTTCGTCTGTAGCATTTGAGCCTGCTACAAACTTTCCATCTACAACGGTTGCTCCAGTTCCCCCTTGGAAAAACTGCGGCATAATTCCAGAGTTTACTTTGTCGAGAAAGCTTGTTCCAAATCTTTTAGCAGCAGAGGCTTGAATGACATACTCTCCATTAGAAAGCATAGCAGGGATTTTATCATCCGTAGGACCACCATCACCATAAATAGCGCCACCTGTGGCGTAATGCTTTAACTCAGGAAGTCTTTTCATTAGATCTTCTAATCGATAAGTATTGTCGCTAGTACTTGGATTTAAAAAATCTTTATTAGGAAGTTTTCCATCAATATCCCAATCTTGAAATTCGCCCATTCCCATATTATCACCAAACGGTATTCCAAAATTATGAGGCAGAAGCATTTCTAAAAATTGTCTTTGATTATCGCCAGCGCTTTTTCCTTGTTGATTATAAACAGGGGCTACAAAAGCATTTATAAGATCATCGCGGGTTTCAATACCAAGAAAATCATAAGTGTCTAAAAGAGCTTTACTTGGGAAGTTTTCATCTTTAAATAAACCGTTCTTTGCTGAAAGACTTCTATTAAACTCTCTAGCCAAATAGCTTTCTTGACTTTTATCAAGACCTTCTTGAGTCTTTCTTTTTTCTCTTTCATCAAATAAAGGAGATAAAATTTTTCTTGCAAATTGATTTGCAAAAAGTTCAGAACCTAATTGATCATCAGATTTAAAAAGTGGCCATTTTCTAGCGAGGTTATCCCACAGACTTTCTCCACTCTGGGCTAAAGGAAAGACCCCGTTTATATCTTCATAATTTTCTAAGCTAGGATCTGTAGCTAGCCCTTTATAATTATTATTAGTATAATTAGGAAGAAAGCTTTCTCCAAATAACTCTTTAAATCTTACAATTTCTTCTAAAACATAATTAGAAAAATCGAAAGCATGGCCTAGCTCATGAGAAGCAATTCCAAGAGAGGTTAACGCATAATCAGGGCGCGTCCAACCATCTATTTCTGAAGATTGACTAAGAGGAGTTCTTGGTAATTCAAGATGTCTTAACTGGACTTGAGTTGGAGTAAATGGTCGAAAAAATCCTTCAAACCCAGTACTGTTTAACTTTTTATGACCTAACGGTATTCCAAAATTATTTTGATATTCTGAGTTAACAAATCCAAAAATTTCGTCAAAAATAGATTGATATTTAGCTTCAGTATACCCTTTTTTCTTTTGAAAAGAGTCATGTTGACCTAAAGCTCTAGAGTTTGCTTTTTGTTTCATTGCCCAATCAGTTTCGGCAATAAGCATTTCGGCTTGTCTTTGTTCTTCTTTACTACTAAAAACTCCCATTTCATCAAGAGACATTCCTCCGCTAAAAGGAAAAGTTTCTTTAAAAGAATTTACAGCTCCGCTAAAGAAGTCACTCATCCTTTTTCCTGAAGCTTCTTTATCTTTATTTCTACGAAGTCCCGAAAGTTTACTGTGATCAGATCTAAACTCTTCAGGAGTTAATGCTCTTAAATTTCCATGATGATCTTCTATTCTAAGATCGTGAACAGAATGACCTCTTGGGAACATCCACTGAGGAATAGCCACGTCTTTGTCTAAAATGTTTGACCAATCGCCAAACTGGTTATCTACAGAACGCTCTCCGCTTGCGCCAAAATTAAGCGCACCATAGCCTAGCATTGCTGCACCGCCTCCAAGTCCAGCTAAGAACATTTTAAACGCTTTACCGCGCATACCTTTAAAGAAGGCTATGCCACTACCTGCTGTTTGAGCTGCACCTCCTGCAGCATTCCACAAGCCTTGGCTTAACATTTTAGGGTTCATTGTTGCTGCACCCCAAAGAGCTTGTCCACCTCCTGCTAAACTTTTAAAAAGGCCAGTACCCATTTGACCTGTAGTCAAAGCCACTGAGCCTATAGCAGCAGCAGCAGCAGCCCAGAAAGCACCTTCTTTCATGTGAGGTAGCCCGTTCATAATGCCATCCATAAAAGCATTTCCTGGGGCGTCTGGTCCTTTTCCAAGAAAAGAATGTTCAGCTGCTGCAAAAAGATTTCTAGTAGAGTCTGCTAAACCATCGCTAAACCAGCCAGCTGCTTTTCCAGCCTGAGTAACACTTTCTCCTAAAAAAGGAATAAGTTCTGACAAATTTTCTGGTAAAGGAGGAAACTCAACGTCTATAGCTTTAAGCCCTTCTCTTAATTCAAAGAAAATTCCTTCTTCGCTTGTAAAGATGTGTTTTAAAGCATCAAACCCCTTTTTAGCTACTAGGAATTCAAAAAGCTTTGTAGGTGTTCTAGCTCCAGTTGTATCTGTAATTTGTTTTAAGTCTTTTTCTAATTGTTCTGGATTTATAGGCTTTTGATACATTGGAGATAACATAGGATAATCTTTTTCTATCATCGGCAAAAGAGAATCATAAGTTACATCAGGACTTAATGAAGAACGCCCCCAGTGAGCTAACAAGTCTCCATATCGCATTGGGAACCCGTTTTCTTCTTCAAAACGTTTCATAGCGTCTTTACCTTGGCTGTTATACCAAGTTTGGCCCCATTGAGGAATAGAATCTGTTGCACCCCCAAAGCCAAATCTTCCTAAAACATCAACAATCCCCCCACCAAATTTATTTTGAGGCATAATTCCGCTATTAACAGCTGCCATCCATTGAGGACCAAACTTACTAACAGCTGAAGCTTGCATAACAAACTCACCGTTAGAAAGCATGTGAGGAATACTGTCTGAAGTAGCTGTACCGCTACCTCTGATCATACCACCACTGGCTTTTTGGTTGTTTAAATTCTGTGCAGTAACCATAGTTGGAGCAGAAACAGGGGGATTTAGTTCAAGTCTTTTGTTTACTTCATCATCTAAAACCTTTGCTAGCGACTTTGCAAAGTTTTCAGGAAGGCCTTTAAGTTGACTTTGTTGTATTCGAGATTCAGATTCTATAGCTTTTGCTACTTTATCTCGATCTCCTTCAACAAACTTACTAAATTCATTTGCAATAGCTTTAAATTGTTGTCCTAGAGAAATCTGCTTATCTAAAAGATCGGCTCGTTGTTTCTTTAATTCTTTTCGTTCAGGATTAGATAGTTCTTCCTTCTGTAATCTCGTAAGAATAGCTTTTCTTTCAAGGATATTTTCCGTTAAAGACTCATTTATACCATCTAAAGTATCTTTTAGTACAACTGGATCATTTGTATCTTTACCAGCTAATAACTCCCCTGCACCTGAAACATTATCTACACTTTGATTTCCTGTGACCATATCAAAAAAGGTACGAAGCTTTCCCATTCCTTTTGAAACTGCTTCAATAATAGATTCATAGAGGTTGTCCCCAAATTGAAAGATTGCCGATCTAGTCTCATCACTAAGAAGCGCTGTTGCTAGCATACCAACAGCTCCGCCAAGGACACCGCCGAAAGCAGTGCCAATAACAGGAAAGGCAGACCCAATAGTTGCACCAATAAGAGCGCCTTCAAGCCCTCCTGTGCCTACCTCGACTAAAGCTTTTTTAAACTTTCCCGTGTCAGGATCTAACTTATCAATTTCAATAGTATCTTTAAGCGCATTGCCAGCGGTTTCAATAGCAAATCCAAGCATTAAAGCCTGTCCGAGACGCCCACCTAAGTTTTTGTAAGCTCTAGTTGCACGCTTGTCCGCCGCTTCCCTTCTTTTTGCTTCATCGGAGATTAGCATGGCACCATGCGGTCCAGGACCATATCTTCTTGCTCTGTTATCAGCCATATCAGCTAACGCATCAGAAAAGACAGTACCACTAGCAGAACGAAAACCAGAAGTAGCTCCAAAAAGAAGTGAAGCAACGTTTTTACCAAGAATAAACAGCATTTTCCTTGCGCCTGAAGAAATAATAGAGACAGTAAAAATAGTCCCTAGTGCAGTTGCAAAGGCTGATTTTAAATTTTCCTCAATAGAAAATTCATCAATTTTAACAGAAACGTTATCAAAACCTTCCTCATCAAAATTAAGTGAAGATTTATCTTCTCCAAAAAAGCCTTCTCTGAAGCCTTTAAAGATTGCTTGAAGATTTCTTGCTATTCCCCTACCTAGTGCGCCAAGAGCGTCTCCTTCGCCTTCCATAACTTCTCTTAAAATTTTACCTGCGCCTGTAGCAATATCTTCCACTCTATCAGTAAAGAGTTGACTACCAGTAATAGCTGCAATAGTAATTGTTCCAATAATTAAAGGTACTTTGCGAACTTGTGCAACGATTGCTGCTACCATTCCAACAGCAAAAAAACTAAATTGTGCTGTGTCCATATCTTTTAAGGCAACTACAAAGGCTTTAGCCAGCGCGAGACCTACGTCAGAAAGAGTTTCGCCAACTTCAAAAGCAATTCTTATAGTACTTTTTGAAACATTCAGAAGGTTTGTTAAAATTTTATCTAAGCTTTCTGGTATTTCAATTTCTTTAAGTTTAGTTTTGATATTTTCTAGTATAGTTGGCATGTCAGCAAAAACGTTACCACCATCTACTCCTCGATGACCTGAAGTTGTCATAAAGATATCAATAAAGTTCTTTCTTATTGAAGATCCGAAAGTAGCTAAAGAGGTTGTAACAGAGTCTATTCTCTTTTGAAACTTTTCAAGTTCAGATTCTTGCTTAACAAAATAATCATCAGCAGAACCAGTAGTAGCTTTTGGAGTAAAGCCTAAAGCTTCGCCGAGATCTTCTCTAGCCTTTTTAAACCTAAGAGTAAATCTTTTAAGAGACTTTTCAAGTTTTTTTAGCTGCTTGCCTAGTTCTGTGTCAAGAACTACTTCACTACCTGCATCAACAAAAACAGTTTTCTCAAGAGCAAAAATACCTAAGAAAGACTTCCAATAAGGCATAACGTTAGCTCTTAAAGTAGAAAATGCTGAAATAATTTTATTAGCCATATCACCAATAGTAGTTAAAACGTTACCTACAGATTTCCTAAAATTTTTAGAGTCTAGCGTATTATCATCCCCGTTAGGTGTCCAACGACCTCTCCAAGAGCTACCTAAAAATACTTTCTGTGCAAAGTTTGAAAAGGCTGCTATTAACTTTTTTGTAAAGGTTATAATACGCTGCGCAACACCTGTTGTAGATTTTAAAAAGTTATTATTAGCAAGATCATAATCAAACGCTGTTTTAATAGATTCTTTTACTTTTTGAAAAATACCAACTACGTTTATTTTAAAAATCAGAAATTCAATTTTTGCTCTTTTTGCCCAAATTTGAATTCCATCTGCTACAAAAGTAAAAACAGTAGTTATTCCGGCTATATTTGACTTTAATATATTAGACGCACCAATAACTTTGTCTATGTTTCCGATCATTCTTCGAAATTCATCGCCTAAAACAATAGTAAAGTCACTTACTCTCATATTTAAAATAGCAAATTCTTTGTCAACTTTTCCAGCTTCTTTAAGAATAGCGTTAAAAACTGTTGTAGCTGTTAGTTGACCATCTTCTGCTCGTTTCTTAAGTGATCCAAAAGGAACTCCCATACCATCAGCAATAGCTCTTGCTAATCTTGGAATACCTTCAAGAACAGACATAAGTTCTTGGCCTCGAAGCTCTCCTGCACCTAAACCTTGCCCAAGCTGAATAATAGAAGCCTTGGCTGTTTCTGCACTAGCTCCAGAGAGTTTTGCAGCTTTAGCAACTGCTTCCGAAGCACGTATCAAGGAAGGGATATTTACTTCTGACCCTCTTAAAGCTCTACCAAACCTGTTAAAAGTATCTGCTGACGCGTCTACAGAAGATTTAGTTTGTTTAGCAACTTCTCTTAAAGAAGTTAAAGTTTTTTGTAAGTCCTTACCTCTACCAACTACTAGTGCAACTTTGTTTTCTAAAGTTGTCATAGAGTCTGCAGCACCAGAAATACTTGTACTTAATCCTTTAACTGCTAAAACAGAAGCGATTGCGGCCCCCATTTTAGCAAAAGAGCTACTTGCTCGTTGAACTCTTGTTTCAATACTACCAACAGACTGTTCTAGTTTACTTAAATCTAATCGCGCTTTTGCAGTACTCGCACGTACTTGAATTTCTACACCACTCATTTGGGTCTCCTTTAAATAAAAATGCCCCGTCAGGTGTCTTCGATTATGAAGAGCCATCGGGGGCATAGTATTTAGTCTGGGGTAATAATGCCTATTTTAGAAAGCACTTGTTCAATAAAAAATCGAGGTGCTTGCTTACTATGTCCATCGTTAAGGACAGTTATGTGATCTACAGGGTTAGTGATCGTTCCTACTTTATTTCCTAGTAGATCTTTTGTTTTAGTGTTAACCCAGCCGCCCCTTGCTTCGCCTGTATCAATAGGAGTAACTGTTCTGAGTTCTAAGGTTGCCTTATCAATCATTTGATGAGAGTGTTGGGTACCTATTTCGTTAACTTCTTTTTCTATTCTGTCTAATTCTTTTTGAAAGTTTTTAACTTTAATAGTTACTAGTTCACTCATTTCTTTCCTTTCAACCACGGAGGGTTCCAACCAGAGTTATCACCCTTTTTAGCAGTTAGCATTCTTTCAAGAAACTTTCCTTTTGGTAACGATTTAACGTCTGTTGGAATATGGTCCTTTAAAGCCTTAAGGGTAGGAAAGAGTTTTTCTGGTTCTTCCTTTAAACCTTGAGCGCTGAGGAGCATGTAAGTTCTTTGATCTTCTCTCCAACCGATCGGCCTTCTTTGGAAAAAAGAACACCACTTTACAAATTCAGTATAGTCCATTTCGTTCTGTATTGTATAAACAGGTAGCCCTAGGTTATAGGCAACCTCAAAAAGATTTTCTTCTTCGGGAGTTAGTTTCCCACATCTGCGGCTCCAGAGCCAAGTCCTGATAAACTCATAACTTTATCAGAAAGCTCTGTTAGCTCTGCAACAGGGAAACTATTAAATTCTTCATCGGTTAGTTCGTCTGCACCGATTACAGAAAGACGCAGTACGTCTCGAAGAAGAGCCATTTGACCTTCTTCCTTGTTTTTTGCTTTGCCATGTTTGTCTGCAAGTTTTTGTACTTTGAATACTTCAGCTACAGACATCTTTTTAACTTGGACTTCTTCGCCCATAAACATTGTAGATTCGGTAATTACCTTATTAACTAAATTTTTCATAATTATCTCCTAACTTATTCTAATTTTTCTTTATCGGTAAACAAATGACTATTTTCTTCTTGAAAGTCATCCATTATTTTTCTTACGGTATGAAGAACTGATAGTGTTTCCATAATTTCTTTACCAGTATCAGAATCATTTTCAAAGTCTTGAAATCTTTCAAAACTCTTACGAATACTAATATCTACACTTCGCCTCATATGGCGAAAGGTAGTCCTCATAACAAAACTTTTACTAAATGGTTTTTCCATATTTCTTTACTTTCTATCTGGGATAAGTCAGAGGAGACCCCGAAGGATCCCCTCTTAAGCGATCTCTATTAGCTAGCTGCAATAGTTGCAGGGCCAAAGAAATCAGACTGTGTTGAAAGTGTCATAGTTGCAGTAGTAGCATCTGTGAGACTTGGGTTAACTAAGATAGCCTCGATTTTACCACGGAAGTAAAATTCAGTGTTAGGTGTTGCTAAAGTAGCAGCAGCAGCGGCGGTCTCTGTAGTAGATGCCGAGCACATCATAAAGCGAAAGATAACTGGATCGCCAATCATAGTATGGAATTGCTCCATGTCATTGGCATTGTAGTTAACAGTAACTTCTAAGTTAGGTGCGTCTGATTGGCCTTGAACCTGTGAAGAGGTAGCTTGACCATAAACTGGTACGTTTACAATGTTTGCAGGTGTACCAATCGAGGGAAACTCACGAACACTTGGAAGGCGAACAACGTGTCCAGCCGTCGGAGTTACAAAAAGAGCAGCACACTCTGCAGGGGTGTCGGAAAGAGCCGCTGTAGGTTGTGTACCTTTAAAAATATCTAGGTAAGTAAAAATACCTGCGCGAAGATCGGAAATATGAGCCATTTATTTATTCTCCATAAGATTGAAATGGTATTGTGTATTTTGCACTGTAAAGTGCTTTGTTAGCTGTATCTAAGCCTCCTATAGTTAAATAAGAAGCACCAAGCTCTGGGCCTTTAATAGTTTCTCCACCAATAGTGGCAGATGTATTTTTATTTTGCAAAAGAATATCTAAAATATCACTAATCTGCATTATACGTTTTTGGCCTTCTCCAGCCTTAACATAAATAGAAATTATAACTAAACCTTCAAGGTTTTTACTTCCACCGTAATTAGAAGAAGAATTAGAAGGTAAAATATTTATTCTTAAAAACTCGTTATGATTAGCGATAGTTCCTTGGTAGTTATCAGGGTATACGTTAATATTTTGTCCTATCCAATAACCTTTAGTGAACATGTATTCTATTGCTTTTCTAGCGTTATCATAAGTCATTATGCCTCCTTAGTCAAAGTAGCAGTAATAACAAACCCGTTATCTTCTGTGTCAGTAATATTATAAACATCACTATCAATAGTTAAGGTGTCATACGCATCTATATCCGCAGTTGTTTTTAAAATTGCAGTATAAATTGCTCTTCCCTCAACTAATTTTTTATTAGTGATTATAACTTTTACAGAAGTAGTGGCGCTAGTTGTTCCAGTGGTTCCGTTAGCAAAATTATAAGAAGTAGTAACTTTGTTAGAAAGACTGGCTGTAGAAACTAACTCTCCTGCTGCACTAAAGGCTTTAGTTATTGCGCCTCTAATTTTAGCCTTAGAAATTCCCATTAATTAGCCCTCCACCAACTTGAGCCTGTACCCATAGCATAGGATTTGTTTAGCAAAGGTCTAATTTTCTTTAATACTAAAGAAGGTTTCATAGGAATATTTGACGAAGAGTTAGAATCAGAAAGAGCAATAGAACCAATAGAAATAGATTCAAAAGTTTGCCCTTGACCTTGTAAAACATCTTCATTATCTACTAAGTGAAGAGCTTGCTCGTAAACAGCCTCTTTAACTTGACTAGGAATCACAGTGTTACCAAGAGTAATATTAAGTCCTAGTCGAGTATCATTATAGACGGCGTTATTACGAGGCCATGCCAAAGCTTGAGAGGAACTAACAGCAGAACCAATCCATGCGTGATCATCTACTAGAAAAGTAGCTGTCACAAGCGCAGACTCTTTGAGGGTAGTAGAAGCAGCAGTCCAGTTGGCGCTATCAATACGAGTTTCAAAGTAAGTATCTGCATCAGCTACACTTACATAGCTGTTTGTGTTTACAGTTAGTGTCATTAGTTCCTCCGAGATTTAATTAGGAGTGGAAAATGGGCAAAATGTCCAAGTTCAACGCTGCTTGTTTACGGGTGTAAGAGGCAGCAGCACCAAGAGTTGTGTTGGTTGCAAACGCGTTAGTAGCGCCTGACCAATCATAACCATTTGGATGCATGATAAAGCCGTAGCGATACCAGATGTTAGTTGAACCACCACCAGTATAAGAAGCTGCATCACGGTCTACTTCTACAGGAGTAGGAACGTTTACAGGAGCCGCTGTAACAGCTGCAGGGTTAATAACAAAAGTACACTTGTCAGAACGAGCGTTTAAGTCATTAGAAGCTGCACCAGAAATCATTTGATTAGCGCGAGTCATAATCAGACGGAATTTGCCACCAAAGATTGTGTTAAAGTTCAAGTTGCCGTCTTGTACGCGAGTTTCGTCTACCAAGTTAGCAGCACGCATTTCTGCCATTTGCTCTGGTGAAGTTACAAGATACATAAAGTCAGCTTCGTAGTCTTTCATACCTGCGCCAATAGCGCGGAAAAGACGCTCACCACGGGCAGCACCAGCAGCAGACGAGTCAAAAAGCTTACGCTCATCACTAGCACCAGTAGCGGCTGCACCAAAGAGACCTAGTGCGTTAACGTCAACAAAGTGACCAGTTGCAGCAGCATCGCCGTCTGTATCGAAGGCAATATAACCACCGTTACCAGAACCGCCTTTGTCGCCCAAAGTAACTTCGCTAAGAGCGACACCTTTGAGAACTGACAACAAAGCGTTGTGCTCGTCTTGTGCGCGTACTTCAGCAAAGTCGCGAGCAATTTTTGCTAGACCGTCTTGCTTCGATACAACTTCTTGCATGTTTACTTGTTGCGCACCAAAAGTACGAACAGTTTTAACATAGTCAGCAATGTCGGTTGTGACATCTGTGTAAGTACCGTCTGTTGCGCTTGAAAGCGAAGCAACGTTTACAGTTGCAGACAGTGGTTTGTAGTAACGGAACTGACCAATAAAGCTTTCACCATCGGCAGTAATGTCAGCACGATTGCCTACAATACCTGTTGAGTTAAGCTTTTTTTCAGTGGTATAAGCTTCATCGCTGTAAGCGGAGATAGCAAGAGCCACATTTTGAAATGCAGTATTTGTAATAGCCATTATTTTATTCCTTTATAGAACTATTAGATATTAAATGAACCCAGCTGACCTTTTTCGGCTGCTGCGAGCATTTCTGAAGTAGACATTTCTGATAAAGTTTTCTTTTGAGAAACGTTAGAAACACCTGCGTTGTTAGCCGCGCCAGATCCAGTATTGGATTTAACACGGAATAAGAAAGAGTTGTCTTCACTCTTAGAGTATCCGGCGACAAAATCGTCTATAGAAGTACCAGAGTTGTGTTTCCACCCTCCGTCTTCAGTTTGAGATAGTTGCTCAACAATGTCTTTATAAGCCATTTCGCGACTACGATCATTTTTAAAGTCTAACCCCGCCAAAGCATTCTGTAAAACACTATCACGGTTTAGTTTTGTGTTTTCCGCTTGATAAACAGACAGTTTAGCTTCAAGATCAGCAATTTTCATTTCTGCTACTTCTTGTAGTTTACCATCTTTTTCCAACTGAGCAATTTTTGCTGCTTTAGCATCTGCTTCCATTTGGTTTTTAACTTTTAAAGCTTCATCACGTTCTTTAGACATACGATCCATGTTAGCCTTCATCTGTGCAAGGCGTTCTTGAACAGCAGCTTCTACTGGATCAACCGTCTCAGAAGACTCTGTAGCTTCAACTTTAGGAGTTTCTACTTCAGGGGTTTCTGTTTCAGTTGTTTGTACTTCTTCAATAATTTCATCAGGCATAATTTTTTTCCTTTCAAGCACAGCTTGAGGTTACAGTTTAAGCGAAGGAACATCCTTCTTAGTTAGTTTGCTATTACAAGTCACAGACTTTATAAAAGTTATGGTCCAATTCCATACCAGTCTTCACCTTCTTTAATAGGTGCTAGTATATCCTTGCGAGTAATTTTGTTTGGAGGATCTATTAGTCCTTGCTTTTTAGCAAAGGCTAACAATTCTCTGTAGTTAAGATAAGATAGACCCTCTTTACGCATTTGTTTAAGGGTTTTTCTTACTGTGTCGCCATCAAGAGCATCTGCGTAGATGGTTCTTAAGGCTTGTTTAGCGTCTTCGGCGTGTCCGAGGTTAGTAAAGAAAGCATCGTGGATTGTTCCTGTCCCAATGTTTTTCTTTCTTCCCCACAAATGGAAAGCCCGTACAATAACAGCATCATTGCTGTGATTGCCATTTACACCTAAACCACCAGCAGCTTCTTGAATAGAAGACTTACCAATAAGTTTTCCATCTTCTGCTCTAGCTTCGTAGATGTTTG
>Ga0208950_1001098_pt1 | contig 12797 bp, 11 predicted proteins | sample AOAMet_54_BLW_10_2_FD_188234 | JGI IMG/M metagenome (GOLD analysis project Ga0208950, IMG submission 188234) | Ammonia-oxidizing marine microbial communities from Monterey Bay, California, USA - CAN11_54_BLW_10 (SPAdes) | ecosystem: Environmental > Aquatic > Marine > Intertidal zone | place...
CTTAATAAAATGATAACTTGTTGATAAACCCATAATAAAATATTTATCCACAGAAATTGGGTATACATCAATAACAACTAATCTTACTTAAAATAAATAAAAGATAAAAATTGTGAATAAAATTAATAATTTATTTAATAATAAAGTTAATCAAAAAACACCCATATGGTTTTTAAGACAAGCTGGTAGACATATTCCAGAATATTACTCTATTAGATCAAGAGCAAAAAATTTTATAGATTTTTGTTTAAATGAAGAACTTATTGTAGAAAGTACAAAACTCCCTTTAAAATATTATGACTTAGATGCAGCTATAGTTTTCTCTGATATTTTAATGATACCCTGGGCAATGAACAGAAATGTAAAATTTACTAAAAACGTTGGTCCAACTATGGATCCAATGTTACCAGATGAAACCAAAATTATCAAAAATATTAATATTCCGTTATTATTAAAACCTTTAGAAAATTCAATAAAAACTTTAAGAAGAGATCTACCACCATCAGTTTGTTTAATAGGTTTTTCAGGTGCACCTTGGACTTTAGCTTGTTATATGATTGAAGGCCAAAGTAGCAAAGATTTTATTAATACTAGAAAGGCGATTTGGGGTTCTAATATATGGTTTCGAGAACTTATTGAAACTCTAGTAATATACATTACAGACAAATTGGAAGTACAAGCAAAAGCTGGTGCGGATGTATTAATGATTTTTGATTCTTGGTCTCACATGATACCTAATAACTTTTTTAAAGATTTTGCTATTGATCCAATAGCAAAAATAATTAGTCTATTAAAATCCAGAAACATTAATATCCCTGTTATTGGTTTTCCTTTTAAATCTGGAGGATCTCTAATTAAGTACTCATATGAAAGTAATGTTGATTGTGTTGCATTGGATTGGACTGTAAATTTATCTTGGGCATTAGAAAGTATAAATCCATCAATTGCTATACAAGGTAATCTCGATCCAGCATCTCTTATTCCGAAGCATAATCCGTTTCTCCGAGAGAATGTTGAAAGTATATTGAAAAAAATGAAAGACAGAAAGTTTATTTTTAATGTTGGCCATGGTCTTACGCCTGAATGTAGAATGGATAATGTCAAACAAGTAATTGAAATTGTTAAAGAATTTGAAATGTAGGTTGTGTTTTGTATTATGATATAATAAAAACATTTCACTTAGTTTCAGTTATTTCATGGATGGTAGGATTATTATATTTACCTCGCCTGTTCGTATATCATTATGATACTAAATATGAAAGTCAAACGGATAAGACTTTCTTAATTATGGAGTATAGACTTTTAAAAATTATTATGAAACCTGCAATGGTTTTAACATATATTTTTGGATTTTTATTAGTTTATGACAATAGCTATATAGTAAGCGAGGTTTATTTTATATTAAAGCTATTTTTTGTCGTTTTTCTTACTGTTTTTCATTTATATTTATCTATTCTTTACAAAAACTTTGAAAAAGGTTATAGATCTAAATCTTCAAATTTTTATAGAAAAATAAATGAAGTACCAACTGTCTTAATGATTTTAATTATTTCTTTAATTATAATTAAACCCAACCTTCAAATATAATTCAACACTTCCAACTAAAGAGATAAAGATGCACTTAAAAGAATTAAAAGCAAAAAATCCAGCTGATTTACTCGTTTATGCTGAAAGTTTAGAAATAGAAAACGCAAGTACATTGCGCAAGCAAGATATGATGTTTGCTTGTTTAAAGAGACTTGCAGAAAATGATATTGGCATTTATGGAGATGGTGTTCTTGAGGTTTTATCTGATGGCTTTGGTTTTTTGAGATCCCCAGAGTCTAATTATTTAGCTGGTCCTGATGATATATATATATCTCCAAGCCAAATAAGAAAATTCAGTTTAAGAACTGGTGATACAGTAGAAGGGAAAATAAGAGCTCCAAAAGATGGGGAAAGATACTTTGCTTTATTAAAAGTTGAAACGATAAATTTTGAAGAACCAGAAGCTGTAAGACATAGAATAAATTTTGATAACTTAACACCTCTTTATCCACAATCTAAAATAAACTTTGAAACTGAATTTGATCCAGAAAATAAAGATATTACTACCAGAGTAGTAGAAATGGTTGCCCCTATGGGAAAAGGTCAACGTGGATTAATAGTAGCACCTCCTAGAACAGGTAAAACTATGATGCTACAGTCTATAGCGCAGTCTATTTCTAAGAATCATCCAGAAATATATTTAATTGTTTTATTAATTGATGAACGACCAGAGGAAGTAACAGATATGCAAAGGTCTGTCGATGGCGAAGTAATTAGTTCAACATTTGACGAACCTGCATCTCGTCACGTTCAGGTTACAGACATGGTTATAGAAAAAGCTAAACGATTGGTTGAGCATAAAAGAGATGTAGTTATACTCTTAGATTCTATTACAAGGCTAGCAAGAGCGTACAACACAGTTATTCCATCTAGTGGAAAAGTTTTAACTGGTGGTGTTGACGCAAACGCTTTACAAAGACCAAAAAGATTTTTTGGAGCAGCCAGAAACATAGAAGATGGAGGTTCTCTTACTATTATTGCCACCGCTCTAGTAGAAACAGGATCTAGGATGGATGAAGTAATATTTGAGGAATTCAAGGGCACAGGCAATAGTGAGGTTATTCTTGACAGGAAACTCTCTGACAAAAGGTCTTTTCCTGCAATAGACGTAACAAAATCAGGAACAAGAAAAGAAGAGCTTTTAGTGGAGAAAGATACTTTGTCTAGAATGTGGGTTCTTAGAAGATTACTAATGCAGATGGGCCCAGTCGACGCTATGGATTTTTTAGCCGATAAACTTAAACAAAGTAAATCTAATGAAGACTTCTTTAGGGCAATGAACAAATAAATTAATGTTTCACGTGAAACAAATTTAACCTTTAAAGTATAATAATTTGGATACTATATTTTCATCTGCTTCTAACTTTCAAAAAAGCGCTTTAAAAATTATCAGGATATCAGGTGAACATACTAACATTGTTCCTTTAATTTTTTCATTTAAGCCAACGCAACCAAGATTAGCGTCTTTAAGAAAATTACATGATCATAATAATCAAATAATTGACAATGCTTTAGTTATATTTTTTCCAGGCCCTCATACTGCAACTGGTGAAAATATAATAGAGTTACATCTACACGGCAGTTTAGTTATAGAAAAGAAGATTTTTCAAATGTTAGGTAATCAAAAAAATTTTCGTATTGCTGAACCTGGAGAGTATACTAAACGAGCTTTTCTCAACGGAATTATTGATTTAACACAAGCAGAAGGTCTAAACGATTTAATTAATGCAGAAACAGAAAACCAGTTTAAGATATCTATGTCTCAATTTGAAGGGGTTTTATCAGAAAAAGTCAATTCTTGGAGAACTAATATTGTATTTTTATTATCAAAATTAGAAGCATTAATCGATTTTTCAGACGAAGATCTCCCCTTTGATCTTGAAAAATTATTTGCTGAAAACGTTATTGATTTATTGACAGATATGAAACTATCAATCAAATCTAGTTCATTTGGGGAAAGATTAAGAAATGGTTTTGTAATTACTCTAATTGGACGACCTAATGTAGGAAAAAGCTCGTTAATTAATTTTTTATCAGATAGAAAAGTCGCGATAGTAACTAAGGAACCTGGCACAACAAGAGATATTTTAGAAGTATTGCTTGATTTTGAAGGATATCCAATCATTCTTAATGATACTGCTGGTATAAGATCAACAAAGTCAGAGATAGAAAAAATAGGTATAAAAAATGCAATTGAGAAAGCAGATAAATCAGATTTAATCTTAATTTTATCAGACAGTGAAAATTTTGATTTCACTGAAATAAAAAAGTCATCAAGAAAAATTTTAATTCATACGAAGTCAGATTTGGGTAAACTAAATAAAAAAAACGTACATGAAATTTCTACAAAAGAAAACACAGGTATTGATCAATTAATAAAAATTATTGTAAAACATTTAAAATCACTGGAGCCTAAAGAAAACGCATTGCTTACAAGAGAGAGGCACGTTCAAGCTGTTAAAAGAGCCTCTGATGCGCTAAAAAGAGCTTCCTTAACGAACTTAAACATTAATCCTGAATTGGCTGCGGAAGACTTGAGAGTTGCAGCTACGGCTATTGGTTCCATAACTAATAATATTGACGTCGAAGAAATTTTAGACGATATATTTAGTAGTTTTTGTATTGGTAAATAAGAAATAAAGGTTAAGAATGAAGAGTTTTGACGTAATTGTTATTGGAGGTGGGCATGCTGGCATTGAGGCAGCTGCAGCATCTTCTAGAATGGGTTCAAAAACTGCTCTAATAACAATGAATATTGAAACAATTGGTGAAATGTCATGTAATCCAGCTATAGGTGGATTAGGTAAGGGCCACTTAGTAAGAGAAATAGATGCTTTAGATGGATTAATGGCAAGAGCGATTGATAGTTCAGGAATTCAATTTCGGATGCTTAATCGATCAAGGGGCCCGGCTGTTCACGGGCCAAGATCGCAAGCAGATAGGAAACTTTATAAAAAGTCTATAAATCTATTATTAAAACAACAAGAAAATTTGTCTATAATTGAGGGCACAATTAAAGACTTAAAAATTACTAATAAGGAAATTAAAGGTGTTGTTCTTCAAAATGATGAAGTTTACTTCTGCAAATCTGTTGTTTTAACAACAGGAACATTTTTAGGAGGAATAATTCATATAGGAGATGAAAAAATATCTGCAGGCAGAATTGGTGATAAATCTTCAGAAATTCTCTCTAAGAAGATACGACAATTAGGCTTGCCTATTGGAAGACTGAAAACAGGTACGCCGCCAAGATTAGAAAAATCAAGTATTGATTGGAAAAAAGTTGAAATGCAATCAGCTGACCCAATTCCAGTCCCATTTTCTTTTTTGAATAGTGAGATAAAGGTTAAACAAATTGAATGTGGTATTACAAGAACTAACATAAATACACATAAAATAATATCTGATAATATTAATCTATCTCCAGTGTATTCAGGCTCGATTGAGGGTTCCGGTCCTAGATATTGTCCAAGTATAGAAGATAAAGTAAATAGGTTTAACAACAAGGACTCACATCAAGTTTTTCTGGAGCCCGAAGGATTAGATAGCTCTTTAGTGTATCCAAATGGTATCTCTACAAGCTTACCCAAACATGTTCAGGATAATTTTGTTAAAACCATAGTTGGTTTAGAAAACGTTAAAATTAGTCAATATGGTTATGCCATAGAATATGATTATATGGATCCACGAGCTTTAAACAGCTCTCTTGAAGTTAAGGAAATTAAAGGTTTATTTTTTGCAGGGCAAATAAACGGAACTACTGGATATGAAGAAGCGGCTGCTCAAGGCATAATTGCTGGAATTAATGCGTCGATCAAACTAAACAATAACCCTAAGTGGTTTTTGTTAGACAGATCTGAAGCTTATATTGGCGTTATGATTGATGATTTAATAACAAGGGGAGCCCCAGAACCATATAGGATGTTTACGTCAAGAGCTGAATTTAGATTATTATTAAGATCTGACAATGCTGATCAACGGTTAACTGAAAAAGGAATTAAGTTTGGTGTTGTTGGAAATAAAAGAAAAGCTCTTTGGGATATAAAAAATAATGAGCTTAAACATGCAAATGAAATTATGGATAAATTGACAGCAAAACCAAGTGAGTTAAAGAAATACGAATTGCCGTTTACTAGAACTGGACAATCTCGTAAGCCAAAAGACATCTTGTCATCTGGTGAATACCATATTAAAGATCTATTTTTTTTGTGGCCCGATTTAAAGAAAATATCTAATAATTTGCACTCTCAATTGGAAACGGACTGTAGATATAATGTTTATTTAAAAAGACAACAAGAAGATATTAATGCATATCAAAAGGAAAATAACATTAGCATACCCTTAAATGTTGATTTCAATAAAGTAAAAGGCCTATCAAATGAAGCCAAGGATATTTTAAACAACGTAAAACCTAATACAATTGCGCAAGCAGCCAAACTTCCAGGGTTTAACCCTACGTCTACTTTATTACTTTTGAGATATTTAAAAAAACAACCAAAAGAAAACAAATTCAGTGAAAATTAATTCTTATGAAAGTTTTTGTTCTCATTTATATGTTTCACGTGAAACATATGAAAAATTTGAAATATATCACGAAACGTTGTTTAAATGGCAAAATTCAATAAATTTAATTAGCAACTCTACTCTTGATAATATATGGGTTAGACATTTTCTTGATTCAGGTCAGTTATATCGTTTTACTAAAAATATTAGTGGAAATATATTAGATTTTGGTTCAGGAGCAGGTTTTCCTGGTTTGATACTAGCCATGATGGGCAATAATAACATAAATATCGTAGAATCAGATCAAAAAAAGTGTACTTTTATTCGTGAAGTAGCAATGCTATCAGAAACTAATATTAAAATTTATAATTGCAGGATTGAAGATTTAAGCTTTTTGAAACCTAATCTAATAATGGCAAGAGCTTTAGCGCCTCTTAATAAGTTAATTAAATATGTAGAAAACTATATGGAAAAAAGACCATATAATCTGAACGAATTTCCTAACCTATTGTTTTTAAAAGGTAAATCATATAAAAATGAGCTTTTGGAGATTAGTAAAACAAGAAATTTGGATTATAAAATATATCAATCTATTACTGATGAATTAGGTAAAATTGTGTATATAAGTAAAGTAAATGTGTTAAGTATTACAGATGAAAAATAAATTAAATAAAACTATAGCAGTTGCTAATCAAAAAGGTGGTGTTGGCAAAACTACATCTGTTATTAATTTAGCCACTGCTCTAGCAGCATGTGATAGACGTACACTAATTATTGATTCTGATCCTCAAGGAAACGCCAGCACAGGTTTTGGAATTAAATATAATGAAAGAGATATCGATCTATATTCAGTTATTTGTGGAAAAAATAATATAGTAGATTCAATAAAATCTACCATGATTCCAAAACTTGATATTATTCCTACTTCACCAAATTTATCGGCTCTTGAACAGGAACTTGTAAACGTTGAAGATAGAGAATATCTCATTAACAATCTAATTAAAAAAATTAAGGGTGAATATGATTACATATTTATAGATTGTCCACCATCATTAGGTCTGATAACTTTAAACGCTTTATGTGCTGTGAATAGTTTAATAATACCACTTCAAACGGAATATTATGCTTTAGAAGGATTAACGCAATTAATAAACACATTTGATTCTGTTAAAAATAATTTTAATAAAGATATTACTTTGCAAGGCATACTTTTAACTATGTATGACAAAAGAAACAAAATTTCTGAAATGGTTTCTAAGGATGTAAAAAGTCATTTTAATAATAAAGTTTTTAAAACTGTTATTCCAAGAAATGTAAGAGTATCAGAAGCTCCAAGTTATGGCCAACCTGTTCTTATGTATGATATATCTTGTCCTGGTTCACAAGCATATGCTTCTTTAGCAGGCGAAATTATAAATCAAGAGAAAGACTTATAATGAAAAAAAATAAAAATTCTAAGAATACTGGATTAGGGAGCGGGTTATCAAGCCTATTAGGTAACGAATTTGAAAAAAAAGCAATTTTTTCAGATAGCAGTGTTAATGATAAATTTAAAATGGTGCCTGTCGAATTTATAGAGCCAGGACCTTGGCAACCAAGAAAAACTTTTGATAAATCTGAAATAGAATCATTAGCAAAATCAATAAAAAAACAGGGTGTTATTCAGCCTATAATATTGAAATCTAAGGAAAATAAGAAAAATGAGTTTTTCATCATTGCTGGAGAAAGAAGATGGAGAGCATCTCAACTAGCTAAAATACATGAAATACCTTCAATTATTAGAGATGACGTAGAAGATGAAAAGATAGCAGAATTATCTTTAGTAGAAAACATACAACGATCTGAACTAAATCCAATTGAAGAGGCAGAAGGTTATCAATCCTTAATTAATAAATATAATTATAAACAGGACGATGTTGCACAAGCAGTTGGAAAATCACGATCTCATATAGCTAATATAATTAGACTATTATCTTTATCAGAGTTAGCTAAAGATTGCTTAATTCAGAACAAATTGACCATAGGGCAAATAAGACCACTAATAGGCCATAGTGATTGCGATCACTTATTAGATATAATAGTGAAAAATAAATTAACATCGAGGCAAGTTGAAAAACTTGTAAAACAAGGACAGGCAAAATTTTTAAAACCTAAACTACAAAAAGAAATAGATATAGTGAACTTAGAAAAAGAAATATTAGAAATTACTGGTATAAAAGTAAATATTAACTATGACGCTAACAAAAATGCAGGAAGTATAAGCTTAGATTGTAAAAATTTATCTGAATTTAATTATATCATAAAAAAAATCAAGTCCTAGCAGAATTCTTAGCCATCAATGACGTTGATAATATAAATTGAGAAATTAATATTTTGTCCGGATAGATGCCGGATTTACATTTTAATTCAATTTCGATCAATCTCTTAAAAACAAGATTAATTTTTTTTAAACTCCATAATCTACATTGAGTAGTTATTAGCGGCCGGTCTTTAAAAAAAATGGGGGGTCTTGCATTGTTTATAGTTTCTGAGAGATTTGATCCATTTTCAACTTTTAAGAGAATTTTTTCTATTATCTTAAAATGTTTCATAAACAATCTAGTGATGTTAATAGCTGAAGAAGAATTTTCATAAATCTTATCTAAATAAAATAATGATTCTTTAATTTTCCCACTCGTGCATAATTGTATAATTTTATTAAAATTTAAATCTATATTATCAGTAATGAGCTTTAAGATTGATTCTTCAGTTATATTTTCGTTATCTATTAAAAAACTCTCTAATTTTTTAAGTTCTGTTAGGTTAATTAAAGTATCAGGGTTAAACTTTGTACTTAAAATGGAGATAAAATCAGTAGAAAAATTAAACCCATATTTATTAAATAATCTAGATATATCTATTTTTACATTATTAGAATTTTCTTCATAACAAGGTACTAAAAATCCATAATCTAAATTTTCAATAAATTTAACTAGGTCATTTTTTGAACCTAAATTATTGGCTTTTATTAAAAGTAAATAATCATTATTATTTTCTTTTATTGTATTCAAAATAATATTTTCTATGGTTTTATTAATTGTTACATATGTAAGATCTAATAAGACAATTCTTTTATCTTTTCCCATACTAAATGTTGAAATACTGTCATTTAATATAGTAGGATTTTCTTTAAAATCATTTCCATCCACTTTAGAAACACTAAATGGATCATTCAAATCAATTGATAAAACATCAATAGTTTTGTTGTAAAGTAAATTAACTAGGCCAAAGTTTGGTCCGTGCAATAAAACTATTTTATATGAATTATTATTTTTTAGTGAGGTTAAAAAATTATCTGACTTAATTTTCAATTTAATTTTTTCATAATTAGCTTAATTTTTAAATATAACTTTTTTGCTGAACCAAGAATAAGTCTCTCTTTGATATGTTGGAGACTAACATCATTAGTATATAGAGAGCTAGATGAAGAACTTAGTGCAGGAAAAGTAACAACGGAACCTGATCTTAAGATTTTCCCTGATTTTGAATCAATAAGAGAATATTGGACAGTGCCTTTTGTAGATTGAAGAACATTCAAACCACTTACAGACAATGTTTCATTTGATGTAAATGATATATTAGATTTTAGAATAAAGTTAGTATCTTTTTTTGGTTTATTTTTAAATAATCTATCCAAATGCTTCTTAAGCAACATGTCATATTTATTATTTGGAGTTTCTATGTTTATATTATGAGTGTATTTTAGATTTGTTGATTGATATTTAGAAAATTCACATCCACTTAATAATAACAAAAAACATATAAATACTTTTATTCTAATAAAAAACATATAGTTACCATTTTAAATAACAAAATTAACGACACGGTTAGGTATTGTTATAACTTTTTTTGGAATACCATTCAAAAACTTTAAAACATTTTTTTCTTTCATGGCAATTTTTTCTAAATCTAGCTTATTAGTATCAAATGGGACATCTATTACAGCCCTCACTTTACCGTTTACCTGAACTGGAATTTCAATATTATTTTTTTTCAAATAAAGGTGATCAATTTCAGGCCAAGCTTGATCACATATCATTTTAGAATTACCTAATGTAGCCCATAATTCTTCTGCAATGTGAGGAACCATAGGATTTATAAGTATTAGTAGTTTTTTTGTTGTATTTAAAACAACTGCTTCGTCAGACACATTAGTAATCTTATAAGATGCAATCGCATTAAATAATGTTCTAATTGAGGCTATGGCATTATTGAAGTGAAAATTTTCAATATTTTTAGTAATGTCCTTTATGGTAACATTTAAAACAGTTAGTAATTCTTTATTTTGTTTAGACGGATCTTGTAGTAATTCTTCATCATTTTCAAAATTTTTGAGGTTTAGTACAAATTTCCATAGTTTATTTAAAAATCGCCAAGAACCATCAATACCTGCATCTGACCATTCCATATCTCGATCAGGTGGTGAATCAGATAACATAAAAAAGCGTGCTGTATCTGCACCGAAATTAGAAATAATTTGTTGTGGGTCAACAACATTCTTCTTTGACTTACTCATTTTCTCTGTTCGACCAGCAAACACTGGCCTTTTAGTTTCTGCATGCAAAAAGCTGTTATTTTCTTTTATTACCTCATTCGGAAATAACCACTGTTTGTCTTCTGTAATAAAAGTTTGATGGCATACCATACCTTGTGTTTGTAAAGACTTAAAAGGTTCTTCTATATCTATTGAATTGACTGCCTTTAATGCACGCATAAAAAAACGTGAATAGAGAAGATGCATCACAGCATGTTCTACTCCACCTATATACTGGTCTACTGGCATCCAATACTTAATAGCTTCATCAGAAAAAGCTTTAAGAGGGTTTAAATCAGTAAATCTAGCAAAATACCAGCTTGATTCGAAAAAAGTATCAAATGTATCTGTTTCTCTAATTGCATCTTTATTACACTTTGGACAATTAGTAAACTTCCATGTTGGGTGTGTTTCTAATGGATTTCCATTTGACTCAAAGTTTATATCTAGAGGTAAAGTAATGGGTAAACTTTCTTCAGGAACTGGAACTTCTCCGCAACTATCACAAAAAATAATTGGGATAGGACAGCCCCAATATCTTTGACGGGACACTCCCCAATCACGTATTCTAAAAGTTGTAGTTTCCTTGCCAATATTTAATTTTTCTAATTTCTTTATACTTAATTTAATGCCATCTTCTATATTTAATCCATCTAGAAAATCAGAATTAATATGAGTGCCATCGCCAATATACGGTAAATCACTCTCAATTTCTGAAACCTTATTTTTTACAACTTCAATTATTTCTAAATTATATTTTTTAGCAAAATCAAAATCTCGTTGATCGTGTGCAGGACAGCCGAAAATTGCACCTGTTCCGTAATCCATTAAAATAAAATTAGCTATAAATATTTTTAACTTAAAATCCGTTTTGAAAGGATGAGATGCAGTAAGAGAGGTTTCATATCCAAATTTTTCAGCTTTTTCTATGTCAATTTCTGAAGTTGATTGTTTTTCACAAAACTTTATAAAGTCTAGAGCATCATTATCCTTATTACCAATTTCGAGTGCAAGAGGGTGTTGAGGTGAAATAGCTATAAATGTAGCTCCAAATATTGTGTCTGGTCTTGTAGTAAATATATCAATTTCTTTATCTGAATTGTTAACTTTAAATTTTAGAGTGGCACCTTTACTCTTACCAATCCAATTTCGTTGCATAGTTTTAACTCTATCAGGCCAAGATGTTAAGTTATCAATTTCATTAAGTAAGTCATTTGCAAATGCAGAAATTTTCAAAAACCATCCATTCATTTTTTTCTTTTCAACTTGAGCACCTGAACGCCAGCCGCATCCATCAACAACTTGTTCATTCGCTAAAACGGTTTGTTCAACGGGGTCCCAATTAACCCAAGTTTCCTTTTTATAAGCAATACCCAATTTATAAAAATCTAAAAACATCTTTTGCTCAAACTTATAATAATCTGGGTCACAAGTTGCCAGTTCTCTATTCCAATCGTAGGAAAGTCCCATTTGTTTAAGCTGCATTTTCATGCTTTTTATATTGGAATTCGTCCATTCTGAAGGGAGTGTTTTGTTTGCAATAGCTGCATTTTCTGCAGGAAGCCCAAAAGCATCCCATCCCATTGGATGAAGAACGTTAAAGCCTTGTGCAATTTTGTATCGAGCAACTAAATCACCTAGGGTGTAGTTTCTTACATGTCCCATATGAATTGCACCTGAAGGGTAAGGAAACATTTCTAAAACATAGTATTTAGGTTTACTGTAGTCTATTTCGGCTTTAAAAACGTCACTTTCAAGCCATTTTTTTTGCCATTTTTTTTCAATAAGAGTGGGATTATATTTCATTTTTAATAATTATATATCCAAGTTTAATTTTAAGTTTCTGGCTTCATTCAAAATACTATCTTCAATTTGAGTAGCTAAGCTTTTACTGGTTAAAGGTTGTGACCAAATATTATTTTTAAAAATCTGAATTTCAACTTTAATGTTAATGCTTTCAGATTTTAGTTCGTTTGTATTAATATAAGCCGTAATTTTCAATCTTTGATTTTGGATATTCTTATTTGCATACCAGTCAGTTATAATTATTCCTGAAAGAGCATCTGTGGATAATAAAGGTGCAACAGATAATATATTAAGAGTTGCACGCCATAAATAACCATTAACATTAACG
>Ga0208950_1001125_pt1 | contig 12657 bp, 21 predicted proteins | sample AOAMet_54_BLW_10_2_FD_188234 | JGI IMG/M metagenome (GOLD analysis project Ga0208950, IMG submission 188234) | Ammonia-oxidizing marine microbial communities from Monterey Bay, California, USA - CAN11_54_BLW_10 (SPAdes) | ecosystem: Environmental > Aquatic > Marine > Intertidal zone | place...
ATGGACCAACACACGCAACGAACTGCGCTCAAAAGGGGGGTGGAAAGGAATCTCATCTACCCCCAAGACCCCGCACCGGGAAGGTGCGAGGCGAGGGTGTCGTTGGCGAACGGGTTACCACCCGCGCCGCGCCGCGTCCAACAAGTGGACGTTGTGACACAGCAGCAGGTGGTTCATCAGCCGCTCGGCAAGGCCTACTCGCAAGTCCTCGTGGCAATGCGCGTTGACGTACCTCTCCACATCATCGGGACCAACCATGTCAAGGATGCCATAGAAAACATTGCAGAAGTTATCGGCGTGGTGGAAACTCAACTCAGACTTCGGGGCCGTGGCGATGAAGACAGAGGATGTGATGTTGAACTGAAGGTCGAACTGAATTGTCATAATGCTAATGGTTTGCACCACCAAAGCCCCGCAACCCGAAGGTTGCGAGGCGGTTGGCTTGGCTCGTTGGGCGAGCCGCTCACTTCCCGATGGAAGCGAAGAACCCGGCGGCGACCTCTTCGGCGGTCTCTCCGTTCGCCAACTCCTCAGGGAGGACAATGGCCTCGGCGGCCTTGGTCATGCCCGATGCCATCAGCGATGCCTTGAGCACAGCCAAGCCGCAGATGATGCCGTCCTCGTCGGCCTTGGTGTCAATCAATCCATCGGCGGTGATGCGGACGGCGGCAGTGACTCCGGTCACTTGGAACTGCCCAAGGTTCTTGGCCTTGGCCTCTCCTTCGCCCTCCTCCTCGGTTGGCTCGTTGAACGAGCCGTCCTTGACGTACTGCGCCCAACGCTCCATGTTGCACTCGCGGCCCGCATTGGCCTCCAATGCGCGGTACTCCTCGAGCAACTCAGGATGCTCAACTGAGTCATTGTAAGCCTTGACCTTTTTGTTGAAGGCAGACTTGGACAAGCCCGTCAAGTGTGGCACGGCTTCTTGCCAATTGGTGCTGAGACCCTGCTCATCGAACTGCTCCTTTCCCTCGGCAGTCCACCAATCTTTAACCACAATCAGCTTGAAGCCGATGTAGAGGTTTTGGTCGAAGGCTTGGTTGCCGAGATTGGTTAGCTTGTCAATGGACTTGCTCAGGGTAGTGGTGGTTACACCTTCGCCGAACTTGATGTCTGCGATGAACTCTGCTGTGGGGGTGGCTGAATTTGCCATGTCTGTGGTGAGTACAATGCCCTCCGGCGTTATGACCTTTGTCGGTCGGTTGGAAAGGGCGCAGGGAATCGAACCCCGCCAAGCACCATGGCCCCTTGACTCGTTCAGCGAGCGGCAAGTTCCTTCTTGATGAGGTCGATGCCCGCCGCATAGTCTGCGATGCGCTCGGCGTATCCCGCAATCTGAAAGGGGTCATGCTCCGTCGTGATAGTAACCTTGGCGGCGTCGAGACTGTCTTGGACGAACTGCAATGTGAAAGTCAGGTCAGACGTGGAGAAGGTGCTGAAGTCGTGGAGGGTGTTGTACTGCTTCATAGTGTATTGGGTTTGTTAATGGGTTGCACCACCAAAGCCCCGCACCGGAGAGGTGCGAGGCGGGTGGCTCGGTGAGCGAGCCGCTCACATGGCGAACAGCGAGGTGAAGGCGATTTCGTCTGCCTTGCGGTTGTCCATCTCCTCGGTCATGACCTCATCGACAGCACCACGGATGAAGGAGTAGACGACACGGGCCTGTTCAGGGCTTACCATGTCGCAGTAGTGGAACGAGCCGTACTGAAGGTTCACCATGACACGGGCCGTGATTGGCCCCATGCCAAACAGGTTCAACTCGGAGTAGATGCGGAGCGAAGCCTCTACCCCATTGACGTGACCTGAAACGGACTCGGAGCCTTTGCGCTCAGTTGGGGTGAAGGAGGAGGTGAAGCGGGAGAGGATTGAATCAATGTTCATAATGTGTACTGTATTTGGGAGGGGGGTTTGTGTCCTCCGGAGCCACAAATATATGACAACCTTTTCAATAAACAAGCACACGGGAAACATTTCTTTGACATTAATTGAAGAAGTCAGCATTGGCGGGGGCGAGCGGGGCAAACTTTATTTGAGCGCATACACACCGCAGGACCGGACGAGGCAGGGCGTAGGGCTACACGTTAAGTCAGGAACCGATGAGGGCAGGGGTTAAGGAGGGGCAGGGGGTGCGCCCCCCATGCGGGCAGTGGTACGGGGCCGGTGCGCCGTGGCTCGATGACCGAGCCGGGCCGGGCAGGGCCGGGGCCGCCACAGAAAACGCCAAACAATCCGAGCGGGGGAACCAAATCAAGACCCCCCCTATCGAAAACAAATCGACTTCATAATCGCGGGCCAACGCGTCAGATGCCATAGAACCCAAATGCTACTAACATCTGGCACGGATTGTCACGGTGCTACCTAAAAACGCGGTACATTCCCTCATGGTCAGACAAGTGACCTGTTGTTAAGGTAAATTGTTATAGGCGGAAGGGGTGGTCAAACGTGGCTACCCCTTCTTCGTGCCAGAAAATCGACACACATGTGACAAGAATATGTAACCTAAGTCACTGGTTTCCATAGGGTGTGACACGATTCCTAATTATTTTTTCCCGTATACAAGACTCTCTCTCTCTCTCTCTCTCTCTCTCTCTCTATATATAGAAGCTTGAAACTGTCACCGCGTCACGGTATGTTTGCAGGACTATGAATGAAATACCTAAAGACCTTCACTTCGAGGGCGACAAGTTGGCGTCGGGGATTGAGAAACTATCCAAGGCAGTCAAGAGCACTCTAGGTCCTAGCGGACAGACTGTACTAATTGAGAGTCCTCAGCACACTCACGGCATCACGGTCACCAAGGATGGTGTTACTGTGGCTAAGGCTGTAGACTTAATCGACCCGGTAGAGAATCTAGCTGTCCGTATGATGAAGGAAGCTGCTGACAAGACTGCCAGTGAGGCTGGCGACGGAACCACTACGAGCATTGTATTGGCTGAGGCATTGGTTAACGGAGGTCTTAAGTCATTGGGTTCAAACAAGACTGACGTGTTGCGCGAGTTGGTTTCGTTGACTGAGGAAGTTGTTGAGGAGTTGACCAGTCGTAGCCGTCGTTTGACGAAGAAGCACTTGCGTAGTGTTGCGACGATTAGCGCGAACAATGATTCTACGGTTGGTCGAATCATTGCTGACGTATACGATAAGGTGGGCAAGGACGGCGTTGTTACGGTTGAGAAGAGTATGACGAGCGACACTGGGTTTAGCGTCACTCACGGCTTTAAATTGGACCGAGGGTATTCTACTGAGTTGTTCATCAACGACCAGAGTCGTGACGAGTGTGTATTGGAGGGCTGCCACGTTATGGTATGCGACGGTGAGATTAGCAACATCTTAACCATCGAGAAGGTATTGGCTCCGATTATCCGCGACGGCAAGAAGCTATTGATTGTTGCGCCATGCAGCACTCATGTGGTGAACACGTTGGCTGCGAACGTGATGAAGAAGGGATTAAAGCTTTGCGTTGTTCCTCCTCCGAACTTTGGATATAAGCAGCACGAGCTTATGCAGGACTTAGCTGTCAGTGTTGGTGCCACGTACTTCAGTGAGAAGACTGGCGACGACTTGAGCCTTATGGATTTCAAGGACTTAGGTTTTGCGGACCGTGTTGTTGTTGGCCGTAGCGAGACTGTCATTGTCAAGGGCGACAAGGAGGATGGTGTCGACGAGCGCATTGTTGAGTTGCAATCTGCTTTAGAGCTTGCCAAGCGAAAGGTTGACAAGGATTTCATTCGTCAGCGCATCGCTGGTTTAGTTGGTGGTGTAGGGGTGATTGAGGTTGGGGGGCGTACCGACTTGGAGCAGAAGGAGTTATACGACCGTGTTGACGATGCTGTATGTGCAGTTCGCGCGGCTATGCAGGACGGCGTTGTTTCTGGCGGGGGCGTTGCTTTGTACAACATAAGTCGCTGGTTATCAGACCGTGACGGTGTTGCGGCTAAAGTATTGCGTGAAGCTTTGTGTGCTCCCTTGAATCAAATCATGGAGAACTGCGGCGTGGATTTCGATTACAGCATGGCACCTGACGGCGAGGGATACAACCTCAAGACTAGCGAGTACGGCAACATGATTGACATGGGCGTCATCGACCCCACTCGGGTTACGAAGTCTGCCTTGCAGAACGCTGTTAGCGTTGCGGTCACTATCTTGAGTACTCAGGCCATCATCACACTTGCACGAGCATGAGGGAAGAGATAGAGGGTTGGCTCGAGGCTATTGAGGCCAGTGCCATGTTCGCTGATGGTTTCGATATGGCCATCATAGGCATCACTGATGTTGAGCAGGGGTATCGCGTGTGTTACGACATCGGGCGCATTCTTGAGCTCCTTGTCCTCGAGCACGACATGGATGAGGAGGGTGCCATAGAGTATTTCGATTTTAATATTGCGGGCGCCTATATGGGTCCGCTTACACCAATTTTTGTGCAATGCGCCCTATAGGAAAATACATTGTCATCGACTCCATCAAGGAGGAGACCACTACTGAAAGCGGCCTGCTTTTAAGCGGCGAGGACATGGACAAGTTGCGCTACGGTCGCGGCAAGGTTGTGGCTTCGGGCACTGAAGTAGAGGTCATCTCTTCTGGCGAGGAGCTTTACTACGACAAGCGGGCAAGCTTTACCATGTTGATAGACGGCATTGCCCGCACCATCATCTCTGAGCGCGATGTTGTCGTTGTGCTTCATTGATTTCCATCATCACGTTCCGGTACATCTTATCGGTAAATGACACGTTGCGCTTGAAGACGGGGTTGTTCTGGTCGTCGGTCGGGAACTCCTTGCCTTCGAGTATGGCGTATGCGTACCCTACTACGCGTTTGGCTGCGTAGGTCAGGTTGTATACACCTAGGCGCGACTTTGATTGTACGGACACTTTCTCTACCCACCCGTTTTTCACTAGGCGGTTGAAGCGGTCTTTGTCCCACGAGAAGACTTTATCGAACTCTTTGAACTTGGCCCGGGTAAAGTATGGCTCATCGTATAGGAAGATGAGCATCTCTAGGTCGGGTTGGGTGATGCCGTATTTGGCATTGATGAAGTAGCGCACTACGCGCCAGTACTTTAAATAGTTCATTGTAATTTGCTGGCACAAGATATTAGATATGGCTATCAAACGCACAGTGACCAAGTCCAAGAAGGACGGTGTCAAGAAGAAAACGGTTACCTATAAGTCCAAGGCGGGCACGGTAACTCGTACCAAAGACAAGGGTAAAGGCGGCAAAGGAAAGACCACCACGGTGTCCAACAAAAAGGGCAAGATGGTTGGTACAGCCAGCAAGGCTAAGACAAAGCCAACCGGACTAGTCCGGAGGGACGCCAAGGCAACTAAAAAAAGCAAAACGGTTGCTCTGGGCAAAAGCCGGACTGCAAGCACCGAAGGGTTAAAGGGTCGAGCCTACTATGGAAAAGTCAAAAAGCGCACCGTCACTAGCGGTGGTTCGGGAGACACTTACTCCCGTACGGACAAGGATAAGTTTGGTCAAGTCGGCCAACAAGGCAAGCGTAAGTCCACCACACGCGGCACGACCAAACAAGTTGTTAGCCGTGGCAGCATGAAAAGCGGTATGGCCAAAGCTACCGGCGGAACTAAAGTAGCCGGCATGAAAACCGCAACCAAGCGCGGTCGCGGCCCGATTAAACGCCGGAAGTGACCCGCGAAGAGTTTTCATATAGGATGGTGTGCCTCGGCCTTGTCGGGGCCACCATCTGTATGATTATCCATAAGTTTACTCATGGCCTATAAGAAGACAAAGTCTGGCAACCGGACGACCCGAACCAAAACTACTCGTGGCGGCACTACCCGTACTACTGTTAAGGTTAAGGGTTCTGGCGGTTCTAAGATGAAGAAGTCTACTGTCACTAAGAAGGGTAAAGCCCCTAAGGTTGTGACCAAGAGAAAACGGATGTCACTTCTTGGCAGAAAGAAAGAAGTAACTAATGGCTAAGAGCGGACGCACTAAGAAGAGCAACAAGATTTGCCCTGCGGGAATCGCTTGGGCGAAGAGAAAGTTTGACGTTTACCCCAGCGCGTATGCCAACATGGCTGCGAGCAAGTACTGTAAAGACCCCAATTATGGCAAGTAAAGGATACGGCAAGCCGTGTACGGCGAAGGTGAAGGCGAAGGTTATGAAGCCCCGCAAGCCCAAGAAGAAATGAGCAAGAAGACAAGACAGGACAGAAGGCAGACCCGTCGTGCTGACAGGTCTTTCAAGAAATCTGGAATTCTTGAGCAGGGACCTATTGAGGTTTCTAGGAACCGTTCTACCAAGGTTAAGTTGGCCAAGGATTTTCCTCCGACTCCTGTTGGCGCGGCTAAGGGTCGCGACGTTCCACTTCCTAAAAGCAAGTAATGGGTGAGCTCAAGAAGTGGCGTGACGAGAAGTGGGTGCGCATCGGTCTCGATGGCAGCATCAAGGGCGAGTGCGGCACGAGCAAGGACAAGAAAAACCCAGACCGGTGTTTGCCTTTGGCTAAAGCTAAGTCTTTGACCAAGGCTCAGCGTGCTGCTACGGCACGGAAGAAGAAGCGTGGCAAGGGCCAGTTCGTTCCCAACACACCTGCCGCAAGGGTTAGTCGTAAATAATTATCTTTGAGCATGAATTTTCAAGAAAGAAATCAGTATCACAAGGAGCTACGAGAGTGGCGCCGGGCTAGAATTAAGGCTAAAAAGAACGGGGAGTCTACCCCTTCCAAGCCTGTTCGGCCTGAATGAAACCCCTCCTTCAGTTCTTGAGCCGCAAGGGAATCAAGCGCATTGCTCGCTGGGTCATTCCGTATATTGTAAAAAAAATCAAGCATAATGCCGATACCCGCAGGGACAAAATTTCACGGCGTCGCCCCAAGCGTTGACACGGAGAACCGAGGTTCTTCTAACGCCAATGCAGACCGTGACGCTTACGCTATTGAAGATTTCAACGGCACTAGTTTTCAGGCATATCTAACCGGCTCGGGTCAAGAGATTCTTTTTGACACGATAGTAAAGTTAGGAGCAGAATCCCCCGACAACAACACCGGCTTTCCTACGGTGGGGGTTACCAATCAACCTCCTAATTACTTTTATCGCGACTACGTTGATTCAGAGCCCGTTGGAATTGTCATGGCCGGCGCTACGAAAGGAAGTACTGTTGAGGTTGTTGTTCAGGGGCATCAAACTAAAGCAAAAGTATTATACTACGAAGGAGTCACACCTGATAGAGGAGACAATTTATATTCTTCAGCTGGGGGGTCTATAGCTGGTGGACGAGTAGACTTGGGGGATTATATGGCTGTGGGTCAGGTCACAGGAATTGACCCGGTTCTGGTTATAGATTATGGAATCTATGGCGCAGTCTGGGAAGTTCAAGTTTATTACAGCTTCCCTGCTGAAAACTCTTACTACATTGACGGAATTGCATACCTAAGTAGCGTACGTCAAAGCTGTGCAACAGAGGTGAATGATGATTCGGAAGTCGGTGATATAGTAAAAATTGATACTCCAGATAGCCAGACATTAGGAAGAATTAATATTACGCGAGTGGAAGCTTCTGACCCTATTGAAGCTTTTGTTGGTATTGCAACGGACTTTAGGAAGTCGCCCGGCTCACAATCTACTGACTACGTCTTAAGACCCGACATGGTATGCATGAGTGGAAACGTATTTCTTCCTGCATGGACTATTAATGGACCAGCACCGGTGCAGGGAGGGCTTATCTATGTTGACGCCACTACTCCACACAAACTAACTACCGATTCAACTAGCGGGACAGTAGTCGGATTAGTTCAGGCTTTAGATGAAAATTCAGAAGACGTTCTTGAGCGCGTACTAATCCAAGTAAAGTTATAATGCCGATACCCGCAGGGACAAAATTTCACGGTGTAGCGCCTAGCGTTGACACTGTCGACAGGGGCAGTGCCTCTCGCGACGCTTTGCGCGACGCGTATACCATTGAGGAGATTGGTTCTGCGGGGACTTCTGATGTGTACACTCTGGGCTCGAGTACTGACGGCGACAACGTAGACTTGAACTTGAATGCTGTCAGCGGTGTAGACTCTACGGTACAGCTTACTGCCGGCACGGGCATCGGCATTTCTCAATCTGGCGGCAACAACGTCACCATTGACAATACGCTCAACAACGTTGGCGGCGTAGCCATTCTAGAGCCGGAGTTTATGACTGTCGGTCCCGGCGGGTCATCTACTATTACTACGAGCAAGAACCTTGTGGACTTGACTTGGGTTGGTAGTTCTGGCACCCACGACCTTACGTTACCTTCTGCTGCTGCCATCCCGTATCGTGTTTTGCGTATCGTCAACGACGGCACTGTCACGGCACAGGACAAGGTCGACGTCTATGCTCCGGGTTCTGAGACCATTGACGGTCAGGCATCGTATAGGATTAACAAGGTGTATAATGGTATTGCTGTCTGGTCTGACGGCAACAACTGGATTGTCATCCAAGCTAAGAGCACGTGATGCCAAGCAAGAAGGACATGCCCTGCAACAAGCCTCGCTCATCTACGAGTGCTGGCAAGAAGAAGATGGTCAAGGCGTGTGCCAATGGCAAGGAAAAGATTATTCACTTTGGTGCAAAGGGTTACGGTCACAACTACAGTCCTGCGGCGCGTAAGAGTTTCAAGGCACGGCACAAGTGTGATACGGCCAACGACAAGTTGACGGCGCGGTATTGGTCGTGCAAGAAGTTGTGGGCAGGCAAGGGAGGAAGTAAGAAGGCGAGCCCTAGCGGACGAAAGGGAAAGTATTAACTTAGTCGTCATGAAAGGTTTAGGCGACAGCATCGAGAAGGTCACCAAAGCCACCGGCATTAAGAAGGTGGTTGATACTGTGGCCAAGGCAACGGGTAAGGATTGCGGGTGCAACAAGCGTCGTGACACATTAAACCGAATGTTCCCATACGAATAATGGCATATCAAAAGTTACAAGTCGAACGGGCCCTTGCGGTCATCCCTAGCGACACCATCAACATCCCTAACGTTGCAGGCGCCAGCACTAGCGGCACTACTGACGGCGTTGCTGTTACTAATAAGCTCGTCGACAGCAACGCGAACTTCACATTCGCCATGCTCAACTATATCGTGTACAACACCACCGACAGTACTGTGGCTCAGGTCACGGCTGTTGACGATGCGAACACGTTGACCTTGAGCGCGGACATCATGGATACGGGCGAGGCGTATACCATTTACGAGGACAACAATACGGGTTGCGTTCTGTACAATGGGACAGGTGGTCCGGCTGACATTGAGGTAATGACTTCTGGCGGCGATGTAGTTACGTTTAGCGCGGTTAGTTCTGGGGCATTTATTCCTGTACAGGTTGTTCGTTTGCTTTCGAGCGGCACAAGCGCAACCAACGTAATTGCTATGTGGTGATATGCCCATTCAGATAGCGATAAACAATGTTGTTAAAGGAGAAGACGGTTCTTCTGGTGGAATTCCTCGTCCCACAAATTTTTTACTCCAAGAGGATGGAGGTAAAATCCTTCTTCAAAACGGAATTGATTTCCTTCTAACAGAAGCATAGTATGGCAAACCAAAAAATTACAGAGTTAACGGCTCTTAGTTCCCCGTCTGCTACGGACGTATTAGCCATTGTTGACCTTGGTACAAACACCACCAAAAAAATCGAGGTTCAAAATCTCGTTAGCGGTGTAAGTGTTGCGACCCAAGCTAACAGCCGGCTTATTACAGCAACGTCTGTAAACGATGCTCTTCAGGGAGAGGCTCAGCTAACTTTTGATGGGACGTCTTTGATTTGCGGAGGCAATATCGAAGCCGATTCAATTACAGAAACCACTACAGGAACAGGTTCTGATGGGAGTTTTGGGCAAGGCGCTACACTAATTGAGTTGAGCGGAAGTGTAGTAAGTGCGGGGTATTTGTATGCCAATACATCTACGGGGTGGTCTGATACATCAGCTACTAGTGTTGGTCAAGTCAGCACTGGGTTAGTTGCAATGGCCACTACGAACGCCTCTGGAGACGGAATGGTTACTCGGGGCATTGTCAACCTTGCAGTTGACCCGGGAGGACAAGTTGGTGACGCGGTTTATTTGGACACTACTTCCGGTCAGGCAACCACAACGCCTGTATCGGCTTCGGGTAATGTGTCGCGGGTAATCGGCTACAAGGTGTCAACCAAAATTATTTATTTGAACCCGTCTCAAGATTGGATTGAAATTAGTTAAGGCATGGCAAGCATATCAGGACAGAACACAAGCAACATCGACCAAGTCGATGGGTTCTTTACTACTCAGGGTGGTGGAGCAACAGCCGCACCGGTGGTAACTAATGGAACCCAATTAGGACAGGTTAGCGAAGCATGGTTTAATACAGCTATTACTCCTGATTTTTTCAGGTCGCCAACTACAACACACAAGTTTGTCAAGCTTGCTTCCCTCCATGACTTCGGACAGTATATCGGAATCAAGGCTAATGGCGAGCTGTGGTATTATGCTAACGTAAGCACCTATGCTCAGGGTATGTTTACGACTCTAAATGCGTGGACTCAATACGGAACCGACACCGATTGGACAGACGTAACAGGCGGTCAGATTTGTTGGGGCTTCATTAAAGGTGGCAACTTTCACTTTATGGGCTACGGAGGATGGAGGATGAGAGGAGATGGGGGCACGGGCTCTCCAATCTACCCTGAACTTATTAGTAGTGCGGAGACATGGGAGGAGGTATCTATGTCTAATCAGACCACTTGCATCAGGAACACTTCGGGAGAAATGTTTTTTGCCGGATACAACTACGACTATGGAACAGGTCAAGGCACGACCTCCGGTCAAACAGCAACGTTTACACAGGAGCAAAACAGCTTGACGGGTGTGACCTATCACACGGCGGGATACCGTAGGTGCATTATGGTAAAGGGCGGGTCAATCTATACTACAGGCAACAACCAAAACCTTATGGCAGGGCCATTGGTTTCGACTAACGCGGACATCAACGGGCCAATCATTACATACTCTGGAACTGACATCACCAAGGTTTCCTCCTTTGGCGATGACGCGACTTTGGCAATTACCACGGGCGGACAAATTAGATTTGCGGGTTCGGGTGGTCAATCTCCAAGACCTGACAACAGCACTGCTAATCAACAAGGAACCACTGGCCAATCAAACGAAGCGTTTTCTATCTTGACGGGAGCCGGTTCTGGATGGACATATATAGGTGGTGGCAAGACATCTCAAGGAACTAATTATGGATTTGGCATACAGAATGGTCAAGCGAAAATTGGTGGTACATACTCATCCGGGATAGGTGCTGTGATGGGCGGCGTTGCCACGAGTCAATGGAAGCAAATAGGAAGCACCTCAAACTTTGTTGCACTTAATCTATCAGGTGCCACTACTGATGAGATTCACTGCGCATTTAGCACATCATGAGGGTAGAAGTATTTAAAGACACAGATTTTGAGCAAGGGTGGACAGATTCTGCCGTTCCTAATATGTCATTTAACTATGACCAAGCGTCTATAGAAGATTGCGAATACAGTGACGGCGTTTATTGGGCTACTTACGAGCCTATGGTTCTTACTGAAAGCCACACGTTTACATATTTAACACCTACAGGACGAGAGGCTATAACCGTACCACCCGGCATTTATGGAGTGAAATCATAACGTACACAGTTTAAGTTAGTTAAGGCATGGCTGAGATTGTAAAACGTAGTGGGGTTGCCCCGGTTGATTTTAGCGAGGTAACCGGTATACCCAAGGGTAGCATTGCGGACATTAACGGGTACACGTTGCCGACTCCTCCGCCAAACTTGTTACTTGATGACTACCCCTTAGCGGAAATAGCATACTCGGTGAGAAAACTTCGTACTGCATACTCCGGCTCCGCCATGCGTGTACGTAGAACGGTAGCGCCGTTCGATGAGCAGGACATCGGGTTTAATGGTGTCGACTTGGACGAGGCTGCTATCGTATCGTTCGGTGGGGCAGACCCGCTCACGGTCAGTGTATGGTACGACCAAAGCACTAACGGGGTCAACGCTGCGCAATCTACCGCAACTGAACAGCCTGTTATTTACGATGGGTCCGCAGTTATTACTAAGGGAGGAAATCCAGCCTTGAGTTTTGAGACTAGCCTGAAATATTTACAGTGTGCAAGTGGGTTAGATTTCAGTGATATAAGCGTGTCTTCTGTCTACTCTGACATTAATGGTGGCGGGCATATTTTAGGAATGCAGACCAACAACAACAACGGATGGAGACTACAGGCCCACTCTACAGGTGGTCGATTGCGGGCAGGGGGCACCAATGTAAACTCGTCTTTGTCTAACGTGTCTATCCATACTTTGCAAACGGCATTTGCATACGGAGGTAATGGCACGACATATATAAACCAAACTGGTTCTTCGACCGTATCTGCTTCTATAGGTACTACTACCTCTTACAATTTTAAGATAGGAATGACTTACAATCCCGGCTCATTTTCATGGGCACAGGGCAAGCAACAAGAGGTTGTAATTTGGGATTCAAGTTCAGTAGACATAAATGACAGGACCGGCATCGAGTCCAACGTGAACACATATTTCAGCATTTACTAATGGCTACAGTATACCTACCCGTTGAGCCCGTCGATGGCTCAACCAGTAACCAGCACGCTGTTGCTATCAACAAGCAGTGTTGGGACTTGTATCGTCCGGCGAGCATT
>Ga0208950_1001140_pt1 | contig 12488 bp, 17 predicted proteins | sample AOAMet_54_BLW_10_2_FD_188234 | JGI IMG/M metagenome (GOLD analysis project Ga0208950, IMG submission 188234) | Ammonia-oxidizing marine microbial communities from Monterey Bay, California, USA - CAN11_54_BLW_10 (SPAdes) | ecosystem: Environmental > Aquatic > Marine > Intertidal zone | place...
ACCACACTACTGGTGTCAACCCCTACTGGATTAGTGATTTCGAGTACTCACACTTAGTTGGTACTCATATCTTCTATGTAGACGTTGACCGCTAATCGAGTTTAATTCTAGTAAAAGGATATAATATTATGGCTAAGAAACATCTTACAGTAGGCATTGATGTCTACACGCGGAACATGGAGAAAGCAGCTAGCGACTGGGTTCGACTTACAGTGCATGGCGCTGAACCAAGTCTTTACGTTAATACTTGGAACGTTAAGACAGCTAATCTCTCTTTAAGTGGCTGTAATTTCAGTCAGGAAGTATGGTCTATTCTAGAAGATATTAAAGAAGATGACGATTATGCAGCTGACTCGAACGACTTTGAGTAGCATAAGGCCCTATAAGAATACTGAAGGAGACTATTCTTATGAAGAAAAATATTGACGATCATGTTAACCCTGCTCATTACAAGGAAATAATTCCTGGTTACGAGTATATGGACATGATGGAATATATGCTTGCAGACTTTCAGGGTGTAGAAGCACACCTGATGGGTCAAGTCTACAAGTATCTCATGCGTCTCGGTAAGAAGGACGCTAAAATACAGGATGCCAAGAAAGCAAAATGGTATCTCGACCGCTTAATCACAACCTATAAAACTGATGGAGAATAAATATGAGTGAAAGTAAAGTAATGATTGTACGTGATTTGAAAGCTTACTACCCAAAGCTGATGAAGCCAGTAGCACCGTTTGGTACTGAGCAATTCGAGCTACAAGTACGGGCTGAAGAAAGCTCAGAAGCTTTTAAGACTCTCACTGATTTAGGTGTGAAAGGTAAGCCACAAGAAGATGGCACGATCGCATTTAATCTTAAGCGTAAAGCAAAGAACCGCAAGGGTGACGAGAATGGCGCACCCGATGTAGTCGATGCAGCGCGGAAGCCGCTTGACGCTTCTATTATTGGTAACGGTTCTGGCGTTAATGTCAAGCTGTTTACCTACCCCTACGATGTTCAAGGGCGTAAAGGCACTGGCGTAATGTTGTCTGCCGTACAAGTCACTGATTTAGTTGAGTACAAGCCAACGAATGAGGTTGACTTCGATGCGGTAGAAGATGTTACTGTAGGCTCTGAAGAAGACTTTTAATTCTTAATCGGGGGTGGCTCCTAGGTCACCCCCTACAAAGGACTTTATATGTCAGATGATAACGTAATTGAGTTTCCTAGATCAGAAGAAGTAAAGGACGCTGAAGAGCAATCGGATCTTTTCTTTGTTATGGCAGTTTATTTTGACCAGAACTTTAAGAAGCTATTCGAAGAACACGACAGTAAGCTACCTGAGTATATCGCATTGTTAACCCTCACAGAGGTAGTGATGTATCATATACAAGAAGGTTATGCTTATATTAAAGACGATGATGGGATGCTTCAGCTAGCAATGGCTGATGGACTTCATGAAGAACTTACTGAAGGAATGAAAGAACTCTCTATACTAAATGAAAGGGAAGAACATGATATACATTGATGGTGACGGACCAATCCAGGACTTCGCTCAATGGATGGTTGATAATCATATCCCGTTGGGGTATGATCGCGGTGATACAGAAGCGATGTTCCACGAGAAGATTAATAATATCTTTTTACAATCGCCTGAAGCTAAGTACTATAGTTATTTCAAACAAATGTATGAGATCTACCCCACAGGCTATATTAAAATCCTTACAGCGGTTGGAGATCATTGGCCTAACGCTGGGACTAAACATATTGCTAGCGTAAATAAAGTTGAGGCATTAAGACGTCTTGGTTTTGCAGTTGGCGACATCATTGTAGTTAATAGTGGTAAAGATAAAATTGAGTATGCTATTAACACTGATAATACAGTTAACGTTTTATTCGATGATAAGTGGTCTACTATAGTTGAATGGGAAAAAGCAGGGGGACATGGTATGTTTGTACCAGAATGTTACTTACGCTTCGAGGAGGCAGGACATGCAGACAGAGCGTGATTTTCTTGGGGACTCGTTTATAACTTATAAATGTTCTCGATGTCGGAAAGATATTATATCTATGAAGATGTCTCTCGGCACTCGCACTTGTCCTCGTTGTAGTAATCCTGAAGAAATTAAACCTCCACAGCCAGAAGATATTTTGGCTTCATTAGAACACAGAAAGGAAAATAGTAATGGAAATGGATAGTAATCTAGCACAAATTCTTACAACTTATTACTTCGGTATAGTAGGATTTGTTATTGGCTGGGCAATGCCGCGAGGTCGTGCCTTAAAATATATTCAAATTAAATTCATTCAAGGGCTTCACGCCTTCTTTACTGATGAAGAAGAGTATGTAGTTAAAAAAGTAAATCGAGTAAGAGGCTCGAAGAAAGGAAAGTAACATGCGCTTATGTTACGACATTGAATGTGATGGGCTTGACCCCTCAACTGTCTGGTGTCTCGTTGCTATTGACGTTGATAACGGTACTGAGTATTGTTTTAGCGATCATGACGGGGAATTAGATAGCATGTATGCTGGCATTGAACTGCTTAGAAAAGCTAGCAGCATTATCGGACATAATATTATTGGTTTTGATAATGTAGTAATGAAGAAGCTTTATAATTGGTCACCGACTAATGAACAAAAGCTATACGATACCTGGACTATGAGTCAGACTAATAACTACTTCCGAGGACATAAGCATGGCTTAGCTGCTTGGGGTAAGAAGTTAGAAGACAATAAAATTTTATTCGATGATTGGGAACGATACTCAAAACGGATGCTAGAATATTGCATGCAAGATGTTAGGCTTAACGTTAAAGTGTGGAAGATATTAATGAAAGAGGTAGGGCAAGTAGCCTCTACTGCTTCTCAATATCCTAAATATCTCAGGGCAGAGCATGATGCAGCAGAATTCGAAGCAGCTACTCGTGTAAGCGGTTGGCGATTTGATTATGAAGGAGCAGTGAATGTCGTTGAAGAACTTCAAGCATCTATGGGAGCTATTGAGAGGAAGGTTGAACCTCTCTTGGGCAACCATAAAGAGCTCATTGATAAGACACCTAAGACCGCGAAGTATAAGAAGAACGGTGAGTATAACGCTACAACTTGCCGTATCCTCAGTGAGTACTTTGATAAGTCTATCAATCCTTCTGATGCTCTTCTCGATAATCCTCCTATCAAACCTGGTGTGGAGTTTCAACGCGCTCGTGAAGTCAAAACTCGGTTAGGCAATCTTGAACAAGTAAAGGAGTACCTCTATGGATTGGGATGGGAACCCGACGACTGGAACGTTAAACGACTTCCTTCCGGTGATTTTCAACGAACAGGTCCTAAGCTCACTAGTAGTTCACTGGAAAAGCTTGGAGATGTCGGTCGAGGCATCGATGAGTGGACTACTCTTAGATCACGGCTTGGAATTACACAAGGATGGATTAGAGATTCTAAATCTGATAACCAATCTAAGCACCGCTTACACGGACGCGCTTGGAATATTGGAACACCTACATTCCGATGGCGGCATGAGGTTATCGCTAACCTTCCTGGAGCGGGTGAGCAATGGGGAAAACGTATGCGTGCATTGTTTCTTCCAGAGCAAGATCATGTAGTAGTGGGTGCTGACTCTGCTGGTAATCAGTTTAGGGTTCTAGCTCATTTCATTGGGAACGAAGACTTTACTAATGAGGTATTGAATGGTGATGTTCATCAAAAGAATGCAGACATTCTGGGCTGCACTCGTGCGCAAGCTAAGAGGTGGATCTACGCTTACCTATTCGGAGCAGGCGCAGCTAAGCTTGGTCTATACCTTACTGGTAAAATGGACGCCAAGGTCGGACAGAGCAGTAAAGATGCGTACGCAGCTGCTATTCCTGGTCTTGGAGAACTTAAGCGAAGTCTCGAGAACCAATGGCAAAACTCTAAGAACGCTACTGGAAGCGGATTTATCCGAGGACTCGGCGGTCAACGAGTTTATGTCAAAGAGAATTACCAAACATTAAACTACTTACTCCAGTCAGCTGAAGCTGCTACGATGAAGATTGCTATTGGGTATATCAAGAAACGTATTGCAGAAGAAGGTATTGATTGCGAACCACGCTTAATGTATCACGATGAATTCCAATACTCCTGTAAGAAAGAACACGCTGATAAGCTAGGTGAGATCTTAGTAGAAGGCTTAACCGAAGCACCGAAGATTCTTGGTGTAAATATTATGTCGGGTGATTATGAAGTCGGCAATAACTTAGCGGAGACTCATTGATGCGAGAACTTACACATTATATTAATCGTCTCTTCGAAACTGAAGAAGCGGGTAAAGAATGGGCTGAACGAAAAGCCCGATTACCTGCTATGCGCGGCTACGAAGTGCAGATGGGTTGGCGTAAGATTAAATACTCACCTGAAGAACCTGAAAAGTTTTCCGTATCTTTTACTAAGGAAGGAACAGTATGACTCATTTAATAATTGACGCCGACAGTATGATTTATAAATCGTGCTTCAACGTAACAACTGTTGATGAGGCTTTCACTAAGTTTAATTCGAAGCTTAACTACCTCAAAGACGACTTGTGGACTGACGATATGGCTATCTACCTTAAAGGTGTAGAGAACTTTCGTGCAGTAGATTTTCCTTTGTACAAAGCTAATCGACCTAAGGCTGACCCTGCTTCTATCGTACCAGAGCTATATGCTTTGTTAGAGGAAGAAGAGATTGGGATTCAATCAGATGGTTGTGAGGCCGACGACTTAGTACGTACTGCTGGTCATGAATGCACTATGAATGAAGACCCGTTTGTAATCGTTGGGATTGATAAGGATTTATTCTGTGACCCCTTCACTTATTACAATCCAGATAAGTCTGAACAGTTTGAGTTGACTCAGAAAGAAGCTGATTTTAATTACTACTCTCAGCTACTTACTGGTGACTCAACTGATAATATTAAAGGGCTTAATCGAGTAGGACCTAAGACAGCTGCAAAGCTTCTTGAGTCAAGCTCGCAATGGAAAGACTTAGTCATCCGCGAATATAAAGAACGATTTGGGGGCGACCACGAAGATGTACTAACATTCGTTGGGCATTTGATTCATATTAAACGTAACGAAAAAGACTGGTTCAACATTGGCTTCGGTGATTTCTACGACCGAAAGATTGATGTGGAGAAGGTCGGAAAGCTATTAGGCTATGACATCTAGGACATTTGAGATGGGTGATTACACATTCATCAGGTATGACCGACTAAAGATTACTGCAGCGCCGCAACCGAAAGGGGGCGATCGTAAGTTGTCTTCTTCTGAAGGTAATATCTGGTGTAAAGAGAGTCTATATAAGTCTCTCAAACTTAAACGCGGGTGGGAAGGGCCATTAACCCTTTGCACTCGTGACGGTAAACGCTGGTACGTAGCATTTGAGACGTATCAGAAAGATGACTATGTTGTCGATGAAGTTAATGAAGGTGACTACGGCCACTGGAAACTTCCTAATAAGAAACTAGTAGACCCCCATCATATCGGTTTTGTTTATGAACTGAAGGATAAGGCTACTGGTCGCATCTACGTAGGCTCTAAGAAGTTCTCTCAACCTGACTGGAAACAGTATACAGGTTCTGGAGACTTCTCTGAGCTTACAGTGGATGATGTTGAGGGGCGTATCCTATATAGCCTCCCAACACCAGGCCAGCTTAACGCTTATGAGATGAGGGAGATATACCTTCGGGATGCTCTCTTCACTGATAAGTACGCTAATAAGCAGGCTGAGAAACGTATTCGAAGTTCCCACTTAGGTTTGGGCTTCGATAAAGACCGACATGAGAGTATAGTAAAAGCAAAGAGGTGGAAATGATTAGTATCGATGAAGTTACTGAACACAAGAATGGTTCAGCTACATTAATGATTACAGCAACGGGAGAAGACTTAGAGCTTCTTGTTGCAGAAGGTTTCTTATCTGTCCTACGAAAGGCTATGGAAGAAGATGTCTCAGGAACTATATAAGACTGAGTGCAGTAAGTGTGGCTCATCAGATGGCAACGCCGTTTATGATGATGGTCATGCATACTGTTACGTATGTCAACACTATACACATGAAATAGGAAAGGAAAATGAAGTGGTATCATTGGCAGTTAATAATATTGAACGGAATTCTGGCCTTCATAGGGCCACTGGTTTGGCTAGCCGTGGTTGCCGTGACAGGGGAATTACCAAGACCGTGGCAGAGCATTTCGGCGTTCTTTGTGAGTATGATTCCGACGGCAATATTTGCTCTTATCTCTATCCTTATCATCGAGGGTCTGAACTTGTTGCGTACAAAGTACGAGAGCTACCAAAGACTTTCAGCGCAATTGGGGACTTCAAAGGCGTTGGTCTATTTGGTCAAGATGTATTCCCTTCAGGTGGCAAGCGTATTGTCGTTACAGAAGGCGAGTTTGACGCCTTGGCGGTTGCTACTGCGTATGCAGAGAAAGGAACGATCTGGCCAGTTGTCTCAGTCCCTAACGGAGCGACGGCGAAGAAGACCATTCTAGAACAGCGTGAGTACCTACGTAGCTTCGATGAAGTTATCTTTATGTATGATAACGATGAGGCAGGTCTTAACGGTCTCGAAGAAGCTGTTAAGATTATCGGTTACGACAAGGCAAAGGTAACTGACTTAGGTAAGTACAAAGACCCTAACGAAGTACTCATGGATGCAGGCGGCGGTGAACTCCTCCGCATGGTCTGGAACGCTCGTACCTACACCCCCGCAGGCATTGTGGCTGGTGAGGAAGTATGGAAACAATTAGAGGCATACAATGAAATTGAATCAGTACCTTATCCTAACTGTCTTGGCGGTCTCAATGATAAGCTTAAAGGGATGCGCCGTGGGGAAATTACCCTCTGGACCTCAGGAACAGGCTCAGGAAAGTCAACCATCCTCCGAGAAATCGTCGCGCACTTGCACTCGGAAACTGAGTCTAAGATTGGTATCGTGGCTCTTGAGGAATCCCCAGCCGAAACCGCTAGAAAGCTGTCAGGAATGATGCTTAATCGTAACCCCGCTAAGGAAGAGATTCCCCTCGATGAACTTCGAGTGGGCTTCAACTCTATCTTAGCTGATGGTCGTATACAAATACTAGACCATAACGGTTCTGTTAGTCATGATGTGATTAGCCTCATCGAATTCCTTTGTGCTTCTGGCTGTGAGTATATCTTCCTTGACCACATTACTATCTTAGTCTCTGAAGGGGCTGATAGCCTTACAGGTAACGAAGCGATCGATAAGATTATGAATGATCTTAGGGGTATCTGTAAGAAGTGGAACGTCTGGATTGGTCTTGTATCTCATCTGCGTAAGATGGGTAATGCAGGTCAGTCATTTGAAGATGGTAAGATTGCCTCTCTCGACGACATTAAAGGCTCAGGCTCTATTAAGCAAGTGTCTTACGATATCATCGCGTTCGCTCGTGATGTCGGTAATGAAGATGAAGAGACCCGTAACACTATTCAAATGAAAGTTCTTAAGAGCCGTTACACAGGCTTAACTGGCCCCTCAGGTTCTGTTAAGTACGACTACGATACTGGACGTTTAAATAGAGTTGACGGCGGCTTCGATGATTTCGCCTTATAAAGGCCATAATTGAAAGGTATTATTATGAATGAATTAGTTGATAACATGAGTGCAGTAGGTCAGGCTATTAGGAAGAAATATAAATACGATACGTTGTATATGAATATTGCTGAGTCAGTAGCTGATATGTCTATCGATCATAAGTATAAGGTCGGTGCTATTATCGTTAAAGAAGGTATCCTAGCGGAGGGCTGGAATGGCGCCCCTACGGGATTCCCTAACGCTACTCGTAATGACGATGAGAAGACGCACCCTTGGGTTATCCATGCAGAGCAGAATGCTATTGCTAAGTGCGCTCGGAAGGGTATTGCCTGTGAAGGCGCTACTATCTACGTTACGCTAGCTCCTTGTAGGGACTGCGCTCGAATGATTATTCAATCGGGTATTAAAGAGGTGGTCTACCGAGATCGCTTTTATAAAGATGAAGAAGGACTTAATATGCTTACTAAGTCTGGTGTTACTGTTGAACACTACGCTCGTAAGCCTTACGCAGGATAGGATATTGCATGAAGGACATTGTAGACCACCTAAAAGATAAGGTTGAATCTGTCAATATTAATAACCCTAAAGCTAACCCAGGCTCTAAGATTCTGGTTGGCCATGTTACTCGTCTCTCAGAGTTCGTTATGACTGGTCTAGATACTTTAGGTACACACTACAATAAGTATGATGAGGAGTTCCCTTATGGGTACGCTCGTCTCACTACCGTCTCTACTGCTATCGGCAGAGAAGTTTGTCGTCGGATAGGCTTAGAGCATGGCTCTGCTAAACCTAAAGAGGACTTCCGTAATCATCTTCGTATTGGTGATTGTATTTTAGATTCAGTTATCGCTTGTGAATACTCTGACCTCATTAGGGGTTCTGAGGAGACTGAAGCTCGTATAGCTTATATGGGTGAGCTCAAGAAGATTTACCCTGATACCTATAAGAAGCACCCTGAATATAACGTTAAGCTACTTAATGTACCTTACGCTCTTCGGGCTACTGAACGCTGGACGTCACTTAAAGACGAAGAGACTATCGATCGTAAAGCCCTGGCTGGCACAACCTTCATGCGCCCTAAGCCTGTAGCTGCTCTTTTCCAGAATACAGAGACGGGTCCACGGAGTCTCATTAAGGGTTGGGATAAAGAGTATATCTCTATCTTCAACGAGAACGAAATGCGTGATGCCGCCTTTGTTAAGGGTATCGACACTATTCAACAGACTGCTTGGGGTATTAACCAGGACGTACTTAAGGTCGTTAAGGATAAGTTCTCTTCTATCCTTCACTCCGAAGAGGAGATGCCTGAAGAGGGTGATCCTTCAGAAGTTAAGGTAGCTCTCAGTCGTCTTATGAAAGAAGATACTGAAGAAAATAAAGATGCGTATAACGAAGCAACTCGGAAGTGGAATAAAAAGCTTCTCGTTCTTCGCGCTCGTTCTAAGAATTACGCTCTCAAAACTATCCTTAATAAAGCTGAAGCCATTGGTACGTCTGCCTTCTGGCAATACGCTGACTGTGATTATCGTGGTCGGCTATACTTCTTAGAGCCTTACCTTAACTTCCAAGGTAACGATCTCGCTAGGGGCCTCATGATGTTTGCTGATGGGAAACCTATTGGGGAAGCTGGTATTAAATGGCTTGCTATCCACGCTGCTACTTGCTTCAACGAGTCTTATACTCTCGACGAGATTCCTGAGTGGTGTACATCTGATTATAAATCTTACTTAGAAGATGAAGGTCTTCGCTCTATCTCTGTCGATAAGATGACACTACAAGATCGCGCTCGTTGGACTTATAATAGTCTCAAGCTGATTAATGAGGTTGCTCAAGGTAGCTTGTTAGTCGGTGAGAAACCTTTCAGCTTCCTAGCTGCTTCTATTGAGATGATCCACGTTCAGAATGATGGTCCAGAGCATATTACTTTCTTACCTATCCCTATCGATGGCTCGAATAACGGCTGGCAACACCTCGCTGCTATCTCTAAAGATAAACAAGCGGGTGAGTTAGTCTCCTTAGTCGATACTGAAATTCAATCTGACTTCTATGTTAAGGTAGCTAAAGAGCTATACAATGTCGTACAGGAAGAGAATGATGAACGGTTGACTGAGATAATTCACATGATGCCTATGAAAGATATTCGGAAGGGTATTGCTAAACGTGCCGCTATGACTAGAGCTTACTCCTGTGGGGCAAAGCGCATGTCTGTGAGCATGTATGCTGATTGCTATAAGGAGGGGTATACAGAGAAGTATGGTATCACTATGATCGACTGTATAGCCTTAGCGAAGAGCATCATCAAAGCTATTGATCGGGTCTGCCCTGGTCCTTTAGCTACTATGGCGTTCCTTCAGGAGGCTGCTGTGCATCAGGTAGGCTATAAGAAAGCTCTTGATCCCCGTGCAGTACACCTTCAGTGGTGGACTCCTTCTGATTTCCTTGTGATATATCAGAGGAACCGACAAGAAACTATTAAGCATCGTGGCCGTATTGCTGGTAAACAGATTAAACACGTTGGTCGGGTAGACACTCATGTACCTGATATTGGAGCTTACATCTCTGGTATCTCCCCTAACTTTATTCATTCACAAGACGCTGCTCACTTAATGTTAGTAGCTTCTGATTGGAAGGGTTCCTTTGGGGCTGTTCATGATAGCTTCTCTACCCATGCTTGTGATGTCGATGCACTATCAGATATCGTTCGGGATTACTTTGTACGCCTATACGACTACGAAAACTTTTACGATGAAATTAAGGAGGCATTGCTTACAGAGCCTGAGAGCTTTGAAGCAGAGGTCCCGTTGGGAACCCTCGATGTCAATGATGTTTATGATTCAAAATACTTTTTCTGCTAGAGGAAATATGAAAAACTATAATTACTTAGCCCTTCAAGGTTGGGAAGTAAATGATATGGAGATTGTTGAGGATTGGGGTTTAGATAAGGCGTTAGCCTTCACCCCAGGAATTAATGATGCGTACTTAGATGCACTCTATGCGAGAACCCTTGAAGACTTTATGAAGCTTGGGAGCGACGAAGAGTATGCTACCCAAAAAGCCTATACAATTTACCAAGAAACTAAGTGCATGATTGATGCGCTGAAGGAAGATTAATATGATAATCGCTGCCCTAGCTATTCCAGTTCTTACCCTTATTATGATGAGAGATTAAAATGAAAAATTACAATGTAGCCGCCCTCCGAGGCGAAGATATATCCGATGCTCAACACGCTGATGCGATGGGTATTGTAGTCCCCGAAGAAATTCTTAACACCCCTAAGTATAATGATTACGTTCTAGATCATATCCGAGATCAAAACGTTACTCATTATCAGTCAGAGTTAAACCCTAAGACCGACATCCGATACACTCAAGAAGAAGCTACCGTACTCGCCAATAAACAACGCGAAGTAGCTAAGAAGAATATCGATAAGCTTATGAGTAAAGCTAAGTAAAATTAAAAAGCCCCCACAGGTTCCATATAGGAATCCCGTGGGGGCTTTTCTTATTATTATTATTACGTCATAAAGTAAGGGTATGCAACATCCTGGATCTTCTGACGGGTACGATCACGCCTAATCGAATCCGTCCATTTCCCGATGTTATTCATAACGCCGTTGTGTTCAATGTAAAGCTTCATAAGGTTTAAGAACTGGTTCTTGTTAAGAGACAGAGGTTCTCCTCCGCGCTCCTTATAAGAGACATAGCCCATCTTCTTAGCTGTGTCTAAGAACTGACGAGTCTTAGGTCCTTGTTCTTCTTTAACTGATTTAGCTAAACGCGGATCATCATTTGCAATGCGACTTAGAAAGTCTACTTGATCGTCAAGATGAGACATGATACCACTGTAAGGGCTGCCTTCAGTAAGGACTAACCTTTCTGGAATCATGTCGTTTGCTTCATTGAACTGGCTCCAAAAGTCTGCTTCAAAAGATTCAACCATTTTAAAGTCGAAAGCTTTTTTACCTGCTATGTTATTAGCTGCATAATGGAACTTCAATGCTGAAGTACTATCAATAATTAAGTTATCAAACACTGGTGCAAAAAAATCAGGGACATCGCGTCCACCATTAACTGCTAGGATAGTTTCGGCGAGAACAATTGACTCACGATACTGACCCATAACAGGGCCGACAGCATTAATGATAGCAGACATATGATCGGCCACATAAGCTGCCTTTCCTTCTCCAGTCTCATCATCAAAACGTTTAGGCTTACTTCGAGCGGTCGGATCAAGCTCATTACTCATCGGCTGTAAATCGCCCATTCGGCCACCACTAGGCTGCAATGTTGTCATTCCAAAAGGAATTGTTTCACCAAAATAACCTTGAGGTGTCGGAACTCTATTAAGAAATGCTAGTATCGATGCCATTTGTTTTGGCGCATGCCGTTGAAAAGCTGAGCTAGACTCGCTAAGCGTTTGAGAATAAATAGATGCAAGTTCAGCTGCAGGATTGTCGCCTAACTTTAATAGAACTTCTTGAAGCTCTGGATAGTCGATTAAGAAATCAGCAGCAGCATCGCCATGAGAGTTAATTGGTTTACCATAGTCGGTAGTCAACAAAACTTTCTTAGCGAAATCATCTACGAAATCTGGATCAGCCTTATGAAGCTTATCCATAACAGCAATGAGGCTATTAGCATCTTCCAACTGCTCTGGCTTAGAGTAAATCTTTTTAGTAAGCAAAGCTTTAGATAAGTCGTAGAAGTGTTCGCGAGGGCTTCCAAAAGGAATTACCTTTTCATTTGAAGGATCAGAAAGACCTTCATAGAAAATACCTACGCGTTCCAGGATAGCTTCACCATCGTTACCCCCAATATCAGAGGCTAGAAAGGCGCGACCAGCAGAGTTCATATCGATCTCTGTAAGAGTGCGAGGCTGGAACGACGAATCATTCATATAAGAATGTGCATCCATTAAAGACTGGAGTATGAAACCC
>Ga0208950_1001141_pt1 | contig 12485 bp, 9 predicted proteins | sample AOAMet_54_BLW_10_2_FD_188234 | JGI IMG/M metagenome (GOLD analysis project Ga0208950, IMG submission 188234) | Ammonia-oxidizing marine microbial communities from Monterey Bay, California, USA - CAN11_54_BLW_10 (SPAdes) | ecosystem: Environmental > Aquatic > Marine > Intertidal zone | place...
TATCTTAGTAATTCAAGGGATTATTAGGTCATAACTTGAAGAAATACAAACTGTTCAAAACTGTCACTTTACTCGCACCTACGATGGTTCGCAGTAAGCGTTTACTCAGGTACTTCAAATCCCCCTCTCGGCGCTCACTTTTTTCACTAACTTTGAGATAGATAATTTCATGAATGAGATAATCTGTTCTAATTAGTGCTTCAGAATATATTTCCTGAGATAATTTAATAACAATATTATTGATGCTATGAATATGGAAGAAAATGACGAAGGTCCTTCAATAGGCTTATCTGGAATAATGAAATTAACAGGTTTTCTTCCAATAATGCTCGGATCAGCATTTATTTTATCCCCAAAAACCGCTATAAATGTAGGTCCCCTTCTTACCAAGTATGGTATCTTTGTGAGTTTGTATGTTGGAGTATTTGCAATATTTATTGGTTTGTCACAATGGCTAGTATCGGTTTATGTTAAGGAAAACCTACACATCTTCGGGCGTTTCTTTGCAGCAGGTTTCATTTTGACCATATTGTTGGAAGTTTATGGCATGTTATCTGGTATTATGGAATTTAATATAAAGTTCATATTCGCTGGCATGATGCCCGTTTCTGCAGCTTTTCTTTTGTTGCTATATTCAATTCATCCTGAAGAACCGAGAACTGTTGGTAAGGACGAGAATTAATTCCTAAATCGTCCAATTGTTAACAGAATGGAGCAGAGAGTTCTGCCAATCAGTTGATTAGAATCTAAACCTATAACAAATGAGTAGCAATTAGGAAAGGTACCAAACCGACTACTCGCATGTTATCACAAACTCCACAATTTTAAAACACTGATTCTAGTCCTAATTGCGCAGTTAGTGATGATTGACAAATCATTATTAAGAGGTGTTCGCGGCTAATATCATGGCCACCAAAGGGGTTCTTCTGATGAATGTTGGAACTCCAGACCAACCAACGGTTAAATCGGTCAAAGTCTACCTCAAAGAATTTCTTCTTGATCCTGACGTAATCGATATACCTGCGCCTCTAAGACACCTACTTGTTAGAGGGATTATCCTAAACACGCGCCCAAAGAAAATCGCACCATTGTATCAAAAAATTTGGATGGATGAAGGCTCTCCGCTACGAGTTTACTCAGATAGGGTCGCTAAATCGCTTAACCAATTAATTGGAGACACTAAAGTTGAATTTGCTATGAGGTATGGGAATCCTAGTATTCATGATGGGCTTGAACGATTAAAGCAACAGGGTGTTGATGAATTGCTACTACTGCCTATGTTCCCCCATTTTGCCCAAGCCACTACAGAGTCTTCGCTGAAAGAAGCATACAAGCAACTCAAAAAATTAAAATGGTCTCCTGAGATTCTAGAGATACGGCATTTTGAAACAGATGATGAATACGTTTTGCCCTTAGCAAATTCAATTCAACCCCACATTGATGAAGATACACACCTACTATTTTCTTATCACGGTCTTCCTGTATCGCACGTAAAAAGAATTGACAAATCAAAATCACATTGTCAGAAAGTTGATGACTGCTGTTCAATATCATGTGATGCGAATCAATTGTGCTACGCACACCAATGCATGAAAACTACATTGTCTGTTGTTGATAATTTGAATCTCAAACCTGAACAATGGTCGCTGAGTTTCCAAAGCCGCTTAGGCCCCGTCAAATGGCTGGAGCCATCAACGATGAACAAAGTGGCTAATCTTGTTGGTAATGGTGTTACCAAATTGGCCATAGTTGCTCCAGCATTTTTAGTGGATGGCCTAGAAACTCTAGAGGAATTGGATATTGGAATTCGAGAACATTTCATCGAACTAGGTGGAAAAGAATTAACCGTAATCAAGTGTCTAAACGACGAACAAGAATGGATTAATGGCTTGAGAACACTTATTGAAGATAAATTTCAACTTTCTAGTAATTCCAATAATCTCTCAGTCTCATCCACTACGTGAGTAATAGCAACCCCACTTACAGACCAACCTAGATAGGTGAATTCATAACTTAATTTAGAGATTCTATCCATATGACCTGGCTTGAAACTTGGTATAATCCGAGTCCCAATATTCTCAAACAATACAGGTTCATTCTTTCCAAAAAACTCCGATAAGGATTTTCTCACTGTCAAATTGTCTTGATCCCAACGGTCATGAGGAACCATAAGTCGAAACAGTCTGTGTCCATCGGGAGCTCTTTGAGAATGGTGTATGTCACTTTCATGCAAAATACCGCTGACTGGAATTGATTTGTCCGGAATTAAAAGGCCGTAGCCAAGTGGTATGTGTTTGACATGACCTTGTTCAAATCCAACAGCAAAAATTGAGAGAGAGGTCTGCTCATAATTATCAATTAAACCGGGGGCTGTCCATATTATTGAGGCGAGAGGAGTGCCAAACTTCTCACTTGCTAATTGAGGGCTTGCGATGTCATGCCCGAGTAAAACCTCGACATTAGTCATCGATTCTATACGCTCTTTGAGCGCACCAATCAATACTTCCATTCCACCTTTCAGGGAAGCAATTGAACGGCTTTTAGGCTGGAATATAGGGTAAGTTGGAGCAATTATTTTCGCCAACTTTCTATTGCTAATAGGTTGAGATGGCCCAAATTTTGTCAGAGATGGAAATAAGAAATCAGCATCAACATTATCTGAAGTATCATTTACAATTCCAAGAGTCAGTGCATCAGAAATCTTGCTATGAGGAATTAATTGTGAAACTGAAATCTTGCCAATACGTGAACTTTTAATGGCCTTTCTTAGTTTCAATGGTCCGATTTTGAATAATGATAATGGTGAGATTTTATGTTTGGAATTGTTGAGCCAGACCCATCTTGAATTGACTTTATCAGTTGAGGGTTTCCATAAATCAGCCAATCCTAAATCATCAATTAGCCTCCACATTGCAGGGTGTGGTCGTGAAGCATTCACCGCTAAATCACAAATCCATTCATCCCTTTTCCATGATTGAATTACTCCACCTAATCTCTCTGACTTTTCAACTAAAATCAATTTCTTGTCAGGATATTTTTGACCCAATCTAAATGCAGTACAAAGTCCTGAAAGTCCTCCTCCAATGATGACTATTTTTTCTTGTTCTTTTAATTCAGGATTGGCTAATAATGGACGGCGCATTTCCGCTCCATGTTGAATCCAATCCTGCAATTCAGTCATATTAATCGCTCGATATCATACCCAATCCTTTGGGTTTTGAAGAACCTGTAATAACTCAGATTCTAAACTTCCTTCTTGTGGAGTATGGCAGTATTCCCAACGTGAGGTCAGAGGTAGTGACATCAAGATACTCTCTATTCGACCATTGGTTGTTAACCCAAATGTTGTACCTCGATCATAGACCAAATTGAATTCGACATATCGCCCTCTGCGAATTTGTTGCCAATCCTTTTGCACGGGAGTATAATCCAAATCCATTGTTCTCTCTAATATTGGAATATAGGAACTCAAGAAAGATAGAGCGCAATCCTCTACAAATTCGAAGCATTCTTCCTGACTTGCTTGATTTATATTGTCAAAAAATATTCCTCCAAGCCCTCTGTTTTCACCGCGATGTTTGATGTAAAAGTAATCATCACACCACTGCTTGAATTTAGGGAAGTCGGCCACTTCATGACGTTCACACACATCTTTGTGCACTTGATGGAAATGTATTGCGTCCTCTTCAAATAAGTAACTTGGAGTCAAATCAGCGCCGCCTCCAAACCACCAGCTTCCTGGCTTGGTTCCATCTCCTCTCTCGAAATAACGATAATTTGCGTGAACAGTTGGAGCCATCGGGTTTTTTGGATGTAGAACGAGACTTAGCCCGGTTGCATAGAAATCTAAGTCTTCATCACCTAAGTCATGACCTCCGCCCATGCTTTTTGCAGCTTGAGGGCTGAGTGTGCCATATACAACACTGACATTTACACCAGCTTTTTCAAACACTTTGCCATCAGTAAAAACTCGACTTCTTCCACCGCCGCCTTCCTCTCTATCCCAAACATCTTCTCGATACTCTACATCATCGAATTCGGCTAACTTCTGACAGATTATGTCTTGCACTCTGTAGACCATTTCAGCCATTCTATCACGCATATTATTCACCAGTAATAGTGCGTAATACCGATTCGACACAATCGATTCTAGCAGAAGGTGCGAATCCATGTCCAAGATTGAATATGTGACCAGGAGAGTCTCCTGCTGCGTCTAGAACTTTGCGAGTTGCAAGACTTGCCATTTCTGGAGAACCATGCAATAGTGAAGGGTCAAGATTACCTTGGAATGCTAACTTGTCGCCGAATTGTTTACGATTCAATGCTAAGTCATCTCGCCAATCTAGAGATATTGCTTCCAAATCTAGTTCTCTAATCGAAGAATGTAGATGTCCTGAGCCTTTAGCATAATGAATCAAAGGCACTTTTCTATCACACTTATCTCGGAATACTTCAATGGCTTTAGCGGTAGCTGGCATAGCGAATTTACGATAATTTTCTGTGTTAAGCAAACCGGCCCATGTGTCGAAAATTTGAACCGCATCAGCACCGCCATAATTTACCTGGTCTGCTAATAAATCTCCAACAATGTAGCCCATCTTTGAAAATAATTTGTGTGCCATATCTGGATTAGAGAATACCTTAGACCTAGCATTGTGGAAATCTTTGTCTCCTGTACCTCCCGATAGAAGATACATTGCAATGGTCCAAGGAGAACCTACAAATCCTAAGTGGGCAATCGAATTATCTGACTTTTCACCAAGAGATTTGAGGCCATCTGCAGCCCAAGGTGCATGCTTCCTTGCTGAGAAGTTAATCCAGTCATCGATATCTTCAAGTTCGAATTTATCGATTCTAATTCCGCCGCCATACTCTACATTATATCCTAAACTAGGTAATGGAGTTAGAATGTCACTAAAGATAATTGCAGCATCAATTGTCTTGTAACGCTCAATCGGTTGAAGAGTGATTTCAGAGCATAGATCTGCATCCATGCAGCGCTCCCAGAATGAGTTCTCAGCAGCAATTTTGCGGTATTCGGGAAGGTGTCTTCCTGCTTGTCTCATAAACCAGACTGGAGTTCTATCAACAGGCTTGAGATTAAGCGCTGAAACTATTCTCTCTTTACCATTCATTTTTCTCACTCCAAATTCTCCAGCACGTCATCTAGGGCAGAAACCATGCCTAGGACATGGTGCTCTTGATGTGCCGTAGAGATAAAACCTATTTCGTAAGCAGATGGTGCTAACATGTAACCTCTTTCGAGTAAACCATGATGGATTTTGGCGAACATTACACCTGCATCACTAGGAATTTGGTCAGCCCTGTTAGGGGGTATTCCATCTCCAGCAGAGAACCAAAATAAACTGCCTAATCTGACAATTCGCATAGGGAAATTATGCTTCGCAAGTACTTCATTAGCAGCATTTTCAAGAGTTGAACCTAGTGACTCTAGTAATTGATAAGATTCTACTGACAGCATGTCTAGAGTTTCAATTCCTGCTGCCATTGCTAATGGGTTTCCTGATAATGTGCCTGCTTGATAAACTGGTCCGATGGGGGATAGTTTGTCCATAATTTCGCTTTTTGCACCATAAGCGCCGACTGGCAGTCCCCCGCCGATAACTTTGCCTAACGCAGTGATATCTGGCTCTATTCCGATATAGCCGCCATAGCCGCCTTCCTCAAATCGGAAACCACTTATTACTTCATCAAATATCAATAATGCACCATTAGCAGTGCATAATTCTCTTAATTTTGACAAAAACTCCTTGCGTTGAATCAGTAACCCATTGTTAGCAGGTAGTGGCTCTATTACCGCTGCGGCAATCTCACTACCATGTTGGGAAAATAGGTATTCAAGGATTTCTTCATCATCAAGAGGGGCCACCAAAGTAGTTGCAACAGTATCTTTTGGAATTCCAGGGCTGCTTGCTATTCCAAAAGTTGCTAATCCACTTCCGGAACTAACCATCAAGGAATCTACATGGCCGTGATAACATCCTTCGAATTTAATGATCAAGTCTCTTCCAGTATATCCCCTTGCTAACCTAACAGTGCTCATTACCGCTTCAGTGCCTGAACTTACGAATCGTACCTTGTCCATGAAAGGAAAACGTAGTTTCACTTTCTTGGCCAGTTCTAGTTCACCCATGTGCGGTGCTCCGAATGAAGTTCCATCTTGCATCTTCAAAGCTACAGCATCAATGATTTGAGAATTAGCATGGCCGTGAATTAGTGGGCCCCAAGATTGTATGAAATCTACCAACTCATTCCCATCAACATCTGTAACTATGGCACCGGATGCTTTTTGGAAATAAACCGGGCTACCATGTACTGATTTGAATGCGCGAACTGGTGAATTAACACCACCTACGAGATGGTTTTCGGCTTCGAGATGAAGTCGATCAGAATTACTTCTATCCATTATATCAACTCCTTAAATCCAATTATTTTCTAATGCTTCGCGGGTGTGATAACTCACTATCACATCTGCACCTGCTCGTTTGAATGAATGGAATATCTCGCTGACCATTTTTCTGCGGGATTGTACGTCAGTAGTGGCTGCCATTACCATCGAATACTCTCCACTTACATTGTAGACAGCGACTGGTCTGGTAATTTCTTTAGATACTTCTCTGACTACATCTAGGTAGGTGAATGCTGGTTTTATCATGATTATGTCAGCTCCTTCTAGAACATCTGTAGTCGCTTCAAGAATGGCTTCAGAATATCCTGATTTGATATCCATTTGATGGCTTGATCTATCACCAAATGATGGTGAACTGGAGGCTGCATCTCTAAATGGGCCATAGAAGGATGAAGAATACTTGACAGAATATGATAGAATGCCAGTATTTGAGTATCCATTGGCCTCCAATTCTTCCCGAATCGATTTTACTCTGCCATCCATCATATCCGATGCTGATACATAATCAGCGCCGGCCTTAGCGTGAGATAAGGCAATTTTAGACAATACAGGAATTGTTCTATCATTATCTATCACCTCATTGTGAATAACTCCGCAATGGCCGTGGTCAGTTGCGGTACAAAGACAGACATCGGTCATTATTACGATACTGTCGCCGAACTTCTCTCTCAACAATCTGACCGCATTTTGTAACGGCATGTCATCAACATGAGCAGCCGAGGCATATGGGTCTTTGAGTGATGAATCGATTACAGGAAATAGCATGTGATTGTTAATTCCAGATTGCACATCTTTGGAAATAGTCTCTATCAAAACATCTACTGACTGCTGAAATATACCCGGCATCGAAGTAATTTCATCGTTTACACCTTGCCCATCAACAACAAAATGGGGCTGAACTAATGAACTTTTGATAGATGATTCAAGGACAAGGTTTCTCCTAGCTTTGGTCCATCGATTTATTCGTGGTCTAATCTTCATTCTGTTCCCCCCTACTCGCTTTCCACCATTTTGAAAGGAATTCGGCTGTTGGACCTTTTAGGATTTCAACTTCCGAATCGCCAAAATAATCCATCGATTCAATCTCCTCTAGTGAAGATTTGCCCATGCACAATATATTTTTAGGTATGGGTAAAGAATTCTCGAACCATGATCTGGCTGATGAGGGAGATGACAGTAAAAGGACATCATCTGGATTAACAACGAATGATTCAAGAATCTTAGATTTATTTTCATAGCCAACCCAACATTCTACTTCGAATCCTGATTCTGTTAACCGTTTGAGCAAATATTCTGGAGCCACATCTGAGCGAGGTAACATCAACTTAGTCGTGTTTTCAATATTATTTTCAATGTAATCTGCTAGTTCTTTTGAATTCCTAGCCTTGGCACAAATCGATACGGTCACACCTCGCTTGAAACATGCTCTAGCTGTTCCTTCGCCGATTGCCAACCATTGGATTCGGTTTATGTCTCCATTTTCTTGTGCAACTTTGATTGCACATTTTGCAGCAAATGGTGAAGTTAATACAAGATAGGGCCATTGTGAGCGTGGGACTGTATCGTCGATGAAGAGTTTGGGCCAGTTCTCTGACTTAGGAACTAAACTGATAACCGGCTTATTTAGTACATTGATTCCATCATTTTGAAGAATGTTTGCTAATCTATCTGAGTTGAGTGTTGAAATTAATTTTGGACCTTTTCTAATCGTAAAACTGGGGCCAGGTTGGGTTTCTGGGAGTTCTAAGTTAACGGATGATAAATTTCCATGATATTTGTTGGTTGGAAAATCTCTTCCTTGGCAAAAGGTTTCACGCCAATTATGCGGAGAAATCTGTAATGCCACATCACTTCCATCGACTTTAATTCCGGCAGGATATAGACAACCTCCACCAATTTCCCTCAGCAGTTTCCTCTCATTAACCACATCATCTTCGGTTTTTTTATGATTCAGAGCATCTCTAATTGAGGGGATTAAATTAGAAGAGTTTGAAGATAAATAGTGGACTGAAATTGCACCTTGCCCTGGCGCTGTAGGCCACTGGAAATCGTCGAGTCTAATTGCACTAAATTCCAACATCCAAGAATCTAAAGCGTCTATACTATTCAACCTTTGAAGCCCGACTTCTGCGAGAATTATCGCATCTACTCTTTTCTGGAATAGACGTTTTAGTCTAGTTTCAATTTGACCTCTCACTGCAATAGGTATGACATCAGGTCTACTGCTAAGCAAGAAGGATTGCCTTCTACCAGATACTGTTCCAACCATTCCCGTATGGGGTATGAATGATAGAGCAGTCTCAATATCTGTTGAATCTGATGATTTCAAGACTTCTGAAAGTGATGGCAAATCTTCACGTTTTGGAAAAATCAAGAGGTCATTCGTACTACCTCTTTCTAGAAGGGCAAGACCATTTATTGAGTCACTGAAATCAACAGGGACATCTTTGCTTGAATGTACTGAAATATCGACTGTTCCATCAACTAGTTTAGCATCAATGGCGTGAATAAATTGGCCTACGGAACTTGCTAAATCGCCACTTAATGATTGGTCACCTTTAGATGAGATGCCTATTATTTCGGTAGAGATACCATTGTCATTAAGCATTTGACTAACCTTTTTGGCTTGCCACATTGCTAATGTAGAAGTTCTCGTGCCAATTTTGATTGTAGTCAAAGTTTAGCCCCCGAGAGATTCGCCCGCTGGTTAATTTGGATAATCCTCTCAGTAACATCATTAGACACTCGCTCAAGGAGAGTTGGATTTATCTCACGGGCTGTTGATTGAACCATGTTATCTAAATCGTCAATAGCAAATGGTCCTTGCTGATTACAAATCCAAGTTGCAATCTCTCTAGAGAAAGGACCTAGTTGTGATTCAGGGGTATCTTTCAAATCTTTTGAATTAATCCATTCTTTGGATAAATCCTCTAATGTTGTGTACATCATTGAACGAAACTTGGCATTACTACGGTCGGTTAATGCTGAAAGATACTTCTTCTCTATCTGTTCGATTAAAACCTCGCTTTTGGAAACAGTAATCCCATAATCCCACTCTTTTTCAAGACTATGAGCTGCTCTAATCCAGTACCTCATACCAAATAATATTTGATTCGCATGCAGTGCTTCTTCATCGATGGAAGGGGGCCATGAAAAGTCCATGATTGTGGATTCACATTTGGTTGGCAGTAGATTATCAACATCAAATGTAGGCCTTATGTTTCTTATTGTAGAGATTACTAGGCTTGCCTCGAATTTGTATTCTTCCCACTCCTTGAATGAAATAAATTTTATCTTCCCAGACAAGTTTTCTTCTGAATTGCTATACTTTTCGGGATTTCGAGTGATCACTGTGATTTCTTTTTCCCCTAAAGAAAATAAAACTTCTGTGGCTTTTTTACCCATTCCTCCGAAACCAAGAACCACTGAATTAGAATGATTCTTCGCAGATAATTGTTGTTCAAGAGCGACCCTTGCTAGACTTATCATGGATTCAGTAGTTTGATTAAATCCTAATTCCTTCCGAATCATACGGTTTGCAGAGATAACGTGATCAAAGAATGAACTATTGATGTCACTAACCAAATCGTGTTTCCTATGCCACGCTACAGAACTTCGAAACTGAGCCATAACTTGTAACTCACCTATCATAAAAGAATCAAGACCGCTACAGACTTTGACTAGATGCCTCCAGACATCAAGGCCATTGTAGGTTTCAAAGGGAATGGAGTCCAGTGAAGTACAATGTGTAATGGTGCTTTGCAACTTATCTGAATCGATTCCAAATCCAACATAAAGAACTCGATTGCATGTTGAGAACTCGAAGATTTCAGTTTGCGAGGTTTCGGATAAATTCCTAATAAATTCTAATCGTTGTTGTTTACCTAGCCCCTCAGTAGTTAGATGCTTAACATGTTCAACATTATCAGTATCTATTTTCATTGTCGCCATGCAGATGTTATTCATTAGCTTCTGGGCGTCTACCTGCTGGCCATTTATTTCATGTACGGCAGGGCCATTGAGGAATCGAGTTAAGTCGATATTAGGGCGCCCTAAATCTACCATAGTTTCCCCTCTACCAAACCCGCACATTACTACTTTATGAATGTCAGTTTATTGTGACACTTTTTTAATCTACAAATATCATTTATGAAAATTTTTGAATTGTTAAATACCCATGGTTGCAATGGAGATGGAATGACCCAAAACCTTTCACTCAACACGGCGGCAAAGTGCTACTACTACCAGCAGAGATAGAGTGCTGAACATTGTCAATCCAGGCAATAGGGCAGGACTTTCATCAGTATAGCCCCCTCCCCAGTCATGGTATAGTTTCACAGTTGGTCTTTCATCGCCATCTTCATAATCAGTGTATACAACGATGGTGTCTCCAGAATCAAGGTAATTATTACCATTCATATCATAATAATCGAATACCCAATTATTGCCCATTGCGTCTGTAGTTTCGCCAGATTGCATTTGAGATAAATCAAATGATACATGCAAAATAAATTCTTCTTCACCATCGTCATCATATTCTACAAAACCAAGATCTAGTCTGAATTCATCAAGATGGTTTTGGAAATTCATTTCATCTTCGATTATGAAGGAATAAGGACTCATCCCATTATAGGTGCAATAATTGCAATTGCTAGCCTCTGCAACAATTGATTGACTCTCATCTTCACCATAAGCTTGTGAACGCTTGAACCAGAATTCTGTTCCTGATTCTTTATCCCAACCATCCCACATTTCTAGGGTTTCTGAAAGAACAAAATACAGATATTCGTCATCCATCATAACTTGTGATAGATTCGTAGTGGTTTCACATGAATCAGTTGATTCTACGTATACCGCTATTGTCGTGTAACCAAGATTTGTGCATTGCAAATAGTCATTAGCGACTTGTGTATCTTCATCAATTCCGGACGTACAATCGGCTACTCCATCATTAATTGCAGCAAAAGATATCGTGGTAGTTCCTTCATCACAATAAAACATGGAGATATGTTCTGAGACATTAAGAGATGCGGTAATGAGAGCATCATCTTCTATTCGTAAGGTATGGAAAATCGGAGTTCCAGAAGGTGCGTAAGACCCAATCCTTTTTGTCGTGCTAAAACCATTATTCCAAAAATAATCATCTTCAACATCATCTGCAAATGTGTGGATCATATCACTACTTGGATATTTGTCGCCGCACCATTCTGGAAGAACGACTATTGGAGTACTTTCTATTGAGGAATTAATTTCATCCTCGCTAACAACCTGATTTGCAGGGATATTGTAGGATAGTTCACAATTCCAAATATATTTTGACGCCTGATAGTTTGTTTCTACCAATAATGGAGATGCTGCTGCTGGATAATCATCAGACACTTCAACATTGATTTCATCATCGTCCAATATCGAAATTGATGACACCGTATTCTCAAACTCAGCGCCGAGGCCTTCCGAATCTACTGCCTCTGCAATGAAATTAACCATCTGTAGATTTTCATCGAAGTTGATGTAAATTATTCCTTCTTCATTCGACGCAGAAATAGTTTGGTAACCATCTTCAACGGTCATTGTCCATTCTAATTCTGCGAATTCTAAATCATCTGGGAATAGTGTTTTTTGCCTACCATCTGCAAGTATTGCATCAATCTCTTCTTGAGTTACCCCCTCATCAGTACCATCTTGACAATGTACTAATCCATCGTTGACCCAATCGATTGGGATATCATATTCCTCTTCATCACAAGTAAAGTAGGGATCCATAGAGATGTCGTCACCGTTTCCTTTCTTGATTGCAGCATTTAGTAAATTGTTGGAATCTCCAATTTCATCATTAACTAAATACCACTCATCTTCAGAGTACACGTTAATTACATCTCCTTTCTGTCTCACCTGGTAATCACCATATTCCATGCCGTTTAATTTGTATTTGTATGTATAACTTATAGATTGGTCCTCGGAATCATACATTTCGATAATGGTTACTTCTGTGCTAATTGAGTCACCTTCAATCGTGGAATCGGTTTCCATTACCATTTTCACCCCATATGTTTCA
>Ga0208950_1001182_pt1 | contig 12240 bp, 14 predicted proteins | sample AOAMet_54_BLW_10_2_FD_188234 | JGI IMG/M metagenome (GOLD analysis project Ga0208950, IMG submission 188234) | Ammonia-oxidizing marine microbial communities from Monterey Bay, California, USA - CAN11_54_BLW_10 (SPAdes) | ecosystem: Environmental > Aquatic > Marine > Intertidal zone | place...
AACATCGTCTAATGGGACTATATCATTTGAGGCAGATATTTTAGTATCCACGTACTCATACCCAGTAGGTATATCTAAATTTCCACCACCATCTACAACTGAACCCGTTATGTTAGGAAAAGGAAAGGCACTACCTGAAGGGGTTATTCCTAAAAAGGCAGTAAATAAATCATCATTATTAAAATTATTTGAATATAGTTTAATTGCAAAATCTTTAATAGCATCTGATACTAAATCTTTTGAAATACCATAATCTAATCTATTATCTGCATTAAATTTATTTGTTATATCTTTAGTATAAGTCCAAACATTATCGTAATATTGACCAACCATATCAACAAACAATTCATAATTTCTATTTGCTGGGTCATCTCTTAAATATTCTGGTATAGAGTTATATAACCAATCTCTATTATTATCATCATAATTAGCAGCAAGTGCTAAAGATGATGTTATCCATGTTTGTACTTCAGGGTTTGTAGTTGGATATAAAGTAAAAGGTGGTTCTGTATTAGATTTAGGGTAAGAAGTTGATGAACCACTATTAAAATATAGGAAATACTCATACCCATCAAAATTCTTAATTATTGTATCTATAGCACCTGTTAATGAAGCTACACTTGAACTGTAAGCATTTGTTAAAGCAGTATCTGTTGCTACTTGGTCTAAAAAGTTTGTCAGTTGTTCACTAGAAGACTGTATTAATTCTACTTTATAATAAAAATTTTCTAAACGTGTTTTAGCAGAACTAAAGTTTATAAAGTTACCAAAATTTTCATAATTAATATTTATGTTAATTTCTTTTTCGTTTAATAAACTTTGAATTTGGTTAATCGAACTTGTTAAGTCTGAATTAATTAATGTGTTATATGAAAATTGTTCTCCTGGGGATGCTGTTTCTCCTATAATATTTAAATTATAGTTAGGTCCAGCAATATAAGTAAAATCCTCTTCTATAGTAGGTTCAAATGGAAAATCTACTTTATAAGCTTGTGGAGAAGAAAGTAATTCAACTACCCATAATTCAGATTTATTACTAAATTCTAAAGGTAATGGTTCATATAGTTTAATTAGTACCGTTGGGTCTACTCCTTCTTCGGTTTCTAATTTTATATTATTAGCAATTGTTACTTTATTATTCCCAAAATTAAGATAAAAATCAACAAAATAAGTTGATGATTCTCTATATTGAATAAAATCATTTACAGATGAAATTATATCACTATTTTCAATAATATTACTATCTAGTCTAATTTCAGTTCTATCTGATGAGATATCAGATATAAAATATTTTTCAGTAATAGAGGATGCTGCTCTTTTTCTATAAAATGAATAAGATATATTATATACTCCTATATCAAAACCTAAAGATTCTAAATTAGAACTAGGATTTAATAATACATCACCTTCTCTTATATCATAATCAAGTAAAGGTAATGTTTCGTTTGGATATATTAAATCTTTATTTTGATCGTATATATAATATTCAATATAATCAATGGAAGAAGAAAATACCGTATCTAATTCAGATTGAATAATTAAATTTTCATCCGAGTTAGAATAAGTTTGATACTCAAAAGTATCAGGGGTAATTGGGGTTATTGTTGTTTCTAGTTTCATAGATCTTTACTCTTATTTTTTTCTAAACACTTAATAGTTACTTGATGTTCCACTACTAACTCCTCCAGTCGATGTTTGTGTATTTTGTGATAATGTTGTACTTGTATTTACTAATTGAGCATTTGCTTCTTGTATTTCTTTAGTTGCTTTTACCATTATATCATTACTTTCTTCATCTCCTGATTGTGCAACTTGGGCTGATATTAAATCCATTTGAGCTTTAAGTAAATTTTCTCTTAGTTGAGCTATTTCTGCTTGTAATGCTTGTACTTCAGCACTTATATCATCAAAATTAATATATTCACCACTAGTTTTAGCTAAATACTGATGTGAATTAGTTTCACCCAGGGCTTGTATATCATAAAAAAGAGAATTGTATAATCCAAAGAATTCTTCAACAGTTGGTTGAGTAATTAAATCTTCAGTAATAGTAGTATTACCCAATTCATCAAAACTAGTATTTATAGTTTTAATATATTGGGCTTTATTAAATATTTCTTTCCTAAGATCTAATCTTTCTTCTGCCATTATCCATTAACTATTTTAAAATAGTAGTTATCATCTTTAACAATTGTACTACCACTGATGGTAGTTTGAATTAATATTTTATAATATCTTTCTGGTTGTAATCCTGTCATATAAACATCAAAATAATTACCTACGGGATCACAGCTTATTTTAGTATAATCACTATCGAATTGAACTATAAATTCATTAGTATCTAAATCTTTGATAGCCCATAACGAATCTTTTGGTAAATAATGGTTTATGGTATCTATAGATTGAGTTTGGAATACCCTTACTGGGTAATCAGGTCTACAATTTAGTCTAAATCTATTGATACTTTCACTATAAAATACTCCCGGGTTATTGTCTAAGGCAACAAACATGTCAGAAGTTGATAATGCAGGTAAAGATCCAGTTTCAAAACTAGAATCATCCCATTTTATTTCTAATACTGGAGGATATATAGTATTGGTATCCACTGAGTAAAATTGCATTATAGGTTGAATAGCATCCGCAATACTAAATTCAATAGCATCTTCCCATTTTACTATAAAACCATTATTTTGTATATCAGTAAATCCTCCAATGTTGTTAGAGCTTGAATACCACACATTTACTATATCTGATACATCAGCATTTAGGTCTTTATCTGATCTTAGCTTAAATGATTGGGTAACCTCAATATTAGGGTTATTAGTATCTGTTGAACCCGTAAACCAGGTTCCACCACCTGGGGTTCCTGTTTGCCAAGAAGCAGTTACATATGTTGAAAGTGATGGGATATCTACATCCCAATATTTTGCACCTGAAGTAGCTGACCCTGAAAAGTTTTGGGCTTTCCAACTAACACCATTTGTAGTAGAAGGTGAATCTAAGTATGTACCACTACCATTATTCCAAGAACCTGATATAGGGTATATTTCTAATTCAGTATCAAATATAACACCCTGAGCATTAGCTACATATGCTTTTAAAGTACTTGAAAAAGAAATATCACTACCAACGGTATTTTGTATAACACTATTGATTTGATCCTGATCAAATTCTATTAAATATCTAAAAACCTGTGGTACAGGATTTATATTAACATTTAAGTTACCTACTTCGATTATAGAATCTATCCCTGTATTCATAAAGGGGTAAAATGCATATAATGATGCGTCTTGTAAGGGAAATAATTTATATACTGCCATGTTTTATTTTTTAATATCCACCATAATTAAAAGTAGATGTACCTAAAGATACTATTCTTCCTTTTATATCATCATTAGGAAATTTAATTTCAAATATGCTAGGATCTAATGAAGGGTAAATAACTCCTCCTTGTGTTGCTCCTTGGATACTATAAGCATATTCTGAATACCCATTAGTTGTTCCTGCTTTGTTTGTTATATCTATATTAGCAATTGTTTGAACCCCAGGGATTCCATCTAATAATAAAGTAATTTCTCTTAATATAATAGGTTGATTAATTTGCCATCTACGCAATTCAAAATAATTTTTTACTGCAGATATACAATTGGTTAATACTTCACTATTATTATAATTAGGTAGAGTTATTATATCAAACTCACAGCCTATATTAACTATAAAGGCATCTTTAATATTTACAGAATCACCTATCATTCTATATTGATTTATATAGGATTTTAAGTTATTTTTTATAGCATTTGATGATTTAGTTAATTTACCATTAGAATCTTGAGTCAGGATGTATAAATCTAAAATAACATCTGGGTCTTTGGTTGATGCCTTAGCTGTAAATGCCTTAGATACTATCCCATATTTAGAAGGCATACTTAAAGCTCTAATTAAATAATCATCTGCTGTAACATTTCTTTGTTGAGTGTTAAAATTAGATAATGAATTTTGTCTAATTTCTTCTATAGTATCTCCTCCACCTCCTCCACTAGCTGCTATGGGGTTATTAACTGCTAAAGAATTAAATACAAAATCGGCTGTAACATTATTGTTTAATCCTGGGTTTAAGAATTTAACTGTTGATGAATCTATAGTATTTAGGGTATTTGCATCTATATTAGATATAACACCACCACCTGCTAAATATCTTACAGTTAAAGTCGTATTTGAAGGAGCAACACCATAAGTATTTGTAAATATGAAGTTGGTAGGCGAATAAGCTGTTGTTAGTTTATTTTGTTCAAATGGTAAACCTAGACCTACATTATCTGGGTTTGGGGTAACTTCTTCATCAGTTTGAAGAGGTTTTCCTGATCCAAATTGTATTTGTAATGTACTTTCATTTATAAACCTAGTTGTAAATCTTCTGTTTACTGATTTTGTTTTTAGGATATAAGGTGTATCCCCATCTTGGTAATTATTGGGGTCATTAGTGTTAGTATTTTTAATACTGTCATATACTAAATCTTGTGCTAAATAATCTACTTCATAATATCTATTACCATCAGAATCTAATATATCTATTATATTAGAAATATTGGATACATTAAGTTCTACAGTTGGATATGCAGTATAATTACCTAAAGTAAAATTAGTAGAAGTTATAGTACCTGAAACTGCTTTTCTAGTCTTTTTTAATAAATAATAAGTTGGTTCTCCTAAAGATATTTGGGAAATTGTAGTTACTGTAGGGTCTATTGAAGAAGAAACTGAGAAATCAATTGGTTCTTGTATATTAAATCTAGTACCATTTCTTGAAGAAACCGATGTGTTTTCTGGGATTTCTAGGGCATAACCAAAATCAGGTACTGTTTGAGAACCTACAACTTTAGAAGGTACTTGTTGATATACATCCACATCTACAACGGCTAAACCAGTTACTTTAGGTTTATAACTAAACATATAAGCAAGATCATATAGATTATCAAATTGCCTAGCATATTGTAAATAAGTTTCTTGTATTTGGTTATCTAAGTAAAAAGATAATACATCTGAAACGTAAGATGCCTGTTCTATAAACATCATACCGGGTGAAGCAGGGCTAAAATCGGTATATGTGTTAGGAAAATATGTTTGAGAAAAATTAATAAGTTGGGCTCTAATATCATTAAAGTCCTTATTAATATATGTTATGTCTTTATTTTGTACTGCCATTAGTTAAAATTTAATTCTAGAGTATCATTTATTCCCGTGTTTGGTATACTATAGTTTATATTTACTTGTATAGTATTTGAATTTATACTTTGTAAAACCTCTACAGATTTAAGAGAAATATCAGGAAAATTATTTTTTATTTTTTCTTGTAAATCTTCTTGAATAAATGCAAGGTTACCATTTGATATTTGGGAGAATATATAAATTCTTAAACCAGCACCAAATTGGGGATTTTCAATCCTTTCACCCGGGTTTGTTAATAAATAATTAATTAAATTATTTTTTATAGAATCTCTAGTTTGATAATTTGGAGTAAAGGCAGTAGGACCACTAAATGGTAAATTAACACCAATTCCGACACTAGGTCGTAAATCATTAGGGTATATTTGTCTTGCTCCAAATGCCATATATTATCCTTTACTACTCATTAAACCCATTATTTGATCCATACTTACATTCCCATTTGGTAAACTACCATTAGGGGATGTTGTATCTCCGCTTCCTACTTGTAAAGGTATATCGGCTGATGTAGCAGATAATGTACCATTTGCTCCAGGCATCATACCTCCTAAAACATTTTGTATGTTTTCTCTCATAGCTATTCTACTATCAGTTGACATCGGAGTTGGTGTTGCTACATTTGTTGTAGGAGTACCTACGTTATGTTCATAAACTGTTTGTTTAGGAGCACGAACGGCCTCAATAAGAATGTCTTTCATTTCCTCTTGTATAGCCTCTTTTACGGCCTCTTTTACAATGGTTTTTAATTGACTTAATTTCATGTTGTATTGATTTATTATAAATATTAAACTAGAATGCTTTTAAATCGTTTTGTTGTATATAAAATACAAGTTCATCAATTAGTATTTGGTCTGATGCACTAAATGAGGGTTCACCTTTTAATTGGACTACACCTTGGTTATTTTTAGCAACAGCATATCTTCTTTTTAAACTACCTACAGGATTCTTATCATCTGTTACTACAGCCATAGTAAAACCATTAATATTTTTTATAATAGGATTTCCATCTTCTTCTTGTTCTTCAGTTAAATCCAATAATTCTTGGTTAATAGTAGTTAATTCTACTTGTGTAACCCCATTTTCTTCAGCACATTCTTGCATTAATTTATCTAAACCATTTAGTAAAATTATTACAGTAGCTGCGGCCGCGATTAAAAATACTAATGCTACTAAGGTTGCCTTACTTAATTCATCAGAACTTTCTGATAATTCTTTTATTTGTAAAGTAAGGGTTCTTAATTTAGCTGTAGTAGAATAAGGTTGTGCAAATATTAAACCACCAAAATCTTTAGCTGGTGGTGTACCTATAGCTTGAGGTAAGGGAATTGCGTCTAAAGATATACTAACACCTTTTAATGTTGCGGATAATGTTTTAAAGGCAATAGCTAATGCTGTACTTGCTACTATTTTAGCAAATATTTGATTAAGTTGTCTTACTAATCTATTTCTTTTTCTAATAAGTTCTTCTAATTCCTCAGGAGTAGGGCATGTTTTTCTATTTGACTGAGATAGTTTTGATATACCGAAGGCTATTAATATTCCTACAGCCATAGGAATAGTTTTAGTTTTAATAATACCTACTAACACATCGATTGCAATTTTTGAAGCAGAAATGACTAATAATTTAGGATTCATAGCTATTGCTTTTACTAACTTTTGGGCTTCATCAACGGTATCATTATATTCTTTAGATATATTTTTGGCTGCTTTATCAAGATTAATTAAACTTGAAGCTTGAAGGTTAGATTTAATAGTTTGATCACCATTAATTATAGGGGCACTAGAAGGTACAAACCCAGATTTAGTATATAATAATCCTAATTTAAGTGGGGTTTTTTGGTTTTTTGGAATTATAGGAAGTTTTACTTTAATTGAAAAACTACCTTGCTTATCGGTTATAGTATTTTGACCTGGGATAGGGGCATAAACTCCAGCATTAAAATCAAAATTAGGAATTGGGGTAACTAATTCTACTGGTACATTAGTGGGGTTTTCTAATGCTACATTTTCAGGGGTACTAACTTCAACTTCACCCATACTAACTCCAAGTTCTACTTTAACTCCTTGTAATACCTTACCCGTTATTTTATCAAATATTCTACCCGTAATTTCAAATTCTTCTATAATAGGTATTTCGCTTTTTAATTTAGCTTTTAAACGAATTATTTCTTTTTTAGCCTTATCAATTAAACTCTTTTTAGTGGTTTTAATAGACTCTTTTTTATCATTTATTCTTTCTTTAGCAGTTTTAGTTTTATCTACTTTATCAGACTCTTTTGATGCTATGGCAACTGCTGATGCCGAGGCTGCAGTTGCTAAAGTGGTTAAATCAATATTAAATTTACTAGATAAAGAAGATATTCTATTTGTTATTTCTTTAATATTTATTTTGTCCCCTAATAATTTTTTACCTTTATCTGATAATAGTTCTTTTGAGGCTAAGGCAAGTAGTGCTTTTTCTGTCATTTTAGATAGATTTTACAATTTTAGAAGTATAACTATCAAGGTTATCTAACATTAAATTTATAGTAGTTTTAACCGAACTTGCTGCTCCCCCACTTATATATAATTTAGGTTCTCCTGTAAGTAATTGGCATAAGTTTCTTAATTTTTTTAGAAGATCTTGAAAGTCTTCTATAAAATTATCACCTAATATAATAGATTGGTTAGCATTAGCATCTCCTAACCTTATATTTGCCCTACCTGATTGTAAGATTATATCCCCATCTTGGGAATATAAACCTAATGATTGAATAGATGTAAGAGATATAGTTTTTTGTGAATTAAATATAATACTATCCGCCTTAGAATTAAATACTAACCTGTCAGAATTAAGCATTACCTGACTACCACTATATGCTGTAATAGCTTCGGGTGGGTTAGATAATGTTGGATTTGAGGTTATATCTGTTTTTAAAGGGATTGTTTGGTTAGAAGTTAAATATATTGAACTTAAATCTTTATTTATATCTTCAACTACAGGAACCCATCCTTCATCACTTGATTCAGGTGATTGACCATTTCTAAGTATAATAATAGGTTCACCATTTTCACCATTTCCCGACCAATTATTACTATCTACTTTTACAGTACTACCAAATCTAATAGAATTACCCCATCTGCCTTCCATAATTATATCTCCGGCATAAGATAAGAGGGGGTGTATATTACTTCTTTCAGCAAAGGTACCACCAACTTTTGGGGAGTTAAATTGATAATCAACTTCTTCATCTGTAGATTTTGAAGTTTGCCCACCAGACATTTCTTGGTATGATTTGTTTTGGGTAGATTGAGTTGTTGATTTTTTTAATAAATTTGGATAACCATTCATGTGCTGGTTGTTCCAAAGGGCAATAGGATTTAAATAATAATATTTTTTAGTGTCACTGTTAGATCCTATATTAGTGTCAGGAAGTTGAAAAAGTAATACTAATTCATTTACTAATGGGTAATTTTTTAAATATGGTAATAGGGGTAAAGCAATATTATTATAATTAGAATCTAAATCTGCTCCACCTACGGATTCAAAAAATATAGTCCCTACGGCATTCCACCCACCTAATTCAAAAAAATTAGGGTAAGTATTATCAAGAATAATATCAGTTACTCTAGCAGATATTATATTCTGCGAGAGGATGTCAACTTGATTCTTTAAAACAGAATCAGGAGTGCTACTAACATTTAATTGTTGATTTATACTGGAGAACCCATATTTATTTGCCATCTTTTTTTTCTTCGAAATTTGTATTAAGCTTATCTAACTCTTCCATTAATTGTTGTTTTTCCTCATCGGTAATACCCAATGCATCCTCGCTAGAACTATTATTAAGCGCACGCTGTACTATGGTAGCCATTTTAATTAGTTGTTCATCGTTACGAACACCAATATCCATGTATTCTTTGATAAGGGGTACAATTAAAGTTGCATCACCAATGTCGTTTATTAATGGTTTTAATTCAGATATTAAACCTGATATTTGTTTTTCTTTTTTCTTTTGATTGTTGTATATTTCTTCTAAGATATTAGAGAATTTTTTCTTCCCGAATACAACACTGTCTAATGATCCCATAATATAATTTTGTTATAAATATGAATATAAATAGGATTTAAAATCGGGCGTAACCATTTTCTAAGAAAAAGATATATTGTTGTTTAAATATATCATAAAGCTTATCAGCTATTTTAGTAATTTTAGGAGTTTTTACATCCACCATTTCACGAATATAGATATAAAGTGCCTTTTTATTAAATACCTCTAGAGTTTCTCTTTTACGAAATAATTCTAAAATAGCATCCGCAATTTGGGCATCATTTTTCTTTGGAAAGAGTTCATAAATATTTTCTGAGACATGGTTTACAAAAATATCAACATATTTATCTAAATCACTTTTTATTTTTTCATCACCTTGGGAGTAAGTATGTGTTGAGTTTTCTCCTGTAAGAACATCTACATCAACCTTTTTTACTTTTTTGTTATAATTTTTTGTATTATATAATATTAACCAACGTTTAACTATAGTACCAAAATAAGAATATGCTTTGGCCCCTCTGCTAGGATCAAATAAATGTATCTTGGATAGTAAAAATGTGATTATTTCATGCTGTAAATGTTCTAGATTTTCAACATCAGTATGATAAAATTTAAAAGTATGAATAATATTTTGTGTAAGCTTAAAAAACGCGAAATGTATTTCACGTTCATATATTTTAGATCTAGTTTCAGAACATTCTGTGTTATTATATAATACTATAGCATCTTCTGTATCTTGAGTAAAATAATTTTTACTTTTTTTCCTTCTTTTCCTAACTTCAGCCATTAAGTATTGTCTTTTTTAAATTGTGATAAATCATTTTGGATTATTTTAATTTCATTAAAAAACCATCCTATTTCATCATCACTTTTAAATGAACCCTTTTGGTCAATTTGTTTTAGACGATCACTAGAGAAAGAAATATGTTCATCTATTTTATCAATAAATGTATTTTGAGAAAATATTATATCTTCAGCCTTTTCATTGTTACGTAAAAGGTTAAAGGTCGTATATCCTAAGATAACGACCATAATACCCAATATAATTGTAAAAATTAATATCATAAACTGTCTAACATATTCTTTAATCCTGGACTAGAAACACTATTGAGTGCTTTTTGTTTGGATGATTTTATATTTCCACTCAATGTATAATTCTTTTTTGGCGCAGCCACGCTATTTTGTGAAAACTTTGGAAGCCATTCAATTTCAAATTCAATACGTGCGGCCATCATATCAGCTTGATGCAAAATGAATGGTAGAGATGTGCGAGGTTTTGTTTCGGGCATGAATGATTTTAAATATTTCTCATTAGCTGAATCATATAAACCATCATGTGTCTGGATAGCTAACATTTCATTAAATGTATATTTGATATCATGTGACTGTAGTAAAAATAACCCACGATCTGGTACAGCAGCAAATGCAATTTTTTTATTGTGCATATATTCTTCACCTAATTTATCACGTCTCCATTGATCAGTCTGAGGGATATAAGATTCATGTTCTTCATCTCCCATTTTACCTAAATCATGGTTAATCGCCGAAAATACCAGTTCTTCCTGGGTAAATGTCGTCATATCACACCCAAATCCTTCCCATACAGCGGATATGGACAAAGCTGCTTTTACTACTCTATTAACGTGATCTACATAACCACCTGGGAATGCTGAATGGTATTCTTTCTTATGGGATGCTGGCATTAATATAATACGATCTTCATATTTACTATAAAAATCAAGTAAACGTTGTTTACGATCTCCAGTAATATAAGTTTCAATATTGGTATTAAATTCAACCCAGTTTGCTTGGATTTGTTCTGCTGATAATTTCATAACTTTTATTTTAATGTTAGTTAATTAAACTTACTCATTAACTCTTGGTTCTCTTTCAATCATAGATCTAATTTCTTCAATGATATCTTGACCCTTTTCAATACCTTTTTTATAAGTTTGAACTGGTTCATTGGTATTTACAATCCTTTGAAGATTAATTAGAACATGGTCTAACGTTTCTAATTTTCTATTAATTAATTCTCTATTTCTCATATGTGTAATTTTATACGGGGTAAATTTTTCATCCCTTTTTAAACCTTTATTTCTATCCCCTTTTTTTCTCAAAACCTGTATTTCAAATGTACGAATGGATTTTTGGGTAACCTAATTATTCTGAATATTCTTTTAATATTTCTTTTATTTTGTATATATGTGCGCATTTTTCATATTCTTCATAGCTTTCAAAAAAATTAAGAGCGCCATCTAAAGTTTTATTAAATGTTAAGGGATTGAAATTAACAATAGCATCGATATCTTCATTTTTATTAACATCAATACCTTTAATGTAATGCCAAGCCCTATAATACACAGTATACTCAGATGCTTCTTTAGTAGATTCCACATTATAATCAGGTTGTTCTTGTTTAAGAAATTTTTCTAATTTTTTATGGAATACTTCATGATTTTGGATAAGTTTAACAAACATTCCTATTTTGGCATATGGCCCATTCATAAACTCTTGGATTTCTTCATTGGTTTTTTCACCATTGATTTCTTTCCCATCTACAAATAATTTAAATATTTTATTTTTATCTATCATTAATAGTATTTAATTATAAATATGTACTATCTACCCAGATCTGCTAATTCAGATTCAATATCGCTCTGAATTTGTTTTAAAATTTTATATTCTTTAACAATATCTTTTTTATTTGGATTTTCCGGGTGGTATCTCCACATTTCATCCATTACTGTTGAAGTTGCTACCAAATCATTAATTAATTCTGATTTTACGTTATCTTGATCCATTTGTTCTTGTGTTATATTCATTTTATTTAAATTTATTACCAATTAATATAATATTATCTTTTGCTTCTTCCAAGCTAATATGAAAAAATTCTTTTCTATTATTTACTCTAAATGCCTTTAATTTCTCATGAGTCATTCTTTCTACAATTTCACCATTAAAACACTTATACGCCCATTCTACT
>Ga0208950_1001242_pt1 | contig 11854 bp, 5 predicted proteins | sample AOAMet_54_BLW_10_2_FD_188234 | JGI IMG/M metagenome (GOLD analysis project Ga0208950, IMG submission 188234) | Ammonia-oxidizing marine microbial communities from Monterey Bay, California, USA - CAN11_54_BLW_10 (SPAdes) | ecosystem: Environmental > Aquatic > Marine > Intertidal zone | place...
CCATAGACCGCCATGTTCCTGACAAGGCAGTACCACTGTAGTTATCGCCGTAAGCTTGTCTACTGTAAGGATAAGTACCTGTACCTGTAGCTCTAAGGTTACTTCCCGCGTAGGTTGAACCAAAACTAGTACCGCCGCCAACAGCATTTCTATATGCCCAAGCATAACTACCAACAGTATTATGTGACGTTGATGGTGTCCCTGCTGGACCAGTTGCGCCTTGGCTACCTGTACTACCAGTTGGCCCTTGCGAACCAGTATTACCTTGTGGCCCTTGTGCGCCTGTCGCACCTTGTGGCCCAGTTGCACCAGTATTTCCCTGTGGCCCTTGCGCCCCATCAGCACCATCAGCACCAATAGAACCATTAGAACCATTAGAACCAGCTGCACCTGTTGCACCAGCTGCACCAGTAGAACCAGTTGGCCCTTGTAACGCAGCCACAGTAATTGTTTGTTTCTTCCAGACACCAGCACTTGCATCATATACTGGCACAAAGTCAGAGCCAGTTGCATTCGTTGCAGTTGCCATTGTTGATGGTAAGAAATCTGTAGCTGCTGAACTAGCTGCTGTACCTAATCCTGTAATTTCAGATACGTTTATTAATCCGTCATCTAATATAGCACCCATATTCCCAGAAAGAATATCAGCGAATTTTCTACTTTTTGACCTACTCATTATATCCTCTTGTGGTTAAGGTGTTTCTGAAGCCGCTTCTGCTTCAGCGTTTCGTTGTTCGGCTGTCTTAGCCCAACCTCTTGTGAAAGCATCTGCTACGATTAACTCTCTTGTTGCTGGTATAGCTACGCCTTCATCTAATGCACGATTGGTATACATTAAGATGATTTCCTCATTGGCAATTCGGGCTTGGTTGTGTAACGCATTGTCAGCATACTCTTGGGGAGTGTTGCATGAATACTCTAAGCCCTTTAATTGAATATCAGTTAGTGTAATTGTTATTGTAGGCATTTTTTTTATCCTTTTATCCTATGAGTTCAAAAGTGATGTTTGCGTCTTGAACCCTAGAGTTTGCATTTAATAGCCAGAATTCTAGGTAGTTCCCCGCTGCGCAGTTTACTATGAAAGTGTTCCCAACAGTCGTATGGGCTGCACTTCCTGCGTGATTCCAGTGAGTGGGATGACCCTGACTAGTGCCGTTCTTTCTGAGATGAATGTAGCCATATCCAGTTGTGTAGTTCGTGTAACCAACAAAAGTGCATTTATAATTACCAGCTACAGGACAGGTAAATCGGCCATTGTTAGAGCCTGTGTCTAAATGACTTCCTTGGTTCAAAATTGTATTTGAAACCCCATACCTCTGATTGCTCGCAGTACCTACAGTTGACTTAAATGCACACAACGGTTGATACGGCGTTGTGACACGGCCTGACGAGTCTATGCGCATACGTTCTGTGTTAGCAGTTTTAAAACTTAAATCTGTATTAGTACCAGCACCATCACAACTTATTGTTGCGGCAGAATTTTGAGCAACATTCTGTAAACGTAAACTTTCACCAGCCCGTATCTGGATATGGCCAGCTACATCTAACTTGTAAGAAGGAGAATTCGTACCAATACCAACAGAACCCCCACTTGGGTTTAACGATAAAGTTCTTCCTGTACTTCCATCATCATCAAATGCTTGAAGTTGGACTCTCTGTACTGAAGCCGTACCATGCCTAGTTGCAGCAATTTGTAAAAACGTGCTATCACTTTCGCCTTTACTTGCATGAAATCTTGCAAGAGTGCCTGTAGAGCTACCACCTACGTTGGTATCAACTGTAAGCATTGCATCTGGCGAACTCGTACCAATACCAACACGGCCTGTTGAGTCTATGGCTAACTTAGCCCCACTTCCTCCAGTCTTGCCAGTGCCTATAAAGAAACTGCTTTCTGACAGCTCGTCACTGTCCCCAACACCCATGCTAAACTTATCAACACCCGCAGATTGGAAGACTAGTGATTTACGTCTATTTGCATCGGCGTTTATGTAGACATAACCATTTTTAGCAGACAATGCTTCAAAAGTAGCAATACCTTCGCCAGTGGTGTTACTGTTTATTACATGAAGTGCTGAACTAGGAGAACTCGTACCAATACCAACACGGCCTGATGTGTCTATTCGCATTTTTTCTGTAGTGTTTGTGAAAAACTTTAAATTGCCTCGCTTATTGCCTAAGTCTACATCACCTAGGTTGTTACCCACATAAAATTGTTCGTTAGGAGAAGCGGTGTTAGCGTTTAAGGTTCTAAACTGTGCCGTCCCGTTTTCCAGTGATGCGGTTACCGCAACTGCGCCTGTTACATCAATGCCTGTTGATGTTGTTTCAAACTTTTTAGCGTTGTCGTGGTATAGCTCTACATCACTATCTGCATTAAGTTTTGCAAGAACCTCGGAAGTCCCAGCTTTGAAAAACTCAATGGCTGAATTTGCACTTATTTGAAGGTTTCCTGTACCTACATCTCTAATTTGACTTGAACCACCTGAGTGATATATTTCAAGGTCAGACCCAGCACCGAATATGGCTTTGTCGTTGTCAGCAAAATTAATATCATTACCATTAGATGCTAAGTTGCCACCTAGTTGTGGGGTAGTGTCACTCACAATGTCTGTGCTTAAATTATCAAATGATGTTTTAAATGCTGCTATGTCTACACCATCTACTGTGCCACTTACAGTTACGTTTGAGTTAAACTGTACTGGCCCAATAAATGTACCGCCTGTCGTAGCTGGTACTGTGTCAGCAACTTGGAATGACTTAAATGCATATATGTTTACTACGTCACCAACAGCCGCGCCTACGTCTAGTGTTACTGTAAGACCTGTTGTTGTCGTGTAATCTGATGGGTCTAAGATAACACCATTCATTGTTACTAATAAGTTAGCTGCAATAAATGACATTGATAATCCATTGTCGTCATTGCCTGAGAATGCAGTTTGTCCAGCGGTTGCTGTGTATTCAAATAGAGTTAACGATGCAACTCCAGATGATGATGCAGCTATCCAGTTAGCACCATCGTATACTTGCATAGCACTAGACGAACTTGAAAAGTACAATGCACCTTGAATTAAAGCATCGCCATCATTGTCTACAGTTGGGTCAGAAGACTTAACACCTAGATACTTATCATCAAAATTATCTAAAGCTGTTGCGGCGGCGGCAGCACTATTAGCTGCGGCTACTGCATTTGCTGTAGTTGTTGTTTCTGCGTTACCAATGCTTGTTGCTGAGCTAGCAGCAGCAGTTGCAGAGTTAGCAGCATTTGTTGCGTTTGTTGCAGCTGCTTGTATAGCTGATAAGTTGTTTGTTACATTAGATAAATCACCAGCAAGAGGGGCAACAGCACTAATAGCTGTAATATTATTAGCAACATCAGACATATACTGCGCTACTGGCCCTACTAAATTTACGTTTGCTATATTATCAGCAACAGTTGTTACTTTTGTTATTACTGTACCAACGTCATTCACATCATCTATGCTACTAGCTACTAAATTAATGTTACTAGAGTTTGCATTAGCTGTAGTTATTGCAGACATATTAGTGTTAACGCCAGTAACGTCAGCAATCTTAGAAGATACGTTATTAACCTGTGCTATAGACCCTGCTACTGTGCCTATATTTGTAGATGCAACAGCTACAGTATCAATATTTGTTAACTTTGCTTGTACCGCAGAGATTTCACCAAGCGAATCAGCTACATCATTAACGTCAGAGATAGATCCACCGACTAAATTAATGTTTGTAATCGCACCAGCTACACTATTGACGTTAGAAAGTGCTGCATTAATAGCATTTACGCTCGTCATAGAATTGCTAACAGCAGTTACGGCTGCATTTGCACTAGCTACAGTAGTAATATTACCACTAATTCCAGCTAATGTAGCAATCTCAGAAGTAACTGAACCGATTGCTGTTAAATCCGCGCCAGTAGGACCAACCTCTAAAGCACCAGAGCTAGTGTTAAATTGGATAGTCTTACCTTTACGGCTGTCAAGTGCTGGGAGAAGTAGACCACTTGCCAACTCATAATCATTAATTTGTATTGTTCGTGACACTCTATCGTTAAGGTCTGCAACCTCTGCAACAATACGATCTAGCTGCCCATCTAAGGATGCAGCGTTATAATTAGCCGTCAGGTCTGTTGTACGCTCCAAAGGAACGTCCCTGACAAGCGTTACCTCGTTATTTAACGTAACACCAGCATTCATAGTTACTGTCCCTGTAGAGCCATTTCCTCCAGTAACAGAATAATGTGTAGTAATTGTTTTTAGTGTACCCTCGACGTAAACTTTTATGTCTGTGTTTTCAAAAAACTCAAACGGAACTGTAAACACAGTCTGACCAGATGTTGCTGTGTAGTTTATTCGTGGGTTATTGTTAGCTATATTTATTGTCATGTGTCACCTCTGTATTCTTTTTTCCATTGATTGCATAGAAGCGCAACGCACAAAACATGCCGCACAATTTATGGTCTGTTAGGTAATTGGCCTACAATATCTTTCATTGTATCTTTAATTGTATCGCCAGTAGCCATTGTTTCTATAAGAGGTAACATATTTACAAATTTCTTCGCGCCTTCACCAACGTCACCTTCAACCATAAGTTTTATTGAGCGCATCATTTCTAATGTCCAATCTGCGGGTGCGCCACCTATACTTGCCACTGCACCAAATGGATCATAGCCTCCGCTATATTTAGGTTGTATTGGAAATCCGCTATCAAAACCTATTTCGTGCGCCATAGTAATTGTTCTGTATAGCAAATCACTATGTAGTGCTGCAATTCCTGACATATCAAAAGATCTCATTACTTTATCTTCCATGTCCATTTTTTCCCAAGCCCAATCAGGAGTGCGGAATTTTGTAATACTGTAGCCTAATGCCATAGCTACAACTATATGTGCAGTCTTATTTCTTACTGCACCCGCTGCCATGTTACCTGTTATCTTATTTAATGCACCAGCTACAAAACTATAAAAAGTAAATGGCAATGCTAAGAAACCCGACTCAAATCTAACATACCCTTTTACCCTAGAGTCTTTAGGCATTTTATCATAGTAGGGTAATGTTCTAGCTATGTGATCTGGTATATAAGCTACGCCATCCATAGTTATAGGTTTATCTTCTGGGCCACCCATAATAATTCTATTCATAACGCCGCTACGCAATGCGTTTCTAAATTCTTTCACAGCGTCTACATCAGTCCAAGCTTCAGTATTTGGATGTATAAGTTCATTACCTTTTGATTTTTCCCAAGGCATTTTGCTTATTCGTTTAGCCATATCTGGTGTAATATTGTATCGAGCTAAAAATTCTTTTTCAAAATCACTTGCTTCGTTTTTTGATAATCGTATTGATGCTTCAATAATTGTGTGTCCACGCGCAATACTGTCTAATACTTTCATTCCTATTGTTACAGGAGCAAGACCATTAGCAACAAAAAAAGCATTGTTAAGTCTATCTGGTACAGTTTTATTAAACATATTGTTAGATAAATTTTCCATATATCTTAAATGTGAAGTGCCTAGTTTCATTTCTAAACCTTCGCCAGCAAGCTTTAACTCTCTTGCTCCCATGCCCCAGGATACATCATCTGCTAACCCTATAACAGTACGACCTATTACATTTAGTTCGTGATCCATAAATATAGATGCAGCGTCACCAAAAGCTGCGACACCAGAACCGCCAAGAAATGTCCAACTTGTAGCAGATCTAAGCATATCAGCTGTTTTTGTATCCCAAGCGTCAGGTCTTTTTAATACACTTCCAACTACACGATCATATGTATGAACATAATTTTTTATAAACTTGTCTATTTTCTTAGGGGGTACGTTGTCTTTTTCCATATCCTTTCGCAATCTAAGTATCTTTTCTTCAAAAGTCATAAGATTACCATTGTCAGGATTTAAGTTAGCTTTGTGATATTCAAGTTTTGGAGCGACTCTTGCGCCATAATTAATCATAAGTTCTTTAACATCAGTAACTAAATAGTCTTTTATTGCAGTATTGGGTATGCTCAATCTGCGAGAAACAAGAGGACCGCTACGACCATAACCAGTAAAAATAGCGTCAAGGGCATCTTCCTCAGTTTCCTCCATAATGTTTTCTATTGTTTCTTCTGCTCTACGATACAACGAATCTGGATCAGTTGCTAGTCTTTGAACAACATACATACCATTTGCGTCTTTACTTATAACAGTAGGATCTTTTTTGTACGCTGCCATTAAAGCGTTTCTAAATCCTTCTCTGTCTTTGTGTATCTTTTGCCTGTTAAATATACGAGGCAAATCGTATTTAGTCTTTGTAGTCTTTTTGTCGTTGTATTTAATTATATCCGCAGCATTATCTATTTTTGCTCTAATATCATTTATTGCTACATTTAAATCAGCTAAACCTTTTTCCATTTTCTTTGTAAGATTTAATTTACTATGAGCTAATTGTAGTTCTTCTATTGATTTTGCATTGTTTATTATATCAAACTGTTTGTTAAAATTATCAATCTGATCTTGGTAATTTTTAATTGTAACTTCTACGTCTGATTTTAATTTAACTTGCTTAGAAGTAAGTCCTCTATTTTCTTGTTGTGCAATTAATGATTGTCTTATTTTTATTTGTTTATCAATAATACTTTGCATGTCTGATATTTCAGAAGTCATCCAAGTTTTGTTTTGATCAATTATTTTATTAGTAACGCTTATTACTTCAAAGGCTCTACCAATATCTTTATTGTAAGATTCCTCAAATATATCTCTGGTATTAATTAAACCTATGTCTGTAAGTTCTTTACCATACGGCTCAAAGTAAGCCCTTACAGCTTGCATTGCTTCAGCTTCATTGGCAGTTACCTTGTCATAAGGAACGTCATCCATAATTAACCTACCAATATGGTCTTGCCAATCAGCGGGTGAGTAGCTTGTCATGCCAATTCTTTTTCTAACAGACTCTATAACTCCAGCAACACTAACATTAAAAACTTCTGGTGCGCCCCTAGGACTTACAGCACGATAGTTTTTATCAACTGTTTCCATAGCTTTGTACCACTCGCCTTGACGACGACCAGCATTTATATTTACTGAATTACCTACACTTTTACCCATTTGATTTGCAACGAATGGTAATCCATTAGCTCCACCTAACAACAACATTTCTTCAGTGTATTTGTCTGGTATATCTTTATCTACAACTGTTGCTTTTATTGGGCTTGGTAACATTTTACCAAACCAAGATTCGTTAAACCATTTACCAGCATAAGAAAGTTCAGTCCCATTTTGTGCTGGTTTTGAATTTACGCTATTTAAATGTAACTTATATTTAGTGCTAAAGTTTTTAACTCTTACTTTACTATTTTGTGGTCGCTCAATGTATTTACCAATACTATAACCAAATGCGCTAGAAATTGCAGTATCAGCTAACGTACTTAGTGCTGCAGAAAACATTATATCATCAACGTCATCAGGATTTACACCTATGTCAGTTAATGCATTTGACATATTATAGGCACCACTTGTTACTGATGCATCTAATGCAGCTATTTTTGTAATCTCTTTTGCTGTATATTTTTTACCAGTAAGTAATTGATTTGCTCTAGCTACTTGTTCTAATCCACCTTTAAAGCCACCTTTAGCTAACGCAAATCCTGTTGCCCTAGATAAATTTACAGCAACATATGGCGTTGCTATTGTTATTGGTAGCAATGGATCGCTTACAAATGCTGTTAAAGTAGAAGCGTTGTTCATAGCTTCTTTGTCTCTATTCTTTTGACCAATATAGTCTAAAGCTGCAATAAAATTTTCTTCACTGCCTAAACCATAAGACCTCAAATACTGCGCATCTTGTGCATATAGATCATTATTTTCAATATAGGTTTCTATTCTGTCGATTGAATCAGGATCATAAGGCGTTTGTCTTGTAAAATAATTAAATTGATTTATTGGAGCTGCTACTATGCTGCGCGTTTGTGCTGCTAATGCTTGTCCATAACTTGTACCAACTATATCTTTAGGCTTACCCGCTGGCTCGCTATAGACTGGAGCTAATGGAATTTCTATATCTGCCATTAGTTATTCTCTCCATTATATATTTGTTTTTTTGCATTAAATATATCTGCAATTTGCTCTACAGTATAAACTTCTCTTAATTGTGGATACTCTTTTAGTTTTTCAAGCTGTGTTGGGCTTTCAAAATGCTCTACTGTTGCCATTAATTCAATAAAAAACTTTGATCTAACAGACAAATCGTTACTCATTAAAGAACTAGAGTGTTGCTGCTTTGCAATAAATCTCATTTTATCTTTAGAACCATCATCTGATGGACTTAATGTCCAAGGCTCACCTTCTACAGATATACTTTCCCATCTATCAAAATCATTTATATAACCAGCTGTCCACTTAGGTTTGCCGTTAGCAAAAGAAACTGTATCTGGCTTCCAAACTATACTAGTTTGCAACTTCTTTAAACCTTGCCTTACTCTTTCTTGATTGTATAAATTAGCAGATGCATCATAAGACCCTTCTTGAAATCCTATTTCTTCTAAAATTGTACCAATTAATAATCCAGCGTTCATACCAAGTATATCTCTAAAACCTTGGCGCACTTGATCTAACGTAGTTGTTTCACCGATTAATGGGCTAGTTGGGTTATCCCTTATTAATGCATCGGTTAATCCACCAAAAGAATTTATAACTTCCATTTTGCTTACATGCGCAGATAAAGCATACTCAACTGCTCCATCTATTGTAGGCGCAAGAACATTAGCATCTGCATTTGCGTTTATTTCTTTAGTATAGCTTTGTATTAACTCATCAACGTATTCATCATCTATTGTAATATTTCTAGCTTTTGCCATTTTCATAGCAGCAATTAATTGATTTTTATAATTTGGACTTAAATTTCTATCATCAAAGTAACGATATAAATTTTTATATGTTTTTTTATCACCACTTAAATCATTTAATATATCTTGTGTTATGTTTCCATCGTATGAATTTAACTCAAAGATTGCAGTAGATGGTAAAATGTTTTCACGTTTTGCTGTGTAGTGTGCTGCTGCTAATTTATTATATGCAGCTGCACTAATCTTGCCTTTTATTCTATCGCCTTTGTACGGATTGCCATTAGAATTTGTTTGTGCATTTGTATATTGTGCAAACTTAGCAACACCATTATTTAAATCATTTTCGTTTGTTGAGTTTACTAAACCTTCAAAGTATTGAGTAACTGCTGGCATCATGTTTCCATCAAGCATCATATCAAATAATGGCTGAGATTGTTTTAAATTATTTGCATTGATAAAAAAGTCTTTTCCAAAAACTTCATCTTGATAGAATTGCAAATCACCTGCTGGCACTTGACCTTGATTTTGCATAGTAACATTAATTGAATCTAACCGCATTTCTTTTTCATATGCTTTGTTTTCATCTTCAATGTCAGTAAGTCTAGCAGTTATGGATGCATCTATAACTGTAGGTATATCATCGTAAGCATTTCTATAAGCAGTTAGCACATACTTACCACTTTCTGATAATTCTTCTTCAGTATGGTCAGATGGATTTTGTAACAATGATTTTATTTTAGTTAATTCATTATAAGAAACGCTTGTTTGTTTTGCTATTTGATTCATTCGATGACCAAAAGCATTACCTAAAGTATTTAATTCTGATTGTTGATTGCTAAAGTCTGAGTTCAAAATATGCTTTTGTGCTTCAGTATAAAAAGCTACTGGATCATTTGTTGTCTGCATAGTTCTTAAATTATCTTGCGCTTTCTTTTGATTTGCATCAAGCACTAATGAATCTTTTGTTCTTATATGTGTAATTTTGCTGTTAAGGTAAGTAACTAATTCTTTTCTACCTTCAATGCCCATATCTATAATAAATTGTGCAAGCTCACCTGTATCTTCAACCAATTCATTTTCATCAACTTGATGAGAGTCCAGCAATGAAGTTAACTGTATTAAGTCTGGATTTGGTTTGTTAAGTTCAAGTTGTAAATTATTAATTTTTTGCTCATCATCTGATGCAAAATCTATTTTCATAGATATATGGTGAGACAACAATTTTTGTTTTACTTCATCTCTAAATTCTAATGGTACTTCTTTAATTCTATCTACAATATCACTAACTTGCGTAACATTAGTTATGCTTGGAAGAATAGTAGTAACAAATGAATCTGTTGCGTTTTCTACATATTCTTCGCGCCTAGCAGATCCGTTTGCTAATGCGTTTGCTAATGTTTCTGGTTTAGTATTTATAAGCGCATCTATTGTTAATTGTCTTAATTCAAAGTCTCTAATTGCTTGTGGGTTTACTAAGACGCTTAAAAATTCTTTTTTCTGCACATCATCAAATTCTGAAAATTGTTGCGCTAATGATGTATGCGCTGACAATATTCTTAATGAATCAATTTTTTCTAGGTTTTGTGTATATTCTGCAAAAGTAATTCCTTCACTCATAAACAACCTAATTGAACGCGCCTGCTCTTTATCTAGTCCTTCTAAGATTTCAGTATGTACTGAGACCCCACTTGTAATTGTTTCTTTAAGTGAGTTCATATGATCGTAACCATTAGCACGATCACCCATTATAGCAGAATCTCTAATTCTTTTTATCTCTGCTGCCTTCATAGAAGTGTATGTTTTATTTGCGTATGCAGTACCAGCTTCACTTATATACCGACTAAAATATGTATCTTCGCCACTAGCATTAATCATACTTGCAACATGGCTACTTATTAATTCGTTATATTGATTTGCATTTTCTGCAGATTTTGCATAATACGCACCTTGCGCTACTAATTCAGCATCAACCGATTGTTCAAAACGCTTATTAATTATTTCTTGATATGCAGCTGTTGCTTCTGTTCCAAACTGTGCTGGAGATGAAAACTTAACTGGCTTATTTGTTTTAGGATCTAGTGCCACTATGTCTGAACTTGACAATGACATAGCTTCTTCAGCACCAGCTTGCCTTGCTGCTATAACATCTTTTTTATACGCACGTTCACTAAACTCGTTTGCTGTTGCAGCTACTTGCTCCCACAACTCAGCTTCACCTGTGTTTATTCTGCGCACGCCAACTGGCTTATTAAAGACTTGTGTTTGTTGTCTGATTACAGCCATGTTATTTTCCTGTAGTTAAAATTTTATTTTGCTGTGTCAATAGCTCTTTGTATTCCTGTTGCCATAGTAGCTGTTGCTTGCAACATAGATGCACGCCTTGCATTCCTACCGCCACGTCTTAATGCCAAAGCCTCTCTAGTTCTTGCGTTAGCTTCCATACTTCTTTGTTGTGCAAGCCTACTAAGATCTGTGGCTGCAATTTCTTTTTGCTTTTCTAAGAATGCTTCAACTGATCTGTCTGATCCAATGTCACGCCCACTGGCAGCAAACATTGCTACATTTGTACTTGTTGCAAGATCATATTCATACCTACGCGATGCTGCTTGTTGCAATGCCAAGACTTCACCTTCTTCGCGTTCGGTTTCAGTATTAAATGCATCCATTCTGGCTGCATCTTCTTTAGCTTTACCAGCTTCCATAGAAGCTTTTGCTGACATAAAAGCACCGATTAATTGAAAAATAGCCATTATGTAATCAACTCCGATATTAAGCCATTGATCTGCAACGGCATGGGTTCTTCTTGCTCAATAGTAACTTGAGGACTTCTGCTATATCCTAAAAGCCTAACCTCTTTATTACCTGTAAATCCAGTAATATTATTAACAGCTCTGTTATTTACCTTAATAGATTCAGAATTCTTTACGTTAAGAATTACTGTACTTATACCGCGCACGTCACCTGTAACTGGCCCATTAGCTGCCACAGTATCTACTGGATTAGTTATTATTTTAGATGT
>Ga0208950_1001245_pt1 | contig 11848 bp, 9 predicted proteins | sample AOAMet_54_BLW_10_2_FD_188234 | JGI IMG/M metagenome (GOLD analysis project Ga0208950, IMG submission 188234) | Ammonia-oxidizing marine microbial communities from Monterey Bay, California, USA - CAN11_54_BLW_10 (SPAdes) | ecosystem: Environmental > Aquatic > Marine > Intertidal zone | place...
TGCATTCCGAAGGATGATTTCTCTCCTCCGCTGAATTTTCGAGTCTTCGAAAGAATAAAGGTACAGTAGGAATTACATTTATTTTAATTTAAATTTATATGTTATGAACTTAATAGAAAAGACTTCATCACAAAAAGCAATCGATTTAGAAAATGAATTTGGAGCCCATAATTATCATCCACTTCCTGTAGTCCTAGAAAGAGGAGAAGGAGTATTTGTATGGGATGTAGAAGGTAAAAAATATTATGATTTTCTTTCAGCATATTCAGCTGTAAATCAAGGTCATTGTCATCCAAAAATTATTAATGCTTTAACGGAACAAGCAAAAAAACTAACCTTAACATCAAGAGCATTTCATAATGATACTTTAGGTAACTATGAAAAGTATATTTGTGAATATTTTAATTTTGATAAAGTATTACCTATGAATAGTGGTGCAGAAGCTGTCGAAACAGCTATTAAACTTTGTAGAAAGTACGCTTATGAAAAATTAGGTATTGAGGAAAATAAAGCAGAAATAATAGTATGTGAAAATAATTTTCATGGAAGAACCACCACCATTATTTCATTTTCAAATGATAAAGATGCACGTAAAAACTTTGGCCCTTACACCGATGGTTTTATTAAAATCGAATATGATAATTTAGAAGTATTAGAAGATGTTTTAAAAAACAATTCAAATATTGCTGGATTTTTAGTTGAACCAATTCAAGGAGAAGCAGGAGTTTATGTTCCTTCTAAAGATTATTTGTCCAAAGCTAAAGAGTTATGTGAAAAATACAATGTATTATTTATTGCAGACGAAGTACAAACTGGTATTGCAAGAACAGGACGCTTATTGGCTACTTGTGGTAATTGTAGCTGCCCAAACAAAGATTGTAGTGGTGTACCCGATGTAAAACCAGATATTTTAATTTTAGGAAAAGCAGTTAGTGGTGGAGTATATCCTGTTTCTGCAGTTTTAGCTTGTAATGAAATAATGAACGTTATAAAGCCTGGTCAACACGGATCTACTTTTGGAGGTAATCCAATAGCATCTGCTGTTGCAATAGCCGCCTTAGAAGTTGTTAAGGATGAAAAGCTTGCTGAGAATGCAGAACGATTAGGTGAATTATTTAGAGAACAGCTTTCAAAGTTTATTGAAACTACCAATTTGATTATTGGAGTTAGAGGTAAAGGATTATTAAATGCAATTTTGATAAACGATACAGAAGATAGTTCAACTGCTTGGGATATTTGTTTGAAATTAAGAGATAATGGATTATTAGCGAAACCTACTCATGGTAATATTATTCGATTTGCCCCACCTTTAGTAATGACAGAAGAACAAATTATAGATTGTTTAGCAATTATTAAGAAAACAATTAATGAATTTTAAATTTAAATTGAATAAACATATCATAAAATATAAAAGCGGCTAATAGCCGCTTTTATATTTTATGATAAAAAGATAATTATTAATAATTATTTGCTTTATTTGAGGTATGAAAATTGGAGATAAAGTTTCTGTATTAGATGAAGATATATCTGGCGAAGTTACTGCCATATCAAAAAATAAAATAACAATAATAGATTCAGATGGTTTTGAATATCATTATCTTAAAAAAGAATTGGTATATGATTCTAATGATTTTTCTGATTTAACTATTTCTCTTCAAAATATTTCTGAAATAATTTCAGAAAAGGAACAGAAAAAGAATAAAAACATACCGAAAGTAAAATCTAAAGATAGAAACCTACCTCCAATGGAAGTAGATTTGCATATCCATCAATTAGTCCCAAAAACTAGAGGACTGGATAATTTTACAATGTTGAACATACAATTAGATACAGCAAGGCATAAGATTACATTTGCTATTTCAAAAAAGATTCAACGTATCGTTTTTATTCATGGGGTAGGAGAAGGGGTTTTACGTTATGAATTACATCGACTATTAAAAGACTACGAAGGCCAACTTAAGTTCTATGATGCTGATTATCAAAAGTATGGAATTGGAGCAACGGAAGTTTACTTTTTTCAAAATAAAAAATAACTCAATTGAAATCGGGTGTTAGAGAAATAATTCCATCGATCACACCACTTTTATTTCCAAGGATCATGGTTTCCTTTGTAATTTCTTCAGACCCATTTACCAATACTAAATTATTAACTACCAACTCAATATCACTTGTTATTTGGTAAGAATGTATTCTGTATTGATCTATGGAATTACTATTTGCAATAGCTGCTGTTAGATAATCAGGATCATCACTAGTAACGGTAAAATCATTAGTAGGGTCTAAATCTCCATTGGCATCTTCATAGCGTGTTAATATGGTATCTCCATCATCATCAATGTCTAAATAATCAAAAATTCCATCATTATCAGTATCTAGAGGGAATTCATTGTTTCCGGATAAAAAACCAGCACCTAACTCATTAACAGTAGGTACATTATCTCCATCGTCGTCATTGTCAAAATAATTTAATAATCCGTCGTTATCCGTATCCAGATTACTTTCTAGGTCTTCTTCAATTCCATCTTCATCATCTCTAGTTACAATAGTTGTAAGTGAAGCAATACCTGATGCTCCCAAATATTCTATACTTACACTAGGACTCGTTGGCGGAATGTTACTGCAAAAATAACTATCTGTAATATCACCATTGTATTTACGATAATCAACAACATATGTATTGCCGTTTAAAACGTATTCTACAGTTCCGGATTCAAAAAATAAAATATCTGAAGTTTCTAAAATTAAAGAAATACTCTCTGCGGATAAAGAGTTGTTTATATTATAAAAAATATAAGCTCCAGGGCCACCACAATTATTTAAATTCGAAGTTTCAAAGTTGAAATCTGTGACTATGATGTCGCCATCATTACAAGAGTAGAGTAAGTTAAAAAAAATTAAAATAAAAAATAATTTACGCATAACAAATAAATGTATACAAATAAACAATTTTCTTTATTATGAAACTATAAAATTTAGTATTTTTGGCAAAAATCAAGTCATTATTTTTTATTATTTTCAACAACTATGAAGACAGTTTATTTTGATAATGCAGCAACTACTCAGGTTAGAGATGAAGTTGTACTAGAGGTCTCTGAGGCTTTAAATGAATACGGTAACCCATCTTCTACACACGCTATTGGTAGGTCTTCAAAATCAATATTAGAAAATTGTCGAAAAGAAATTGCATTAATTTTTAAAGTATCAGCTGCTGAAATAATTTTCACTTCCGGTGGTACAGAAGCAGATAATTTAATTCTTAATAGTTGTGTTCGTGACTTGAAAGTTACTAGAATAATTACAAGTAAAATTGAGCATCATGCAGTATTGCACGCTATTGAGGAACTGCGCTTAAATTATAATTTAAACGTTAATTATGTGAATTTAGATGCGAATGGAATGATAGATTATAATCATTTAGATAAGTTACTTAATGACAACTCTAGTAAAACATTAGTAAGCTTAATGCATGTAAATAACGAGATAGGAAATCGCATTGATTTAAAAAAAGTTGCAGATTTATGTAAAGAAAACAATGCTTTATTTCATAGTGATACGGTGCAATCTGTTGGTCATTATAATTTAAATTTCTCTGAAATTCCAATTGATTTTGCTGCAGTAGCTGCACATAAATTTCATGGACCAAAGGGAGTTGGTTTTGCATTTATTCGAAAAAACTCAGGATTAAAACCCTTAATTGTAGGAGGTCAGCAAGAAAGAGGATTAAGAGCTGGAACAGAATCGGTATATGCAATAGCTGGATTAAACAAAGCTTTGCAAATCTCTTATAGTAATTTGGAGAAAGAGATGAAATATATTAAGTCTATTAAAAATTATTTTAAAGATCGACTTCTCCAAGAAATACCAAATTCAAAATTAAATGGTTATTGCGGAGATGATTCCTTAAGTACTTATACTTTATTAAACGTATTGTTACCAATGAAGCCAGAAATTGGGACGATGTTATTATTTCAATTAGATTTAAAAGGGATAGCTTGCTCAAAAGGTTCTGCTTGCCAAAGTGGAAGCATAGGAGGTTCTCATGTTCTAGCTGAAATACTTTCCGAAGAAGATATGCAAAAACCTTCACTTCGATTTTCATTTTCAACATTTAACACTAAGGAAGAAGTTGATTATGTTATTGAAACATTAAAAGGTATCATTCAATCTTAATTTGAATTCTAAAATCTCATAGTAGTTCTTAAATTAAAAACACGAGGAGTTAAATAGTTAGGAATTGAATACTGCACTTTTGTATAAACATCCCTGACAAATGTGTTCGTAATTGAATTTTGTACATCAAAAATATTAAAAATTTCCAGCCCTACAGTAAATTCTTTAAAAGGTTTGAAAAAACCAGATTTTTTTAATTTATTTTCATTGATTAATACATATGAAAAGCCAACATCAGCTCTTTTATAATCAGGTAATCTAGTTTGATAGTCGTAAGGGTCAGCATAACTTGGTGAACCTCCTGGTAGACCCGTATTATAGGTTAAATTAAGATATAACTTTAAATCAGGTATCACCTTTATGTAATCTTGAAATAGTACCGCGAATTTTAATCGTTGATCTGTGGGTCTAAAAATATAGCCTCTATCATTAATATTTTCTTCTGTTTTAAGAAAACCTATACTTACCCAACTTTCGGTTCCTGGTACAAATTCTCCAGCTAATCTTAGATCTACACCATATGCATATGCAACTGCATTATTTCTTGCACGGTATCGTATTCTTACATTTTCTAACGTATATGGGTTGACATCGGTTAGGGATTTATAATAAATTTCAGAATTTAAAGTAAATGGTCTTTCCCAAAGGTCAAAGCTATAATCGTTACCCAAAACGATATGAATTGATTGTTGTGCTTTAACTTCTGGATGAACAATCCCTAAAGAATCTCGTAACTCTCTATAAAGTGGTGGTTGGTGGTAAAAACCACCTGAGACTCTAAAAAGCATATCAGCTTCCCAATCGGGTTTTAATGATATTTGAGCTCTTGGGCTAAAAACGGTTTGGGTATTACTTATTAATCCTTTTCCGGCAACAGTCCAATTATGTGCCCTAAGGCCTGCATTTAGCCATAAATCACTATTTCCTAGGGTTGTTCTTTTGCTCCATTGTACAAATCCAGAAATGTGATCTATTTGAACATCGTTAATTGCTCTAACTGCTGTATATGGAACAATTGGAGAAACAAAAGGGTCATAAGGTTGATCATTTCCTAGATCTCCAATGGGTGGTCGAATAGAAAACCCTGCGGAATCAATTATCTCATACTCTTGAATGCGATCACGAATGTCTTCATGTGTATATTTAATACCGTATTCTATGTTGTGGTCTTCAATAGTTAAAAGACCTTTGTGTTCTAAATTAATAAATAATGCATCAAGATCGTTTCTAGCATGTGTTAATTGAGATCCAATTCCTTCTGTAAACTCGACTTCACCAAGATCTTCTCCTCCAATATCGGTATTAACCTCACCCAATCGATATTCTGCAAATATATCATAGTGTTCTTGTTCTTTTGAATGATAGATAGACCCAATTATTTTTGCAGTATAACTTTCTGAAACTACATAGGTTCCTTTTAAAGCTCCAAAATAAGTTTGATATTGATCTCTTTCTTGTCCTTCGTAAAAGACGAGCAAGGCTACTGGATCTGCAATAGTTCCAAAATTAGTTTGTCTGGTCAAAGGCTCGTATTGATAATCATTTATTGATATATTTCCTAAAAAATCAAGTTGAAATTTATTGGTAATTTTATAGGTAAAATAAGCCTGAGCATCTGCGAATACAGGTTTGTAATTGGCTTGCGTTTCTTTTGAATTTACAAACAGACTATTATTTCTGTAACGCAGCCCTGCGATTCCAGTAAAACGTCCATTCTTTGAGGCGCCTCCAGCAGAAACATTTGATCCTAGTAAACTTAAATCAGCACTTGCCTCAAAAGAAACAGGCTTGCGATACGTTATGTCTAATACCGATGATAACTTATCACCATATTTTGCTTGAAAACCACCAGCAGAAAAATCAACTTTCGAAGTTAAATCTGTGTTAACAAAGCTAAAACCTTCTTGTTGTCCACTTCTAATTAAAAAAGGCCTGTACACTTCAATTTCGTTTACATAAACTAAGTTTTCATCATAGTTACCACCTCTAACAGCGTATTGTGTGCTTAATTCGTTATTGCTATTTACTCCAGGTAACGATTTTATTAAATTTTCAACTCCTGCATTTGCGCCTGGAATTTTTCGGATTGCTTCAGGACTTATAGTTATAATGCCTTCTATTTGCATTCTTTTTTTTCGTGATATCACAACTTCACCAATTTGTTCAATATCAATTTTCATCACCGGATTTATTTCAAAGTCTGAATTTGGGCTTAAGGCAGGAACTGAAACTTGAATATTTTTAAATGTAACGTGAGAAAAAATTAAGGTTAATTTTTGATTAGCTGGCACTTCAAGAGAGAAGAAGCCATCAAAATTTGTCTGAGTTCCTTCATCATCAGTAGCAATATTAACTTCTGAAACAGGTGTGTTTTTTTCGTCAAGAACTACTCCTTTTATGATAGCATTTTGTGATAGAAGGTTTCCGGTAATTATAAAAAATAAAAATAAGAGAAGATAAGTATATGTTTTCAAATGTATTTATAGTTTTATTTTCTAAAAAATGTTGCTTCAAATGTAGCATTATTTCCAACATTATCAATGACAATTAGTTTCAAATTATTTTCAGATTCTGAAATTATTTGATCATCAAAATCATAAGTAAGAACATCTTTTTTGTAATTATATTCCATTAATATAAACTTCCCATTAATCGTAGCTCTATAGGAACTAATTCCACTAAGAACGTCAGTGATTTTTATTTTAAGTGTTTTGTTTTTACTTATCCATTTGTTGTCTTCAAAATTCAGCGCTTTAATTTTCGGATCACTTTTGTCTGTTACTAAAACAAATGAACCAAGTGTTTTGGTATATGCAGTTAATTTATTTCCTTTTCTAGAAGTGAAATTATAATAGGGCTCTTTCTTGTAGTTAAGCCTTCCAATGTAAAGCTTGTTAATATCCTCGTCGTTGTAATTTGAAACATCTGTTGAAATGCTGATACTTTTATGAAGCGGAATAGTGTTTTTATGCAATACCAAGGTGTCTTCTTTTGCCTTAATGTCTAGATATACATCTTCATAAAAACTATTTGTTGGTATGTAAATATTAAATTTTCCTTTCGTTATAGAAGTTGCTTCATTAGCATAAATAAAATCTTTAGTAATGTTTGATTCTCTCTTTTTCACAATGGCTAACTCTTCTCCTTTTATGGGTATTGATATGCTTACTTTGTTATTTTTAAAATCGGTAACTTCTATTTTATAGGTATAATTTAATTGATTTTGCACATCAATAAATCCATTTTCATCTTCTAGTTGTATGATGCTTAAAGGATTATTGGTTTGTCTAAAAAGTTTTTGTACTCGACTTTTATTGTTTTTAAAATATTCATAATCTATAAATCTGTTCAAATACCTTGTTTCTGCAAATGAAAATTTTTCAAAAGCTATTTTAAATTTCTCCTTCCCATTACAATAGGTATCAATTTTATAAATTCCATTCTTATTGGAAGCTCCATTTTGTTGGTCATAGGTTGATATTCCGAAACCAATTTTTCCAAAAGCAGTAATGTTTTCTGCATTGTAGGATCCGTCCTTTTGAGGGGTCAACCTTATTTTTACACGATTTTCTGATTGATTAATCTGGGCATCTTTACTTAAAGGATACGCAAACAAACTAGAAACTATGGGTTTTTTTGTATCGGTAATTTCTATACCAAAAAGCAATGGATTCATAGGTCTAGAATTTGAATCGCGAATTTCAAAATGAAGATGCGGCCCTTCACTGCCTCCGCTATTTCCAGTGTAGGCAATAAGATCACCTTTCTTTACTTTTAGTTGGTTGGCTTCTGGAAATAGTTCAATTTCATAAACTTCTTTTTTATATTGAGCATTTTTCAGATAACTTTGAATGCTTTCTTCATATTTTTTTAAATGGGCATACACTGTAGAATACCCATTGGGATGTTTTATGTATAAGGCCTTTCCATATCCAAAATGAGAAACTTTTATCCTACTTACAAAACCATCTGCAGGTGCATATATAGGAATTCCTTCTTGTTGTTGAGTTTTTAAGTCGATACCACTATGAAAATGATCGGTTCTAAGTTCTCCGAAACTGCCAGATAGAATTAAAGGAATTTCAATTGGATTGTTAAAATATGTTGTTGGAATACTATCTTGAGCAAACGTAAACCAATAAAAAAATAAGAAGAAGAGTTTAAGTAGTTTCATAGTGTAAAATTAACAATACGCTATAAATAATTAGAGGAATTGAGGTAATTTAATAGATAAGTTATTCAATAATTCAAAATATAGTGGTTTTTAATTGGCTTTTCAACCGCCGATTGTTAACTTTGTAAACAGAGTATTGAAATAAATTTTAATGAGCAATCTATCAGAAATTGTTGATTCTCTTGAGAATAGGGTTGGTAAACTGCTTCAAGAGCATGAGAACTTGAAGAGTAAAAAGTCAAAACTAGAAGAAGAAATTACAGTTTTAATAACACAACAAGACCAATATAGCAAAGAAATTGAAAATTGGCGTGAAGAATGTACTACATTAAAGTTAGCAAATTCGATGCTTGGCAGTAATAAATATAAGCGAGAAACAAAACTCAAAATAAATGAATTAGTTCGGGAAATTGATAAATGTATAACACAACTTTCTGAATAAATTAAAAAATGTCAAACCAACAAAAAATAAAACTATCCATCGCAGACAGAGTATATCCATTAACGACTACTCCAGAGCAAGAAGAAGGGCTAAGAAAAGCTACAAAAAAGATAGGTGAAATGATTAAAAGGTTTGAGAAAAGTTATGCTGTAAGAGATAAACAAGATGTATTAGCAATGTGTGCTTTGCAATTTGCGACTCAAGTAGAGCAAAAAAAAATAGATAATACAGAAGATAGCCAACATATTGAGGAGAAATTAAATAAATTAAATCAAATGTTGCACGATTTTTAAATCGTACGTTCTTTAAAACAAGGTTACTGCCTACATTAATACTACTTTTGGTAAACTCAACGCGAATTCTTTTAAAAAGGGTGAGTTATAGTTGTAAAAGCGAGCCGTGTCCCTAGGGAGAGCGGATACTTGACCAGCTAATTAACCCTAAACTTGTTTTAAGGAGTTTATACAAAACCCAGCTATTAATGTAGGTTTTTTTATGAATAAAACTCAAGCTATATTTAGCTAGTAGTTTAAATATAATATCAACAATGGACAATATAATAGTACCGATAATAGTAGGCGTTGTAGCAATAATCATTGGATTTGTAATCGCAAAAATACTAGAGAAAAATAAGGCTTCAGATATCATTAAATCTGCTAAAAAAAGAGCTGCATATATCACTAAACAAGCAGAAGTAGATGCAGAAACCATGAAGAAGGATAAAATGCTTCAGGCTAAAGAAAAATTTTTAGAATTAAAAGCAGAGCATGAAAGAGTTATTTTAAATAGGGATAAAAAAATATCTGAATCAGAAAAAAGGACTCGTGATAAAGAGTCAAAAGCTACCAGTGATCTCGCAAAATCAAAAAATTTAATTTCTGAGTATGAACAAAAGAAAAAAGAATGTGATGAACGCATTTCTTTTTTAGATAAAAAGCAAACTGAAGTTGATAAAATGCATCGCCGACAAGTTGAGCAACTAGAGGTTATTTCTAGTTTATCTGCCGAAGATGCAAAAGTTCAGTTAATGGAAACGATAAAAGATGAGGCCAAAACAGATGCAATGGCATACATTCAAACTTCATTAGAAGAAGCTAAATTAACAGCCCAACAGGAAGCCAAAAAAGTTATTATAAATACGATACAACGAATAGGAACAGAAGAAGCAATAGATAATTGTGTCTCTGTTTTTAATCTAGAAAGTGATGATGTTAAGGGTAGAATTATTGGACGTGAAGGAAGAAATATTCGTGCAATTGAAGCTGCAACTGGAGTAGAGATTATAGTAGATGACACTCCAGATGCAATTATTTTATCTTGTTTTGATTCCGTAAGAAGAGAAATTGCTCGTTTGTCTTTACATAAATTAGTAACCGATGGGCGTATTCATCCAGCTCGAATTGAAGAAGTAGTTAAAAAGACCACTCATCAGGTAGAAGAAGAGATTAAAGAAGTAGGAAAGCGTGCTGTTATCGATTTAGGGATTCATGGGTTGCATCCAGAATTAATTAAAGCTGTTGGACGTATGAAATTCCGTTCTTCTTATGGTCAGAATTTATTACATCATTCTCGTGAAGTAGCTAAGCTTTGTGGTGTGATGGCTTCAGAATTAGGTTTGAATCCTAAATTAGCTAAGAGAGCCGGATTATTGCATGATATTGGAAAAGTTCCTGAAACAGAAACAGAACTTCCTCACGCTTTATTAGGAATGCAAATGGCTGAAAAGCATGGAGAAAAACCAGATGTTTGCAATGCTATTGGTGCCCATCATGATGAGATAGAAATGACGAGTTTATTATCCCCAATAATTCAAGTTTGTGATGCCATAAGTGGAGCTAGGCCTGGGGCAAGACGTCAGGTGTTGGATTCGTATATACAACGTTTAAAAGATCTAGAGGATGTTGCTTTTGGTTTTAAAGGTGTAAATAAAGCATATGCAATTCAAGCTGGACGTGAGCTTCGTGTGATGGTTGAAAGTGAGAAGGTAAGTGATGAAAAAGCCTCTGAATTATCATTTAATATTTCACAAAAAATTCAAACTGAAATGACTTATCCTGGTCAAGTAAAAGTCACAGTTATTAGAGAGACAAGAGCGGTAACTATTGCAAAATAAATCGTGGATATTTAGATCCTTAGGTTTTGAAATGGAGTTATTGCTAAATATAATTCTAATAATTGATCAATAATACTTATCTTCTTGGATGAAAATTATTTATAATTTGGCTTAAGTGTCTTTTGTCTAGGTGGGTATAAATTTCAGTAGTAGTAATGCTTTCATGCCCAAGCATTTGTTGAATAGCCCTAAGATCTGCTCCATTTCCTAATAAATGAGTTGCAAATGAATGTCTAAAAGTGTGTGGGCTTATGTTTTTTTGTATTCCTGCCTTTTCCGTTAATTCTTTTACGATGTTAAAAATCATCGCTCTTGTTAACTCATCCCCTCGTCGATTTAAAAACAAGCTGTCTTGAGCATTGGGTTTAATAACTTGATGGACTCTAATTTCATTCCTATAAATATCAATAAATTTAATAGTTAAAGAGCCTATTGGAACAAAACGTTGCTTGTTTCCTTTTCCGGTAACTTTAATAAAACCTTCATCAAAAAACAAATCGGATATTTTTAAACTTATCAATTCTGAAACCCGCAATCCACAACCATATAATACCTCAATAATTGCTCTATTACGTTCCCCTTGTGGCTTGCTTAAGTCTATGATTGAAATAATTGCATCAATTTCTTTAATAGAAAGCGTATCTGGTAATTTTCTTCCTATTTTTGGGCTTTCAATAAGATCTAATGGATTAGTAGCTCTATATTCCTCAAAAATTAAATAATTAAAAAAACCCTTTAAGCCAGATATGATTCTACTTTGAGAACGAGGATTAACTTCTTTTGCAATATGATAAATAAATTCTTGTAGAATTTCTCTATTAATTTTCAATGGAGTCACTTTAATCGACGAAGTTTCAAGCCATTTTATGAGTTTTTTAATATCGAAGGAATAGTTTTCGATGGAATTATCAGATAATCCTCTTTCTATTTTTAAATAGTCTTGATAGTA
>Ga0208950_1001256_pt1 | contig 11778 bp, 10 predicted proteins | sample AOAMet_54_BLW_10_2_FD_188234 | JGI IMG/M metagenome (GOLD analysis project Ga0208950, IMG submission 188234) | Ammonia-oxidizing marine microbial communities from Monterey Bay, California, USA - CAN11_54_BLW_10 (SPAdes) | ecosystem: Environmental > Aquatic > Marine > Intertidal zone | place...
AAAAAAACACTTTTTATATTTTTGGCAGCTATTTTATTGTTAAACACTGCTTGCTCTGACGATGATTCGTCTTCTAATCCAGAACCAACATCTAGTGTTATTAAAAAGGGAGATAAATTAAATAGCATTTTAGAAAAGAATAATACTATTGTCGCTCACAGGGTTGATTCTATTATATCAAAAGGGGACGAAAATAAAGAGGTTCTTTTTAGTGTTTTACATCATTATGAGGTTACTTCTCCAGGTTTTGAAACACTAGGATTTGATAACTCTCAAAATACTTTAGAAAATTTTGTAGAAAATACTTGGACTCTTGATGGAAGGTCATCTCAAAGTTTAAATGAACTCTATTTTGATTTTCACAATTTTACTCAGTTAACTGGTTTAGATGCAGCACATTGTATACAATGGTATAAAGATTCTAATTTATCTGTTACAGAATTTAAATATTTATTAATTTCTATTAATAAACATTTAGATAACTATCAAACTGAAAATACCGAAATAGCTCTTTTTTGGAGCTGGGCTGACCTAAATGGTATAAATATTCAAACTTTCATGAATGAATTAACCAGTTCTGGTTTTACTTTTGATACTTTTTTTAAAATGTGTCAAGAAAAGAATATAGATATGAAAACATTTTTCGACTACTTCACTTTAAATAATGGAAATGTTGCATTTTTGATAGACTATATTTCAAATTTAAATCCAATTCAAGGTGGATCCGCCGTTGCTGCTGCAAACTTAGCATGGACAATTTACAAGGATAATAAACCTGTATTACAATTAGCAGACGATCAACTTCATGTTTATAATCCATCCGATCCAAATTGGACTGACTATTATGGTGCTATAGGTCCTGCACAGGGAGATACTTGGACTTTTACATGGTCTGATGTTTTTAATTTAGTCATAGTTAAATCAGAGTGGTATACTACCGCTTATTATGATGCAAAAAGTACTTTAGGTGATGGTGGTCATTGGATACAACGCTTTGGAATTACAGCTTCAGGTTTTTGTGATTTTGGAAATAGTTTAACAGGATCTATGTCTAACTCGCAGCCGATAAATTTAGGAACTCCAGAAGAAATCAATCCGCAAGTTTCTACAAACATTATTATTGCTAACACCAGTATTGGAATTGTTAAAAGTAGTTTTGTTATGACAGGAGGAATTAATGGAGAAACTGGAATAATTCCTTTTACAAGTAATTAATTTATATTTATTTGTAATTATACAAATTAAATTAAGTTTTTGCAGCTTCGACAATTAGTTGAGCAGTTTTTTTACTGGCTCCAATTCCGCCTAGTTTTTTTTCTAAATCGTAATAGGCTATAAATAATTCAGTTCTATTGGAATCAATTAAAACATTAGAGAGTTCTTCTTTAAGTCGCTTTTTATTAAAATCAGATTGTATTAATTCAGTCACTACTTCTTTATCCAAAATAAGATTTACCAATGAAATGTATTTTAATTTGATAATTCGTTTTGCAATTTCATAAGATATTTGATTTCCTTTATAACAAACCACTTGAGGAACTTTAAATAAAGCAGTTTCTAAAGTAGCAGTACCAGAAGTAACCAAGGCAGCATAAGAAAAGCTTAATAAATCATAGGTTTTATTTAGTAATAAGTGAATATTTTGGGTTTTAATAAAAGGTTGATAAAAACTTTCATTTTGACTTGGAGCGCCTGCTATTACGAATTGGTAGTCTTTAAAATCTTCAACTATACTTAACATTACTTCTAGCATTTTTGAAATCTCCTGTTTTCTGCTACCGGGAAGTATGGCTATAATTGGCCGTTGATCCAATCCATTTTCTTTTCTAAAAGTAGTATCGGTAACCTGTTTTCTATTTGCAATTTCATCAATTAAAGGATGCCCCACAAAATTTACAGGAAATTGATGTTTTTCTTCATAAAAAGTCTTTTCAAATGGAAGTATAACATACAAGGCATCAACGTCTCTTTTGATGTCTTTAATTCGACCTTCTTTCCATGCCCAAATTTGAGGAGAAATATAATAGTGAGTCTTGATTCCTATTTTCTTAGCCCATTTAGCGATTCGCATGTTAAATCCCGGATAATCTATAAAAATTAGTACATCGGGTTGAAACGCATTGATGTCTTTTTTACATAAAGTGATATTTTTAAGAATGGTTCTTAAATTGAACAATACTTCAATAAAACCCATAAAGGCTAAATCACGATAATGTTTTACTAAAGTTCCTCCAGCTTGTTGCATTAAATCACCTCCCCAGTAATGAATAGTTGCATCTATATCTTCTTGATAAATTGCTTTTATTAAATTAGCTCCGTGTAAATCGCCTGATGCTTCTCCGGCTATGATATAATATTTCATGTGGTTGTATTTATTGCTTTTGTATGGTCACATGCAGTTCGATAATAGTCATTTCTTTGAGCTTGAAAAATTATAAAATGCCTGTTTAACATTAATAAAACTTGGATATAAGTATAATTAATGCACTAACTATAGTCGCAAATACGACACCTCTTGCTCTATAAATTTGATTTTTTTTAATAAAAATAAAGAATACAAATAAATTTAAAATAGCACCTAAAGCGATGATATTTCCTAATACATCTTGAGCTAGCGCATATTGAATAGTTTCTTCTAAATTATGCGTAGAAAATATATAAATATACAAATAACATCCTGCAATATTTGCAAGGAGTCCGATGATCAATCCAATAAATACTTCTTTTTTTAAAGTTCCCAATTGTTAATGTCTTTTATTGCGTGATATGCTGTTAAATCGTATTGTGTAGGGGTTACTGATACATAACCGTTTTCAAGCGCCCATTCATCTGTGTCTTCTCCTCTATCATTATTGATAAACTTGCCAGTAAGCCAATAATAATCCTTACCAAAAGGGTTGGTTCTTTTATCGAATTGCTCTTCCCAATGTCCATTCGCTTGCCGGCATATCTTTATTCCATTTATTTTGTTTTCTGAAAGCTTAGGAATATTGACATTTAAAACAACACCGTTAGGCATTCCGTTAGATAAACATTGTGAAACGATACTTTTAATAAATTTTTCAGAAGGTTTAAAATCTGCTTCTATTGAGTAATCCAATAAAGAAAATCCAATGGCTGCTATCCCTTGAGTTCCCGCTTCAACAGCTGCGCTCATAGTTCCGCTGTAAATTACATTTATGGAGGAATTACTACCATGATTAATGCCACTTACGCATAAATCTGGTTTTCGTTTTAAAATCTCATTAATTGCAATCTTTACACAATCAACAGGGGTTCCACTACAACTATATTCCTTTTGTGGCTCCTCTTTAATTACTTTAATAGCTTCACAATAAAGTGTGTCGTTTATAGTAATGGCATGTCCCATTCCGCTTTGAGGAGCGTCTGGTGCAACAACAACAACATCTCCAAAGGTATTCATGATTTTAATTAGGAAACGAATGCCTGGAGCATGTATTCCATCGTCATTTGTCACAAGTATTAGGGGCCTTTTAGAAGTCATGTTATGGTTTTAAAACAAAAGCTAAAATACATAATAATTTTTTCAGATTTAGTAAATTAACCTCTTATGTCTTTTAGAATTTGCTTTAACAAAAAATTAGTATCCAATCTAGCTAATTGGCACGATATTTTGTATAATTTAGTCGAGGATAAAAATAAGAGATATGAAAAAGAATTTTAAAGTTTTACTTCTTGCAGTTTTTGTAGCAGTTGCTTCATGTAGTTTTACTGCCAAGGAGTTTAACGATCCAGATAAAGATAAACTACTTGTAGATTTAATAACATTTGTATTACAGAAAGGACACTATAGCCCTAAAGCTATGGATGATGAGTTTTCAAAAAATATTTATAAAAACTTCATAGATGCTGTTGATCCACTAAAACGATATTTTTTAGCTTCAGATTTAGAAGAATTTAGTCAGTATGAGTTTGAGATTGATGATCAAATAAATACAAAAGATATTACATTTTATAATTTGGTGTATACACGTCTTTCAGAAAGAATTTTGGAAGTAGAAAATATATATCCTAAACTTTTAGAAAAACCTTTTGATTATACAATAGACGAATTAATAAATGTAGATTATGAAGACATAACCTATTCAAAAAATAAAAAAGAACTCAAAGATCGTTGGAGAAAACAATTAAAGTTTACAACCATATCTAATTATTACGATTTAATTAAGGAGAATGACGATTTAATTAAAAATAATAAAGAAATTGAATTAAAAGAACCTAAAAGTTTATCTGAATTAGAAAAAGAAGCAAGAGAAAGTTCTAAAAAGTCATTGGATGAATATTTTGATTTTATAAATGAATTAGAGAGTAAAGATTATTTTGCTATTTTCCTAAATGTAATGGTAGAAGAATTTGATCCTCATACCAATTATTTTGCGCCAACAGATAGAGATCGTTTCGAGTTAGCGATGTCAGGAAAATTAGAAGGAATAGGAGCTAGGCTACAAAAGAAAAGTGATTATATAAAAATTATAGACGTAATTAGTGGAGGTCCAGCTTGGCGTGGTGAACATATAGAAGTAGGAGATTTAATAATGAAAGTAAGGCAAGAAGATGAAAAGGAAGCGGTAAGTGTGGTGGGAATGCGATTGGATGACGCTGTCAAATTAATAAAAGGACCAAAAGGGACAAAAGTTATACTTACTATAAAAAGAGTTGACGGTTCTATAGAAGATGAAACTATTATGAGAGATGTTGTAGAGCTTGAAGAAACCTATGCGAAATCTACTTTAATTAAAAAAGATGATAAGAAATTTGGATTAATAAACCTTCCTCAATTCTATTTCGATATGGAAAATTATAAAGAGCGAAATGCAGCAAGTGATGTTAGGAAAGAAATAGTTCGTTTGAAAAAAGAAGGAATGGATGGTCTAATAATTGACTTAAGAAGTAACGGGGGTGGATCACTTAGAACAGCTGTTGACATGGCCGGACTTTTTATCAAAGATGGACCAATAGTACAAGTAGGTTCTTCGGGTAATAAAAAAGAAGTTTTAAAAGATAAGGATGATGAAATTGTTTGGGATGGACCTCTAGTGATATTAGTAAACGAGCTTTCAGCTTCTGCTTCTGAAATATTAGCAGCTGCAATGCAAGATTATAAACGTGCTATTATTATTGGATCTAAACAAACTTACGGAAAAGGGACGGTTCAAAATTTATTAGATTTAAATCAATGGCTCCGTAAAAATGATATGGGTGATATGGGATCCTTAAAGTTAACTACCCAAAAGTTTTACCGTGTAAACGGTGGGTCTACCCAATTAGAAGGGGTTAAAAGTGATGTAGTGATGCCAGATCGTTATAGTTATATCGATATAGGAGAACGTGATTATGATAATCCCTTGCCTTATGATAAAATAGAAGCTGCAGATTATGAAGTTTGGAATGGGTATATCGATTATGAAAAAACTATTAAAAACAGTAACGAAAGAATGTTAAAAAGTGAGCAACTCCGATTGATTGATGAAAATGCAAAATGGATTAAAACCCGTCGAGATGATAGAACAGCAACTTTAAATTATGATGATTACAAAAGAGATTTAGAAAGTAGAATAGAAGATACTAAAAAGTTTGATCTAATAGATGAGTACGACAATAAATTAAGTTATGAATCTCTTCCTCATGAGATTAAATTAATGAAGCAAGATACTAGTCTTACTGAAAAAAGAAAGAGATGGCATAAAAGTTTAAGTAAAGATATTTATGTAGAAGAGGCAGTAAATGTATTAGAAGACCTTGAAATAAATACTATCAAAAGGACAAAAGTGGCTAATGTTAAAAACTAATATTTTATATATTAATGACTAAATTAGTCAAGTGAAAAATACAGCAACATCTTTAACAAAATTAACGCTCCAGAAGTTTAAAAAAAACAGTTGGGGCGTTTTTAGTTTTCTCTTTTTGTGTACTTGTATTTTAGTAGCTTTGTTCGCCTATGTATTAGCGCCAGATAACTCGAAAAATGCAAATCAAATGCATTTGTCTATTCAATCTAAGTCGCCAGGTTTTAAGGTAGAAATACTAACGATTCCTTATACCGCAACTGAAAATAATTCCATTTCAGAATTGTTTTTTGGAAAGAATAATACCGCTACCGAAATTCCTATTTCTAATTATACCGTAGCAAATAATTCATTACAAATTATTGAATACAATAATGAAGGAAATGAAGGTCTAAAAAAAGAATTTAATCTCTCTTTGTTTCCTAAAGCCACTAATATAAGTGAGGTTTCAGAATTATATATATCAGAAAAAAAATACTTATTAGGAACCGATAAATACGGCAGAGATCTTCTAAGTAGAATGCTTATTGGTATTCGTATTTCCCTAGCCATCGGTTTTGTTTCGGTTTTTATTTCTTTGATTATTGGAGTTACAATGGGAGCTATTGCCGGTTATTACGGAGGAAAAATAGATGCTGTAATTATGTGGCTGATTAATGTAACTTGGTCTATCCCTACATTACTCTTAGTTATAGCAATTACCTTAGCCTTAGGGAAAGGGTTCTGGCAGGTTTTTATCGCTGTAGGTCTCACTATGTGGGTAGAAGTTGCTCGAGTGGTTAGAGGACAAGTTATGGGCGTGAAACAAATGCAATATGTAAAAGCTGCAAAAGCACTAGGCTTTCATGATTTTAAAATCATATTAAAGCATATATTACCTAATAGTATGGCACCAGTAATTATTATTTCTGCAGCTAATTTTGCAGGAGCTATTTTAATTGAAAGTGGACTTAGTTTTTTGGGTATTGGTGCTCAGCCTCCAATGCCAAGTTGGGGAGGTATCATTAAGGACCATTATTCTTATATAATTTTAGGAAAACCCTATCTAGCAATAATTCCGGGACTTGCTATTATGAGTTTGGTTACTGTGTTTGTTTTAATAGGTAACGCTTTAAGAGATGCAATGGATGTAAAAACTAGATAAAAATATATATATGAATAGAAAACAGATTAATATTATTTTTCTATGATAGGTCTTAGCGATTAATATAATTGGAAGCATCTAATCTAATAAATATAAATAGTAGAATTGTAAATCCCCATAAACCAGAGCCACCATAACTAAAAAAAGGCAATGGTATCCCAATAGTCGGTAATAAGCCAGAGACCATTCCAATATTTATAAAAAAATGAAAAAACAATATAGAAGAAACACTATAACCATAGATTCGACTATATTGTGACTTTTGTCTTTCTGCTAAAATCAATAGCCTAATAATTAATGTTATAAAAAGAATAACAACACCAATACTTCCCAAAAACCCCCATTCTTCTCCGACAGTACTGAATATATAATCGGTATCCTGTTCTGGTACAAATTTTCCTTTTGTTTGTGTTCCTTGAAGCCATCCTTTACCTGTCCAGCCTCCACTACCTATCGCTATCTCACTTTGATTGGTGTTATATCCAATACTTTTAGTGTCAACTTCTTTACCCAATACAATATTAAACCGATCTCTATGACGCTGTTCTAAAACATTTTCAAAAATAAAATTTACAGAAATTGAAAAGCCTATACAAGCAAGTGCAATAAATCCATATTTAAAAATAGATTGCTTTTTTTTATAATTTTTAAAATAAATGATTGCTATAATTATCAATATACCTAAGGATACCCAAAAAGTTCCAAATGCTAAAGTTGCTACAAAAAGAGCTGCAATTATAAAACTTAATAGTAAATAGATAAAATGCAGTCCTTCTCTGTATAAAGGAAATATGAGGGCCACATAAACTAATGCGCTTCCAGGGTCAGGTTGAGGTATAATTATTAATGCTGGTAAAAAAACTATAATTAATGATTTAATTTGGTCCTTAAAAGATTTTAAATCAGTTTGTATATCACTTACATATTTAGCTAAAGCAAGAGCTGTTGCAGCTTTTGCAAATTCACTAGGTTGAATACTAAATCCTCCTAAAAAATACCAAGAAGTAGCTCCATTCACATTTTTACCTAAAAAAAATAAACCCACTAATGATATTAATGAAATTATATAAATAATACTCGAGAAACGTTCGTAGAATTTTGCTTCTACAGTCAAAATAAAAGGAATAAGTACTAAACTTAAACTAATCCATACCAATTGTTTTACATAGACCTGTGAGAAATCAAAAAAAGCAGTTGAGGTAGTACTATAAGATGCAGAATAAATATTTACCCAACCTATAACTACTAATGTTATATATATATAAATAGTTGGCCAATCAAATTTTGTTCCTTTTGATCCTAACATTAATAATTGATGTTAAATGTTTTTCCAGAATATGGTTTTTCATATTCTTCTAAAAGACTTCCGTTTAAAACGTATTCTTCCATGTCTTTTCGAGTAATTTCTCCCTTTAAATATTTTTCAATCATTAGTCCGGCAATTCTTCCTGCCCAGCGAGAACCCCAATATCCATTTTCAACGATAACAGCTATTGCAATTTTTGGATTGTCTTTAGGTGCAAATGCAATAAAAATTGAATGATCCGTAAGTTGTACTCTTTTGCCGTCAATTTTAGTAAAATTCTCGGCAGTTCCAGTTTTTCCGCATATTTCGATACCAGGAATTTGAATGTGCTTTGCAGTGCCTTCATTATATACATCAAACATTCCTTCAATAATAGGTTCGAAATGTTGAGCATCTATAGTGGTATTATACCTTTTGGTATATTTTGATGAAATAGTATCTATGTCACTTATTTTTTTTAGAATATGCGGTTTATAATACCAGCCTTTATTTGCAATAGCAGCTGTAAAATTAACCATTTGCATAGGAGTTAAAATGACTTCTCCTTGACCTATTGCATTTGATATAGTTGCTGTTGCATACCAATTATATTTAGGATATTGATACCACCTATTATAAAATTCTGAAGATGGAATTAACCCTTTTTTTCCTGGAGGTAAATCATATCCTATGTAATTACCTAATCCAAAACTTTCTAAATGTTTTTTCCAATTATCAATTCCTTCCTGTGGACTTGGATATTTTTCAATACTTCGCTTATAAATAGTGCAAAAATAACTGTTACAGGAATTAGCAATTCCTCCAATCATTGTTAATGGACTATCATGGGGATGACAGCCTAACATTTTCTTTCCACCATAATTATATCCATTATAGCATGATATTTTTTCGGAACTATTGATGACTCCCTCTTGCATTCCTATTAAAGCAGTTAAAGATTTAAAAGGCGAACCAGGAGGGTATTCTCCTTGTAAAACTCGATCAAATAAAGGTCTGGAAATAGTATCATACCATAGTTTCGTGAAATTTTTAGAACGTTCCCTACCAACTAATAATTTAGGATCGTAATTAGGTGCTGTTATCAATGCTAATATTTCTCCAGTAGCGGGTTCTAAAGCAACAATACCCCCTCTTTTGTTAATTAATAATCGCTCACCATATTCTTGTAGATCTTCATCAATTGTAAGTGTAATGTCTTTTCCATTAATAGGTATGGTATCGTAAATTCCTTCTTTATAGGGGCCTATTTTTCTATTAAATCTATCCATTTGAATATACTTGACGCCTTTTTTACCTCTTAAGACTTCTTCATATTCCATTTCTATTCCAGATTTACCAATTAAATCACCCATTAGATAATAAGGGTTTTTTTTAATAATGCTTTGATTTACTTCAGCGATATAGCCAAAAACATTAGCTGAATTGGATACTTGATAATCTCTTAAAGCTCTTTTTTGAATATAAAAACCTTTGTATTTCCACATTTTTTCTGATAGATAAGCATATTCATCTTTTGTGAATTGTGGAACCACAACAGAAGGTAATCTTGGTGAGTAAATTATTGCTTTCTCTAAAATTCTATCATAATCTTCTTGGGTTATCTTTAATAAATCACAAAATTCTTGCTTCAAATTTGGATCTAGAGTTTCGGTATTTTTTGGAATTACCATTACATCATAAGATGGCTGATTCGAAACTAATAATTTTCTATTTCTATCAAAAATAAATCCTCTTTGAGGAAAATCATATATTTTTTTTATTGCGTTATTCTGTGATGAAATTTGCGCAGAAGTGTCATAGACTTGGAGGTAAAAAAGTCTTGCTGAAATTAAAATTCCAGTACTAATAACAATAAGTAAAAACAGGTATTTTCTCACTTTGGTTTTTCGCTAAAAATGGTAATTGCACTTAATATAATAATGGTACTAAAAATACTTGAAAATACCGTTGACTTTAATAATAATAATAAGTGATCTGTATTAAAAGTTTCTAATGAAAATAATACAATATGATTAAAAAAGACCATCGATCCAACATAAATAAGTTGCTTCATGAAATCTGTATTACTTATTTTTATAGTATTGTATTCGTAGCTAATTCCAAATGAATATTTTAAAACCTGTGGTCGTATATAGGCTATAAAAACACAGGCAGCTGCGTGTATGCCTCCAGAATCTAAAAAAAAATCAATTGTTAAGCCTAGCATAAAACTTAAAAAAATTAATAAACTTTTATTACCTGTAAAAGGAAAAACTATTATAAATAAAATATAAATATATGGATTTACATAACCTAAAAAATTGATATGATTTAATAGTAATACTTGTGTTAATACTAACAATATGAATCGAATAATATTTTTTAAAATCTCGTTATTCAACATTTTATAATCCTTTTTCTAAGTTGATAATTTCTTGAGAATCTAAATTATCAATGATGTACACATGTTGTAAATTCGTCATATCATTAAATAATTGAATATTTAAATTCTGTGAGTTTTTATCTTCAGTTAATTCAAAATCGACCACAGCCCCGATTAAAATTCCTTCGGGAAATATGGTAGATTTTCCTCCTGTAACAATTGTGTCTCCTATTTTTACTGGAGCCAATCTAGGGATGTCAATTAATTGAATAACATTAGGATCTTGCGTGTTCCAAACTAAGGAACCAAAATGTTTTGCATTTTTTAATTTCGCATTTATCTGACTATTAGTGTTTAAAATTGACTGAATTGTTGCATATTTATTTGAAACATTGTCTATGATCCCAACAATTCCTTTAGAAGTAATAACTCCTAAATCTAATTGTATGCTATCTCTTTCACCTTTGTCTATAGTAAGTTTGTTTTTTGTTTTTGAAAATGAATTATTAATCACTTTTGCAGAAACGAAATAATATTTTGAAAGGATGGAATTGGTATCAATATTTTGATCCACTACTTTGCTCTTATAAGATTCTAATTGTATTCTAATCCTGGTATTTTCATCTATTAATACTTCATTTTCTTTTCTTAAATTAAAATAATTAGTAATTGAACTTTTAATAGTATAAATACCTCCAGTAACACTATTTGATGAATTAATAAAATTATTTTTATGGTAAGAATGAGATTGTATTGTTAGAAAAATTGAAATAGAGAATAAAACAATAAACAGCAGGAAATTTTTATTCCGAATTAAGAAAAATATAATCTGCTGCATAAGCGTTATTTATTTTAATTAAATATAATCAATTGATTATTATTTAATTAATACACTTTTAAATCTTGGTAAGTTTTTTAAACAGATACCAGTACCTCGAACTACTGCTCTTAAAGGGTCTTCTGCTATATAAACTGGTAAATCTGTTTTTTGGGACAAACGTTTATCCAGCCCCCTAAGCATAGATCCGCCACCTGCTAGATAAATACCGGTGTTATAAATATCTGCTGCTAATTCTGGTGGTGTTTTCGATAATGTTTCCATTACCGAATCTTCAATTCTTAAAATTGATTTATCTAATGCTTTTGCAATCTCTCTATA
>Ga0208950_1001283_pt1 | contig 11549 bp, 9 predicted proteins | sample AOAMet_54_BLW_10_2_FD_188234 | JGI IMG/M metagenome (GOLD analysis project Ga0208950, IMG submission 188234) | Ammonia-oxidizing marine microbial communities from Monterey Bay, California, USA - CAN11_54_BLW_10 (SPAdes) | ecosystem: Environmental > Aquatic > Marine > Intertidal zone | place...
CCATGGCCACCAGCGAGGAGAATTGCCTTCACCTTCATGTTCAACGGGAGCGCGTCATTCCTTTTGGCCTTGTCCCATCAGTTCGTCCACGGCCCCATCCTTTGCATTTTTTTCAAACCAATCAGTGCGCACCAAGTCGCCCAACCGTTCAACGCCGGCTTCGATTAAGTCCTGGTCTTTTGACTCTGCGACGCTCCATTGTTCGTTTGCAACAACCCCATACCGCTCATTCGCTTCGTTGACTAAGTGTTCAGAGCGGCGTAAATCACCTTCAAGCCCCTCATAGGCTCCAGCAGATTCCTTCACATCACGCCGCATTGTGGTTGAATCAAGATGATCTTTCTGAATTCCGCCCGTAAATCCCTTCTCATCTTGGCCACGGATGCTGCCGGTCATTTTCTCCACTTGCACTTCGTTGAAGGTTCCAGTTTCAGCAGCGAGCACAAGTTTCTGACGAACAGAACCTTCCCCGAGCAGTTCTATTTCAATACCAAGCTGCTCCAACATGGTTTCCTCTCGAGTCCATGATTGACGAACATGAGATCGGTAGCCGAGGCTCAGTGAGAGGCAACACCCTGCAAATAGACCGCCAAGGAGTGGCACCGATGTTCCTTGGCTCCACAACCAAAAGAGCACTGTACCTTCGATGAGTATGATCAGCGACGTCATTCGAAGTCGTCGCTTGGCGATGCCCTCTTCCTCTTCGATGAACTGGAGATAGAGAGCAGCATCGTTTTGCATGCAGACACCATCATGAAAGTATTTTTTCGGCTTTTTCGCGGAGCTGTTCATCTGAGTCAGCCTCGGTTGACCAACCCAAATCATTCAACGCTTGCAACTTGCTTGCCGCAATGCTGTTCGACATTCGTTCGAAAGCAAGTTGAATCAAAAGGACAAAGATAAGACTCGCTGCAACACCGAACTGCCACTGCGTGAACCAAGTAACAGCCAAGGAGATAATCACACCTTGAGCAATCGCCAACCAAAGTCGTTTTTTGATCCGCACTGCAGAATCAAGACTGTCCAGAAGCCTTTGAGCCCCTTCTTTCTTCGTCGCCATGATTCTCCCACGGCAGTTCGATTCGTCAATATGTCGGAGTTAATCAAACAGGTCAGTAAGGTACTGAGCGTGATTCCGTTGCGTCGCTTGGGTGCGGTTGGCAGGTATCCTTCCGCCGATTGATGGAGCATCTTGGACCAATACACTGTCTTGGAGCATTAATTTCTGGCGCGGCTCCATCGCTAATTTTTGGACCACATCAGCAAGGGTGAGTTGGATTCTGGATGTCTGATCGGACTGCATGACCAACAACCGTTCCAAACTATCGAGCAAGGCTTCATTTCGGTCACTACGGGCTTCAATGGCTTTCGATTGTGCATTCATGGCTTGCTCTTGGCGGCTGAGCAATTCTCTTGCGGCTGGGCTTCCAACGGCATCTCGCCGATTGATTTCCTCGATGGCTGTGTGCAATTCCTGGTTTGTTTTTTGGAGGTGGAACTGAAGTTCTTCAATGTGCAACGAAGAGCGATGAAGATGCTGTTTGAGACCCCTGCTTTGTTCCATCAATCGATGTTGTCTGGACCGGTTTTGAGCAGATTCAACCAAGAATGCCGCCGCAACAGCGCCGCCAAGCGCAAGCTCAGGACCGGTTCTTAATTCCATTAAGATCACCCAAGTCAAGGTTCCAAACACAAACGAACGCACAATTCCCATACATAGAAGATAGGAGTGCACGGTATAACCAATTGTTGCTTGGGGGCCCATGGGACCCACCCTAACGGGGTTTCAAAACTTCAAGCAATGGCAATAAAACAGTCGTCATCGATCTCAATTAAACCGCCAATCGCAAGCAGGTGATCAATGGCCTCATCGATTTCTTCAGGCATGACGCCATGTTCATTCATTCCATTGAAGATCACTTCGAGGGTCGCAAATGGTTCGCCTTTCCCAATTTCAGCCTCGACTACAACAAGCAACATCTGACACGCCAGAGCAAGAAGAGGGTCGTCACCTTCGTCGTCAGGAAGTAAATCAAGGAAGCTCGCTGCGGGATGCATGAGTTCGCTGCTGCCTATGGCCTTGAGTGGTGGCAGTTCCGGCGTCGTAGCACGTTGTCCGAGCCCTTTCATCGCCTTGTCGATATCGAGGTTGAAGCAATCGAAGATGTTTCGCTGCTTTGGGTCGGTAGCAGCTTCTTGATCGGGCTCCATTCGCTGGGCAATTTGTTCCAATCGGTGGAGCCTCTGTTCAACGGCGATGCGCTCCCGCGCAAGATCAACTGCAGCCAGCTCAAGCGCCATGTTTGCTTGCTCGATTAGCCACGCATCAAGATTCCAATGAGGGTCAACGCTCATCATGACTTCAGCAAGTCGCTGCACCTCTTTGGGCAGTGACTCCAGTCGAACATGGGCTTCTGAGACCTCGTTCTGCTTGTCGCTCATGTTCTTCACTCTCCTACATGACGGCCTATGAAGCCTTTCTCGACACAACCGACCATTGTTTCCATTCCCCGACCCTTGGACTGCGTTCATACAGTCGCCGACAACCACTTCCAATGGACGCCAACCTCAATGCTACGCCAACACAAGCCACCTCAGCATTCTCATTCCCATAGCCATTCTGAAGAAAGGGTCGCGTTCATGTAGGAGTTGCCCTTGCGAGAGGCATGGGAAATTATCGGATTGGAGTTCTTCCCGGCGACGGCACAGGGCGAGAAGTCGCACTAGAGGCCCAACGAATTCTCAACGCAATCGAAGCCAACACGAATCATGGGTTTGAACAAACCGTCATTGATTGTGGTGGCAAGCATTACCTCGACACAGGTGAAGAATGGGCAGAAGGCTCGTTTGAATTCTGTCGAGATGAAGCAGATGCAATCTACCTCGGAGCCATTGGGCACCCGGGCGCACGGCTTCCTAACGGCGATCTTGCCGGCGGCTCAGTCATTCTTGGAATGCGCAGCGGCTTGGATTTGTACGCCAATCTACGTCCAATCAAACTCTACGAAGGCGTCCCGCACAAGGTGCACGGACGGTTCACCCAAATTTGGCAACCAGGCATGGTCGATATGACGGTCTTGCGTGAAAACACGGAAGGATTGTACCATTCATTGCTTCGACGAAGCGCTGACCGAGCGCAAGGTCGAGACCCCTACGAACCTCCCTCGATGGAATTCCCAGGCCTCAAAGGCGAAGTGGCCTATGACCCGCGTCCGATTTCCGAAGGTGGAAGCGAGCGCTTGATTCGCATGGGCTTCGATGTAGCTGAAACACGCAATGGAGCGCCTGTTGATGGCGTGAAGCGAGTTTCGTGCATTGACAAATCCAACGTCACCCGTGGCTGTCAACTGTTCCGAAGAACATTCGACAAGGTCGCGGAGCAATATCCTGGTACAGAGAAAGACTACGGGTACATTGACGCTTTCATGCAATGGCTCACCCGCTCGCCAGAGTCCTACGACGTTGTTGTCACCTCGAACATGTTTGGCGACATTGCCACCGATTTAGGGGCAGTTCTCCAAGGTGGCATGGGTATGGCCGCATCCGGAAACATTGGCGACGACCACGCATTCTTCGAACCAGTTCACGGTTCGGCACCAAAATACGCAGGCATGAACAAGGTCAACCCAATTGCAACCATCAACTCGATTCAACTCATGATGGATTGGCTCGGTCGAAAGCACGGCGAGGACGAACTCGTTCAAATCGGTCGAATGATCGATGAGAGCGTAGCCGACCATTTGCGAGACGGCAAAGGCCTCACCTACGATTTGGGTGGCGACGCTTCGTGCTCAGCCGTCGGGGAAAGCATCAGCTCTCGATTGGTTGCAAAACTCTCAGAAGAATTCTGAGGCGTACGCTTGCCCTTACCGTGAAGTGAATTTTGTTGCAATGTGCTGCAAAGCATCGGCAAGCACCTCGTCGTTACTGAACGCCTCATCCACAACGCAGTTCTCGATGTCTACCAACATGTTTTGCACCACCCGAGTTAATTCGTCAACAATGGTGATGCTGCCCATTTTAGCTGATCGGGACAGCGGATTCAAATCAATGACAATGACGGTTTTGCCCATGGCTACAAGCGCTTCACACCGATCGCCGTCTTCCAAGGGCACCATGATCACGTCCGAATCGATGATGCCTTCTTTGGTGCAATTTGCTCGTGGACCTTTCAGGCCCGGGATGCGAGCGTTTGGTTCCGCTCCGAGGATTTGAACCTCGAGCTGATGCTCTTCTTTGATGGCTTCAAGCCGTCCAATTAGTGCAGCCATTCGCTCCGGTGTGCGGTAGAATATATTGATCTCAACCGGGCAGGACAAGCGCTCAGCAAGCATCAGCAGCGATTCTCCAGCAAGCGCAACAGCGTTCCCATTCAAACTGATCACAGGACGCTTGGCCTTTTTGAGCGTGCCTAATGCTTGCACTGTCGCCTTGTGTGCGCTTGGAATGGTGCGTTCGCCAAGCAAGTAATCGTAAGCCTCGCCTCGGCCATGAGCAATCATTGCACTGCCAGCGAGCAATCCATCTTTTTCAGCCTGTTCAAGACGATGGCGGAGAAGAAGCGACTGGTAGCGCGGATGGCTTGGATCTGCAGCAAAATCACTCATCGTTCCACCCCGCTTAAGCGCCGGACATCAGCATCGACATGTCGAGGGGCGCAACCCCTCGATTGATGGCGCTTGTTGAAAGCACATCGAGGCCACATTCGTGCCACAGTTCGAGGTGATCGAATTCAATTCCACCACTTGCTTCAAGCACCACATGTTCCCGCAAACCCATCTCTGTGAGTTCGGCTGCCACTTCCTTGCAACGCTCGGGGCCAAAATTATCGAGCATGATGACGAGTTTCTTGACGCCCTGTTCTCTGCGCTGGGCCCACATTGCGGCAGCGATGATTGCTTCCTTGTTTTCTCGAACCTCGATTTCAAGGAAAGCACCGCAGGTTGAAGGGTCCACTTCTTGGAGGAAACTTGCAATGCGATTGGCGTGACCATCCACATCCTGAAGCATCGAAGCAAGGTCGTTTTCTTTGATCATTGTCGCATCAGTTCGATTCAATCGGTGCGTCAGTCCACCGCCAAGGTGCACTGCCCACTTGTCCATCAGTCCCCAAATTGTTTTGCGGGTGCAAGCGATTTGCCCCGGCGCGATTGCGCTCCAGCGTTTTGCTTCGGTCGCAATGCCAGAAAGCTGGCCGAGGATATTGAGAATGCTTCGCTCCATGGCTAACACCGCCTCCTTGTCTCCAGTTAGGGTGGCGATCTCGTCGCCTTTGGAGACCTTTTTCCCATCGCCTGCTCGCCATGTGATCTTCAAGGAAGGTGCCCAAATCTGCAACATGTGGTCAATCGGAGAAGTTCCTACAATGATGCCATCAGCTCGCGCTACAATGGTGGCCTCGACAGGGTCGCTACCACCCATGAAGGGCATATCAATTCCATCATCGGCAATGACAGCGCCAACCCATCGATCGAAACTACCGAGCAGCATCCTCGTCGGGCCATCTTCCGCAGACCACAAGGCGTGTCCGCGGTCGTGAGGGGGTCTGGATGCTTCGGCCACAGACTGTGCGGGGGGTTCGTTGACTTCAAACCCGTTGCTGGCTTTGGCAGTGAGCGATGCAGTACAAGTTTTGATAAGGGCATTGGAGGACATTGGCTCATGGAGATAGAGGGGCATTCATCACTCGATGATGCCAAATTAAGTTCCCATGTGATGATGAGTCCTGTGATCCACATCTACGGTGCAGGACTCAACACCGACCGTCCAGCCCACACGGCAGTTGGGGAACTGAAGAGAAAAGGGTGGGCATGTGCGCCAATCCACCCACGAGATGCCGGAGCCACAATCGATGGTTTTCCCATTCGTCCGTTTCTCGACGATGGGCTTAGCCCGCGAGTGATTGTTCTTTTTCTCGCACCGGAACGGGCTCGAAGCGTCGTCCGCGACCTGATTGTGCGACTGGATCACGAGGCGTTTCCACTCATCTGGTTTCAACGAGGGGCCGAAGATGACCAATCCATCGAAGCTTTGGAATCTATGAATGCACCGTATGTGGTTAACGACTGCATTGTAGAATACACTGGACGCAACAAATTTTCTTGCTCAATTGAAGCATTGCCTCAAACCTTCTGCCTTCAAACCGCCTCAGAGGATGGCGACGGGTGTTCTGTCTGGACGGTTCATAGCAGCCAAGACGCTCAACTTTCACCTCCAACACATGCCTTAGAATGGGTTGGTTCCTTGGATGATCTCGCTTATTCGCAGCACACCATACCTCGCTACATTCGCTCGCTGCGCATTCAGGATGAAAGCACGCACGCACTCGCCAAACGATTGACAAAACCTGAACCATAGCAGGGGTAGCGTTATGACGGACTGGAAGAAGGAGAAGTCAATGCGCGCCTTGGTGATGTGCTCCATTTTAATCGCTGCATTGTTGGTCCCGATCGCAGGGGCTTCAGCGAGCCATAGGGGGGAAATCGATTCACAATGGGCACCCCTTTCAGATTCAACACATCATCCAATCATTGATTCATATTCCCCGTCCATTCAAGCTTCTATCACCTTCCACAGCGATGTTTCACACTACACCGATGAGCAATTGGCTTCTGTTGGTGAATGGATTGTGTTCTCGAAGCATCCTCTCGGTGTGCCCGCTGAGGCCCTCTATGGCGCACAGGTTGTCACACTCGAAGCATCCGAAGCCGCCTCGACACTGGCCAACTGGCAAACATCAGGTCTGATTGAGGCAGCTTATCCGTTAATTGAGCGGTCTATGGAACCAAGATGGACGCCAAACGATGCAAAATTCAACGAACAATGGCACCTCGTCAACTCCGGTCAGACCGGCGGAATAAGTGGTGAAGATGTCAACATCACCGGTGCATGGAATTCTTACAAGGGCGCAGGTGTCGTCATAGGGATTGTCGATGATGGACTCGATTGGAACCACCCTGACATTTTTACAGATTATGATTCAAGCCTTGATTATGACTTTTGCAACAACGATGGTGATCCAACACCAACCTCGAACAACGCTCACGGAACGGCTGCAGGCGGGGTTGCTGCAGCGACGGGCAACAATGGAATTGGCGTCACAGGCGCAGCACCTGAAGCCACGCTTGTTGGTCTTCAACTCATTTCATGCAGTACGACAGATGTTCGAGAATCGGACACATTGGGCCACGAGCGCCAATCAATTGACATCTATTCCAACTCGTGGGGCCCAAGCGATAACGGGGAAACCCTCTCTGGGCCGGGCCCGTTGATGCTTGCGGCCCTCGAAGCCGACGCCCTCCAAGGTCGAAACGGCAACGGCAACATCATCACATGGGCTGCAGGAAATGGGCTCGATGACAATGACAATTCGAACTACGATGGCTATGCGAATTTGAGGTACACCATCGCTGTCACTGCAGTCGACCACAAAGGACGTCAGTCGTACTACGCCGAACCAGGTGCTAACATCCTTGTTGCCTCGCCCTCAAACGGCGATGGAGAAAGCATTACAACCACAGATATCGAAGGATCGGGAGGCTATTCAAGCAGTGATTACACCAGCACCTTTGGAGGCACTTCTTCTGCCACACCCTTGGTATCAGGAATTATTGCTTTGATGTTCGAAGCAAACGCAAACCTCACATGGCGCGATGTTCAACACATTCTTGTCGAAACGTCGCGCAAAAATCATGCAAACGACCTCTCTTGGTCCACAAACGGGGCTGGTCATCTCGTCAGCCACAAGTACGGCTATGGCGTCATCGACGCGGGTGCTGCCGTGGCAGCCTCAGTAAATTGGACCACATCCGAAGAAGAAATTTCATTCACCTCAGGAACGATTCAAACCGATCTCGATATACCTGATAACACTGGCGAAATCGTGTATTCGAACACCACCGTTACCGATGCTATACAGATCGAGAACATCGACGTAATCGTGGATCTGCCACACACCTTCCGTGGCGATATGAACCTTACATTGACAAGCCCCTCGGGAACGAGAAGCATCCTTGCAGAGAAGCACGGTGACGGTGGGAATAATTTCAACAATTGGCGCTTCGGCACCGTTCATCACTGGGGCGAAGACAGCCGAGGCGAGTGGTCGCTTTCTTTGGAAGATCAAGGCAATGGGGACTCTGGAACGCTCAACGATTGGGAACTCATCATCTACGGAACCCAAATGGTGCTCGATTCAGACGGGGATAACCTCACCGATACCAACGAAACGGAGATCTATGGCACGGACCCAGACGACATCGATACAGACGACGATACCTTAGACGACGGTTTGGAAGTCCTCGTCTACGGCACTGACCCGCTTTCAACAGACACCGATATGGACGGGCTTGATGACGGCGTGGAAGTCCTGATTAACGGCACAGATCCGCTTGACAGCGATACCGACGACGACTTGTTGAGCGATGGTGATGAAGTCAACATCTATGGCACCAACCCGTTGGTTTTCGATGCGGACGCTGACGGAGACGGGTATTACTGGTTCCAAGATTGCAACGATTCGGATCCATTTGTTTCTCCAGAGGCCATCGAAGTCTTGAACGGTATTGATGATGATTGCAATGGCTCATGGGATGAAGGTTTCAACCTCACTGATGCCGATTCCGATGGGCTGTATGACTTCGAAGAGTACCATGAATACGGCACAGATTGGCAAAATCAAGACACCGATCTCGATGGTCTTGAGGACGGTACAGAAGTGTTCATCCACGAAACGGACCCACTCGTCAAAGACAATGATACAGATCAAGATGGATTCTATTGGTTCCAAGATTGCAATGACACCAATGCTTCGCTCAACCCTTCTATTGCTGAATCATTGGATGGAATCGATAACAACTGCAATGAAGAAATCGATGAGGATTTCATTGGAACCGATGCTGACCTTGATGGGCTGCTCGATATGGAGGAGTACCTCATTCTTGGAACCAACCCATTTGATCCGGATTCTGATGGTGACGGATTACTCGATGGCATTGAGTTGTTTTCAACAAACACCGATCCTCTCTTCCCTGACCTCGATAATGATGCTGATGGCTACCGTTGGTTCAACGACTGCGACGATAATGACAGCATGATTTCTCCGGGTGCGGTCGAACGCTGGAACGGTCTTGATGACGACTGTGATGAGCAAATCGACAATGGGGTCGATCGCTCGGGCTCGGTGTCTGCCTCTCCACAAGTGAGGAGCATTACGCTCAACGCCACGAACGATACGCTCCAACTCGCCCTGTCTTTGTCCCTCGATGAAGCCAGCCTCGCACGCCTCAGCCCAACCGTGCAGTGGTTCAGAAACGGCACTTTGATTGGAACGGGGCTCACCTTTGAGGAACTTGCATTCAATTGCTCTGCGCCTCGCTCAGATTTTGCTCAGTACCTTTGCGACACCAACGGAACGGTTGGTCCCGAGATGATTACGGCGACCCTCATCGAAGAGAGAGGGCAAGTCGAGGTTACGTGGGCTATCACCTATCTTGTATGGAATCCACCACCACCGCCCGCTGACAACGACGAAACCAATGCTTCGGATGAAAGTGATTTCATGGCAACGCTCGAATCAAACGCACCACTTGTCATTTCAGCGATCGTCTTCACGTTCGCTTTGCTCGCATTCTTGTTCACTCGGCGACCCAAAAAACCCTCCCAGCAGAAAACGAGCGCTTTCTCACAAGCACCTCAAGCCTATGCTCCACCGCAGTTCGCAAACGTTCCATCAGCACCCGATCTTGGTGCTTTGCCAGCTTATGACCCGCGCCGTTAAGCGCCCTGGGGTTGTTGTATGAGGCTCCATCCGAGCAATCGACCTTCATTGGCGTCGGCCAAGAGGTTGAGCTGGTTGCTCCATCCATCGTTGCCATCCCAAGACCTTGCAATGTCAACAGAAACAGCGCCATCAGCGTCACTTGCTAAACTTGAGAGAATCGAATTCAATTCCCCGCCGGGGACGACCACCAAGTAACCAGTTTGAACATCTTGGTGATAGGCACCATCTGTGGTAAAGAAGAGATCGTTACCAGTAAGTTGGCCATAGAGCGTTGTGTCAGCGAGTCGCTGTTCCATTTGTGAGAGGTTGAGCGTTGAAGGGATGGCCTCGCGATTGAAGGCCACGCTATCATCGTACACGCCCTTCTGATGGAATTCGCAAGCAGCGTCGCCAGGGGTGCCTGTGAGGTTGAAATTTACCCACCCAGCGCTCTCGTCAGCGGCAACCCATGACATGTTCCACTCGCTTCCTTGTTCAAGCGCTTCGGTGGTCGCCCGCCAGATGTAGCCGTTGTCATCGAGGGCGTTCGTGGCTCCACTCGCTTCCCCTTGGAAGTAGTCAAAACATTGGATGGCTTGCTCAAACGTATGCGTTCGCATGTCGCTGTTATCGGGCATGTGGAGGTCGTTTGCCCCCCATGAGGTGAGTTCGTCATCATCAACCTGCAGCTGATTTGCTTGTGGTCTTGACGAGTATGAACGTGCCAAGTCGAGTTGCTTTTGCCCACGTTCAATCGAGGTTCGCTCGAAAACGTGGTGCAATTCAAGATCACCTTCTGGCAACACTAAATCATTGAGCAGTTGAGTGGTTGCCGAGCAATCTTGTTGACTTGTTTGTGAACTGGATATAACGACATCCACTTTTTGCTTTGCAGCCCAGGGGTTGCCTTCTTCAATCCACAATTCCATGGTCGCTGAGCCCAAGCAGTAGGTTCGAATGTCTTGGTGGGTTGCAATCACTTTCCATGCAGGGTTCCCTGAAAATTCATCGATGCCGATAACGCGCCATTCCCACCCATTGTTGCTCCCTGTCGCCCCTGTGTCGATGAGGTCATTGCCGAGCAAATCGCCAACTTCGATTGGCTGCAGCATCATGGCAAGTCCAGGTGCCAAGGTATCCAAGCCACCAAGCAGACCGCCAACCCCGTAACTCACCGTTGTGCCACGGTAGCGTCCAATTGGGTCAGGCAAATCAACTTCCCAATCCGCCTGTGTGGACAGGGTTGTTTGTTCCCGAAGTTCTGTGTACTGTTTTGTTTCAATTTGAGCACTCCCATCGGCACGAATGAACGTCGATGAACACCCGTTGAAGATGGGGTCGGTGAGATGGCGTTTGACTGTGAAGGAATCCAAGGTGTTGCTGTTGATGCTTTCTACAGCCAGCCATTGGCCCCCCATTCCGCCGTTGGCAATGACGGCACCAAGTCGATCTGTGGACCCCTCGGCATACAACTGATCTGTGCCACCTTCGGTGATTGAGAGTTGACCATCCCCTTCAAACAAAAGGGACAATTTGCATATCTCCTCGTCAGTTTCAAGTTGGTCTAAAACGAGCTGAATGAATTCATCCGTGGCGAGGAATGTGCCGTCTTTGACGGTGTAATTCATTTCGTCTCCGTACCTCAATTGGTCCGCAGTGAATGGTTCTAACTGGCTGTTGATGTAGTAATATCCACCTGCTCCGAGAATGATCAGCGTGAGCAGTGCAGCAGCCACTTGTGGGCGTTTGACGATGTCGAGCAGGGTTGCTGGCTGTACGGCAGTTTTTG
>Ga0208950_1001296_pt1 | contig 11479 bp, 10 predicted proteins | sample AOAMet_54_BLW_10_2_FD_188234 | JGI IMG/M metagenome (GOLD analysis project Ga0208950, IMG submission 188234) | Ammonia-oxidizing marine microbial communities from Monterey Bay, California, USA - CAN11_54_BLW_10 (SPAdes) | ecosystem: Environmental > Aquatic > Marine > Intertidal zone | place...
AAGTGGCAGTCGTAGAAAAGGGATGCAGAAAGGGTCTCAAATAACCCTTCAAATGATGATGCATCATCTCTTGCCAACCTCAATGTTTTGAGTTGATATTTTACATCACCAGTCCATGTATGGCCTTTGTCCACACAAAACTGCTTTACGATTTTTTTGTGGCTCGTTTAGAACGCCTTGAAAGTCGGTTGAGTTCGGGGAAAATGCTAACCAAGATGGTTCTGATTTTTGCATATCTCAAATTACTCTTCAATAATAATCGCAAGGCCTTCGCCCGCCTTCTAGGCACTAGTCTTTTCCCAAATACTTCACGTGAAGTGATTACGGCGTTGCTTAGTGTACTTTGGATGAAATGATTGAGGGCCCGAGAAGTGCTTGATTTTTCACGCACCACCTCGTGTGCCAGCAAACCGATTGCAACGGAGAATAGGGAGTCCACATGCTTGCGGGTTTTTTGTTCCGTCATCGTTGAGCCTGGCCTCAATCTTCTGTGGAAAAAACGATTCGGAAGGCAGATTGCAGTCGCATCATTTTTGTCAATAAGGAGACGGGTTGTGAAGAGATTATCCTCATAAATAATGCCAGGTTGAAACCGAAGTTCTCGGAAGGTATCAAATTTGTACATGTAAAGACATGGTGAAACGAGGTAATCGACATTGCTAATGAAGCTTGAAAATAACTCTCTAGTGCCGAATTTCGTGTTGGTGACTGACGATGACCTGGTGTAATCAAATTTTCGAACTTCTCCTTCAGACATTCCATCAGCAAAGGCTGATGCATTAAACATGACAAGGTCCGTATCATATTCCTGAATGGCTTTCAAACACAATTCAATGGTATCCTTTTCAATCCAGTCATCGCCATCAAGAAAGATAATGTAATTTCCAGATGCGACTTCAAGACCCGTATTTCGGGCAGCAGATTGTCCGCGGTTTTCGGTTTGAATGGCTAGAATCTGATTATGCAGTTTTTGATAGTTGGAAATGATTTCAGCAGTACCGTCGGTTGAACCGTCGTCAATAATGATGATTTCCTTTTCTAGATGGCTTTGATTGATAGCTGAATCAAGACACTCGGTCAAATATTTTTCAACATTATAGACCGGGATAATAATGCTCACTTTGCAATGCTGAAGGTCCATCATATCCAAATTGAACCAGAGGGTTCGTGCGTGTAAATCTTTTTGTCAAGATGCCATGATACTGGTAAAGGTTGGATAATTAGGGCCTTCATGGTGAAATTTGTTAACACTCATTGAGTCTTCTAAACAGCAAAGGAATATGCTGGATATGGAGTCGTAACTGGGAACTACCTTGAGCAACGTGTAAGGATGGGGCGTAGGAGGCCGATTGCTTCTTTAATGATGGGGGCCGCCTTAACTGTATGACAGAAAACGGTGAATCGGGTTCTATTTTCAAAAAATGGGCTATGCGACAATACTGGAGGATGCAACAATCCCAGGCTGTTGTCAGTTTGTTGCTATGGGGTACAACCATCACCCTGTTGGTTTGGCCTTTGATTGAATGGAGATTTTCAGCGGGATGTGAGACCGAACCATGCTTTTCGGATGAAATTTTTGGGATTTCAAGCACTTATTTCGCCCTGGCAGCCATCTTCTTCACGGTAATGTTCTCTGTTCTTATGATTGGATTTCTCTACGACCAAGTCTTCTCATTATGGACTGAGTGGAGGAGCGTAGATATGGAACGTAATCCCTTCGCAACTTATGCTCTTTCTCCAACTTTATTGATGTCCATTGCACTTCAGGCCGAGACGCTGAAACGAGTTGCAGATGGAGATGAAGAGATGGTCAAACAAGCAAATTGGTATCTTAAGTGGTGTGAGAATTATACGGAAGGCGAAATGTTCGCTCGTGCAGTTCAACATTGGGACAAGGACATGGGAGAGACTCCAACATTTTGGTTCACGAGCGACGAAGCGATGCAGCGAGCACGGGAAATTTCGTTTGAAGATGAATCTTGATGTTTTTTGTCCAAACATTTTGTCAACCTCTTTGGTTTTACGAAATAATCATCTAAATCATTGGATAAGAATCTAAGGCTATGACCTGTAGTAAAGGTCATGAACCTTTCATCAGCATCACAGTGGGCTGAAATTATTGGATTATTTACAATCCTTGGTGCGGCGGTATACTCGTGGTATCAAATTAAGGAATTGAAGAAATCAAGACAAAGAGCAGCCGCATTATCATTATCTGAATTATTTCAATCACCAGCCTTCGCCGCTGGATTATCACTCCTAACTTCTCAGCCTAGAGATCTAGATAATTTTGAAGATTTCAGAGAATTTCATGGCGAAAAATGCCTGAAGCTTTCTCAGTTATGACTACTTGGGAGAGCCTTGGGGCGTTGGTTTATCGGGGAGATTTGCATAGTTGGTTTTTACAAGGGCTAGCAGTGGGCCGTGTTAGACCGTAGCGTCTAAAATGGCCCACGCAAAGCCCATTCAAACAAAAATTGTATTCGCATGGGTATTCGGATAAACCCTCTGAAGTTATCTGAATTTAATTATTCGATACAATAGTTTATCGAACCCATGCCATGGTTGGACATCATGAAGACTGACAGAATCTTTGTTTTCCTGCTTGTTGTTATGTTGCCGATGTCTGGATGTTTTGACTTTTTCGAGGGTCCAGGTGAAACTCTGCATGAGCACATAGTTCAAAATTCTGAACCTGAAAACAACGAAAATGGTTCCGAAGAGGAGGAGACGGAGTACGAATCCGATGAACCAAACATCCAACTCGAAGTTGATTCAAATGGTACGGAACCATCATCCGAATACGTCTACGTCAATGGAACCGTTCTATCAGGAGCCGGTGAAGAGGATGACGTGGTCGTTGAGATCGCATTTGAAGAAGAATACTTCAACGGCTCAGCAGTTGGAAAATACGACCGTATGCAGAATAATACCTTAGACAGGGAACAAGAAATTAGCGATGGCGACACTTTTGTGCTTACTCTCTCTATTGAATCGTTGATGTGCAACACCGCTTTTAACCAGACCATCTACATTAAAATCGAAGAATTACATGAGAACGGAACGGTCCAATACAGTACAATTCTCAATAATTATTCAGTCGTTGTACCCGCCGGTGAATCCGACGAAGATTGTAACAACTCTAGTGGTAATAATACGGTAAATTCAAACACAGCTCCGGTCGTAACTGATGTCACTATTTCACCTTTGGAAGCCCTACAAAATGATGAGCTCACATGCAATTACAACGTTTATGACGCCGATGGCGATACACTAGTTGTAAATGTGACATGGTTAGTAAATGGCGTAGTCATTAACACCGATTGGCAATCTGATACTCTCGGATCAGCATTTAGTTGGGAAGATGAAGTAGAATGTTCAGTAACTGCCAGTGATGGCCAGCAAACCAGTAATGCCGATAATTACTCAATTACAATCTTGCCCGCATCTAGTTTTGTATCTAATGATGATGATGAAGAGTTGCCAGCTCTAGGGGCATTTGGAACCATGGCTGCTATTGTTGCAGGCATTTTCGCTTCTCATCGTAAAGACGAATGAGTGACTAGTCCTTTCAACCGTACTGGATCGTGAACTGCATGTGTATGGGTACCCTTTAGTCGGAATCCTTCTTCAGAATGAAGTCAACCATGGGGGCAAATGTATCCCCGTGTGGATAAGGCGAGATCACATCTGCAACTTCGGCTAATTCATCAAAACACCCGCCCACCGCAACGCTATGTCCTACATACTCAAACATCGATATGTCATTCGGAGCATCACCGATTGCTAGCACTTCGTGTGCTTCAATCCCCATTCTCTTGAGGGCGACCTCTAGGCCTTGGGCTTTCGAGAGCTGAGGTTCCATCAGATGTATTGCAAATCCGGTTTTGACGACAGACAGATCTGAAAATTCACTTGCGGACATTAATTTTGTAATCGCTTCCAAATCTTCATTTGGAAATAGACACCATTCAGATTCCCTCCAAGCATTTGTCGTGATTCCATCTGCATCTAATTCTAATCGTTCAGCTAACATATTTGCAGCATCTTTGGCACGCGCCCCATCGGCTCGCAAAATCGGCTCTCCCCATTCAGGGTGCCAGACCACTCCTCCATTTTCGCAAACCATTGGCCCTGTAGCACCAATGAAGCGCCACAGTCCGTATGTAATTGCTCTAACATTTCCTGTAGACAGAATAACCGGTATACCTGCTTCTTCAAGACGCCTCAGGGCAACGATTGCACCCAGGTGAATCTTCTTATTTTTGTCGGTAATTGTACCATCGATATCCACGGCAACCGCCTTGGGTGTCCATCCATCAGGTGTCCACAGCATATTTCCTCCTAACGGATGTTATTCAATACGCTTGCGATACGAGCCTTCATGACCGATGAACTGTCGCCCAGTATTGTGCAGGAAGACTCCGAGGAATTCTTGTCTCTCGAGGAAGGGGATAATGCGCCAACACCCGAGGCTCCTAACCCTCAAACTCGCAAATCTTCCTCCGATCAAACAACAAACACAACCGAGGCTGAAGTAATTGATATGGAAGTTCTTGGGGAGTATAGTGGCACCCATACTGTCAGTTGGCCGATTCAAGATATGGATTGCCCACACTGCGCTTCAGAAGCCATGAGTGCTCTAAACCGTTTAGATTTAGTGAATAACTCTATTGTAAGCGCTACAGAAGGAACAGTAACAATCGATATTGACTTTGAGAAAGGTAACATTTCTCAAGCTTCAGCGATATTAAATTCACTTGGAAACGGCCCTAACATTCCGTTCATGGAAATCGAGGGTGTCAAAGCCAGTGATGTGGCGGCTAGGCATTCAACATCAGTCAAGAACCTCCCTCGTATTTTCCGCCGCCAACCCGGTGTTCTAAACTGTGAAATTGAAAAAGAAGGATATATTATACTTCAAATCGTTCCAAATTTGCCTAATGAATTACGCAAAGCTATGGAATCATCCATACGTAGTGTAATAGGGGGAGATTATCGTCTGGTAACGACCTCAATAAAGCGTTTAACTTCTGGAGAATGGAGAATGATTGGCTCTGGGCTAGCATTTGTAATGCTTATTTTGGTATTTATCTGTGAATTTATCACCGACAATCCTTACGTCATCGGTTCATTCGGTCTTTTAGGAGTGGTATTTGGGGGATATACAATGTTTTCCAAAGCATTGGCATCTATTCGAAATCAGCAACTAGGTTTCCAAGTTCTCACTTCTTTAGCTGTAATTGGAGCATCAGTTCTCCAAGCATGGGAAGAAGCACTGATGGTAATAATTCTAGTATCCTGGACTGAACATATGGAAGGCGAGGCTCTAAATAAAGCTAGAAGGGCAATGCAAGGCGGTCTTGACAGGCTCCCTCTAAAAGCAAGGCGCCTCCCTCAGAAAAACTTCAGTAGTTTCTCTATCGTTTCAGGACCATCATTAACTGCTCCTGCATTAGCATCAAATCAAGAGGCTGAAGAGATTCCAATTGGTTTAGTATTGAAAGGAGATCATTTAGAAATACGTAGTGGAGAATTAATTCCAGCAGATGGGAACATAATTTCGGGAACTGGTTCAATAAACCGTGCACCCCTTACAGGTGAATCAGTTCCAGAAGATGTATCCCAGGGGGATGAACTTCAGGCGGGATTAACATTAGCACGCGGACCAGTTACAATTGAAGTAACTGCGGTAGGAGAAGATACTAGACTTTCTGAACTTATTGACAAGGTCCATTTATTCAAGGAAAAGCCTACTAGATTGCAAGGGGCCTTGGAGAACTTTACTGCAATATGGGTTCCAATAGTATTATTTGGCGCAATTTTGGCATGGCTAGTCCAGCCAAATGCGGATTGGAAAATTATCCTTTTACTTTGGGTAGTCGCTTGCCCTTGCGCCCTTCTTCTAGCATCTCCTGTGCCTCATGCTGCTAGTATTTCACAGGCAGCAAAGTCCGGGGCAATAGCACGTGGCGGCGATGTCTTAGAATCCTTATCAAAGGTGAATCTAGCACTACTCGATAAAACAGGAACTCTTACCTCAGGCAGGCCAAGAATCGGGAAGATGACCCTAGCACGTGGTAGGAGAAGAGATTCAGCAATAGCCTTGGCCGCTGGCCTAGAAGCATCATCCAACCATCCTTACGCACAAGCGATTATCGCTCTGGCAAAAGATGAAGATGTCTCCCCTACGGCTCTAACCAATATTTCTGATGGAGAAGAAGGTGTTCACGCTAAGATGAAGGATGTCGATGTTGCATTTGTTCGAGCAGACAAATCATTGGTAACTGGCAAACTTCTCGAAGGTTTGGAAGAAGCGCTGAGTAACGGGCACGGAGCAAGCCTACTTCTGAAAGAACAAAAGCCAGTAGCACTGTTTACATTCATTCACGATGATTTACGGCAGGGTACAGACGAAATGGTCAAGGCTCTTTATGCTCAAGGAATCAATGTTGAAATTTTGTCTGGTGACAATCAAGACTCAGTGAGTGCGCTTGCTAAGACTATCGGGATTCCCGAATCTGCAGCACATGGAGAGATGACGCCCGAAGGTAAAGTGCAATGGGTGCAAGATCGTTCCAAGACTCACATTACAATGATGGTGGGAGACGGGTTTAATGACGCTGCAGCAATGGCAGCAGCGGATATCGGTATCGCAATAGGAACAGGAGAGTCTGCCAATTTAGAAGCGGCAGATGTTTTGATTCCAGGTGATGACCCTCGCCTAATATCAGATCTAATTACGCTATCAAAGCGTACTCATTCGGTTTTAATTTCTAATATCGTATATTCGGTTTTTGTTACGGCGATGCTTGTTTATGCAGTACTAGCTGGAATAAATGAAAACCTGGCTTTCGGCGTTCTTGTCCATGAATTGAGCGTAATTGGCGTAATAATCAATGGAGCCAGGCTGTCTGGAAGCGGAGGGACCTTTGCACTGATAGTCGATATTGGGAAGTCGATATGGACTGGAACTATAAACGCGTATAGATCATTATTGACCCCGTTTTGATAGTTAAACAAACGCTACCTTCAAGCCTCATGGCCAACAAGACCCAAACAACGGTGGAGTAAGATGGCGAGAATTCATGCAGACCCGGTCAGCACTTCTTTGATGCATCCAACCCGTCGTGCGCTCTATGTTGCCCTTTTAGAGGCGGATGAGTACACAACTGTTCAGTTGCAAAAAATCGTTGGCGTAGACAGGTACAACCTTTACCATCATCTAAAGAAATTAGAATCTCTTGGATTAGTTATGAATCACCGCGACCAGGGAAGAACTCGATGGTGGTGTGTTATCGATAGAGTGCCATTGCCAAACGATGGCAGCGCCGTATCTAGTGACAATACACTGGGTACTATCGATCTAAGTAACCCTAGAGTCCAGGCTGCAGCAAGAACAATGCTACGAGAACTCTCGGAATTATCCGGTAAAGCAATCAATTTTGATTCTGCAACTCTCGAAAGTTTAGAAATAACAGGTCGCAAGAATTGAATGTAACAATTTCAGAAGTAATGAGGTGTTAGGATTGACTGAGATAGAAGAAGAAGAAACTCCAGGAGTAGAGTCAAGAATTGCAACTCCTGACTTATCTTGTCCTCGTTGTAATAATCTGTTACCTAGTGGTTTGGGAATTATCACATGTGTCATGTGCAAAGCAAAAGTCGAAGTCGAACATGAAGGAACGAGAAGGAAATGGCGAGAGGAAAAAGTCAGTTGCCCAGAGTGTTCAAAGGTTTTAATTTCCGGCGTTGACAAAAGACCAGCAAACCTTCAATGTTCATCATGCCATACACATTTCGTAATCAAACCACACCGTCCTAAAATCGAAATAGCGTGTCCGTCATGTGATCGTAAACTTCGTATGAATAAGAGGCCAGGAGAAAGAGAAATCACCTGTCCTGCTTGTGAAACCGAATTCAAGGTAAACTTCTGAGGGATTAATCTGAAAACCACTTTTAGAATGATGGGAATTGCCGATTACATCACCATTGTAAATGGGCTGTTAGGGGTAATGGCGATTGTCTTTGTGATCCTAGCGGTTGAAGATATGGGTGAACCTTACTACGAGGGAGGTGTACTAACTGATTACATCTGGGCAGCAATGCTTTGTGTGATGCTTTCAGCATTTGGAGATATTATTGATGGACCTATTGCTCGAAGGTATTCAAAGCGGCAATTACTAGGCGGCTCTTTGGATATTATGTCGGATTGTATTTCGTTTTGTGTTGCACCATGTTTGATGATTTTCGCAATGTTTGGACGAATGGGGGAAGCATCCCCTATCTGGACAATCTCTCTGGCTCTAGGTTGTTTCTGGGTCATTGCTTGTGGAATGTTAAGGCTAGCACGTTTCCAACATGATGAAGGAGGATACGTTCCTTACTTCTACGGTCTATCATCTCCTGCCAGCGCTCTAATTCTTCTCTCGGCAGCAGGTCTATTTTGGCTACAGCCATCTTCAGGCTATGGGCCTGCGTTGTCCACATGGGACTGTAATGCTGCAATTTGTGGAAACGGTATTCCAAAACCATACTTCGATTTCTTAATCCTCCCAATTATGATTATTTGCGGTGGACTTATGATCTCAGATAGGAAAATGTCCAAACTAAAATCCGGGATTCAACTCAGATTATCATCTTTGCAATTTGCAGCACTGTTGTTTGCAATAATTCATGCTATGACTGAGACAGACACTTGGGATTCAGGTGAGGACCTTTCAGGAACAGGTTTCACTATGTTCTTATTCAGCTTCTCACTGTTCTGGACCATTGTATATGTTGTCGGAGGGCCACGTTTAGTTGCACTTGACACCATGGACGACCAGAGTGAGTAATGGCGCGCATCTTTCGTCGGATAAATCGACACGCGCGGTATAGTTACTATCGCGCACCTTATCTATCATGAGAACGGCATCCGTAAATGGATGGGGATCCTATGAGTGCTAGCGAAAGCAAGTCAACGACAGGAAGAGGGTTGAGAAGAGGTGGCGATAGCCAGATGGATCTTTCAGCCTTACGCGCTCAATTTACGTCTACTCCATCCCCATCTTTGGACCAGACAATGATGCAGAGCTCAAGGTTCCGTGAAGAAGAGAAGCTTCGAGCCAAACTTCGACGTGAGAGTAAGTTACGCCGTGAAGCATTAGCAGAAAGAATTTCACTTATGCAGGATAACATGGCTGTAGATATTTCTAGACAGCATGAAATGACTCTGAGTGCGTTTGAAGGCGACCTTCGTCGTCAGATGGAAGACGAACTATCACAATTAGAATCAGAGACTCTTAATCGCGAAGAAATTAGACTTCGTGAAATGCATGAGATGCGCCTGGAAAGAGAGGTTCAGACTCTGAAGGATACATTAGATGTTGAACAAGACAGAAAGGTTGAGGAACACAGATCGTTAGTTATCAGCCAATTAGAAAGCCAACTTTCTGAAGACCATCGCCGTAGATTATCTTTACAGAGAGAAAAATTAGAAATCGAATTCAATCAAGCACTACAAATGAAAATACGTGATCTTGAATCAACAATTCAGAAAGAAATGGAAAGCCGTTTCTTAGATTTAGAGTCTAAAGAAGTAGCCAAACTTGAAGAAAGCCAATCGCAGAAGTTATCTGAACGAGAGGAAGCACTACGCCGTGGTATCCGTACAAGGCTTGAGCAGCAACTGAAATTACGCCTCAAACAGAGAGAAGCAACCATGCGTGCTGAATATGAACGCAGAAGTCTACGACTCGAAGAAGACATAGCTGCTTCAATTCAGGATGAATTGGAAACCCGACTCTCTTCTGAAACAAAAGAACTCGAAGAAAGAATGCGTCAAGACATCGAACTTGCAGTAGCTCGTCGAAGACAAGAACTCAGAGGCGAAGTCGAACGTCAGTTAGAAGCTAGACATGCAGAAAAGTTGTCCGATAGGAAAGGACGCCTTCGGGAAAAGTACGATTTGACGTTCTCTAAGGCCGTTGATGATATTTCAAAATCACTCGAGTCCGAACTGGAATCAGAACTAGAATCTAGGATGGATCAGGAGTTTGAATCATACCGTAATGCTAGAGAAGCAGAGATACAAAACCGCCTGGCAAGATTCCGATATGAGAGAGAGGCAGAATTACACGATCAATTGTCCGAGAGGTTCGATTCGAAGAAAGTGGATTGGTCAGAGCGCCTAGAACTAGAATTCACAGCACGCGAAGCAGCAGCACGCAAAGCCATAATGTCCGAAATTGATGGTAGACTGAGGAATGAAAGAATAACTCATGAAACAGATTTAGATCTACTAAAGGAAGAGACAGTCCTAGAATTAGAATCTGAAATGGAAGACCGCCTTGCAGAATTCAGAAGTCGCAAGGAAGACGAAGTTGCAACTCAGCTCGAGAGACAACTCGACAAGAGAGAAGAAATCATGCGTAACAAGGCTCTCATCGAAGTACGTAAGAGAGAGGCCAACATTAGGGCAGAGATTGAAGCACAACTTGGTGTCAAGCGTGCTGAAATTAGAGATAGACTATCTAACTTAACTAAGAAAATGGACGACTTTAGGTCCATGGCTGAAGTCAAGATGAGAGAATCCATCGAAGGTAAAGTTCAGACAGAAATAGATGATGATGAATCACGTCTTGCAGAACAGCAATCCGAGTTTGATGAATTGAAATCACAGGATAGCAGAGCAGAAAAGCGCCAATCTTGGCTACAAGCGATATCTGGGCAAGGGACACAGGCAGAACCTCCTCAGATGGGACTGGATCCAAGTGCACTAGGTGCAAAACCGAGTGCGCTGGGTGCGAGCGCAGGTCGACCTATGCGAGGAGCAATGGCTCAAGCGGCGGCTCAGCACACTCCTTCAATGGGGCTAGCCGGAATGAGAGCACCTCGCTCTACTGCTAAATCGCTAAGTGGAGCACAACCAATTGCTAGGCCGGTAAAAGCGCCAATCGCTGGAATGAATTTACCAGCACAAGGGGCAATTTTGCCACAACCTATCATGCCTAAGATTGTCAGGCAGCCAATTCAACAACCAATGGTCCAGCCAGTAGTCCAAACGCCAGAAGTTTTCACTCCTGCCGTCGAACCAATTGCTGAGAAGTTGGTGAGAACGCCAGTAATCAGTCCACCAACGATTGCTACAGTTCAGGAACCAGTACTCGAACCTGCTACAACAGTTATTCCGATTGAAAGCCAATTAGAAATCGAGGACGTCAAACCTGAACCCGTTATTGATGAAATAGTTCCAGAAATTGAGTCTATGGACGATATTCTAGATGAAGCTCTAGATGCGGCTATGGAAGATGAAATGAACCAGGTTCAAGAAACTGTAATGTTGACTCCTATCAGGACCCTAAAGGTTGCAGAAGAGATCAAGACTGCAGTATTGAAGACTGTAACGGTCAAGACACTAACTCCGGTAAAGAGGAGAGGGCCACCGCCTTCTTCTCAACAGGGTGTAAAGCCTGATGTTGATGGTGAAAAAGAGGCT
>Ga0208950_1001325_pt1 | contig 11366 bp, 9 predicted proteins | sample AOAMet_54_BLW_10_2_FD_188234 | JGI IMG/M metagenome (GOLD analysis project Ga0208950, IMG submission 188234) | Ammonia-oxidizing marine microbial communities from Monterey Bay, California, USA - CAN11_54_BLW_10 (SPAdes) | ecosystem: Environmental > Aquatic > Marine > Intertidal zone | place...
AGTGGTGTAGAAAACTGGGGTAAAGGAGGCTTTAAAAAGGCAGGTGACCTAAATCTAGCGGTTTCGAATGTCAATTCAGAAGATTTCAAAATTTTAATGTCCCATGACCCATCGCATTGGGAGGCACAGGTTATTGAACATCCTTTTCCTTTTGAACTCACGCTAAGCGGACACACTCATGGAATGCAATTTGGGATTGAAATCCCAGGTTGGTTTAAGTGGAGCCCAGTAAAATGGCGTTATAAGCAATGGGCTGGAGTTTATAATCAAGCCAAACAATACCTCAATGTAAACCGAGGGTTTGGTTTTTTAGCTTATCCTGGGAGGGTTGGTATTTGGCCCGAAATAACCGTAATTACCTTAAAATGCTCGCAGAAAGTGGTTTAATAAAAATATCTTAAATTGCACTAAATTTTAAAGACTATTGTCCGTGTCAAAATTTGGTGAATTAATAGACGATAATGCCCCGTTACTCCTTGTTTTTTTTCAAGAAGACGCTAACCCTTCCGAAGAGTTTCATCCCGCTTTACGAGATGTCGCTGCTGCTATCGGTGATCAAGGAAAAGTAATTAAAATTGAAACAAACAAAAACACGAAGCTAACGGAAGCACTCCGAGTAAAAGCCATTCCTACCCTTATGATTTATAAAGATGGAGAAATGGTTTGGAGACAAAGTGGTGAGCAAAACGCAAACACATTGATCAGCCTTATGAACGATTATGTAGGCTAATTTTCCTACTCTTCGCCAAACATGCTATCAAACATTGCTAAGGGTTCTATTGCTATAAAAATACGTTTTTCCATATTATCTCTATAGGCATCTGTTTCATGTAAACTCACATACAGCATCAACCTTCTGTAGCCATTGACTTCGTCCATTATGATTTCTTCATAGGCAGTTTGGTCTTCTGGATCCAAACCACTTAATTGCGATAAACGTTTTTCATAAACCGAAGCAATGCTCTCTATTAAAGAACGCCCGGCGATACTATCTCCGCCAATATATAGACCCGCTACAAAATCTTCTTGACTGGTAAAGTAATCATAAGATCCGTATAGGAATTCAAACGGAGTGGTATGATTCTGAAAGGCAACTATTTTAGATGCCATAAACGCTTCATCGTTATTATCAATAATAACTTCAATCAAGGCGCGGTATCGTTCTACTTCAGTTAGTATTTCTTCTCCGAGATCGTATTGAAGATTTAAAGATAGGCTTTCAAAATATTCCAATTGGTCGCGATATTTTTCTGCAATTTGATCGAAAAGTTTGCGCGCATCTTCTGTTGCTCCTACACGATAATATCCCTCGATGAAGGGAGTCAAAAGACTGTAATAACCGAAATAGTCTACCGGCATTTTTTCCAAATTCAAGTCAATGATTTCTTTTGCTTTTTCAAGCTTTCCTTCATCAATCAATACTTCAGCCAAACGCGCCATATTGCTTCTATAAGAAATACTATTTTTTCGAGTTTCTGGATCGTGGTAAATCTCTGGACTATCTGAATTTCCCCATTCCCATTTTTTTACAATTTCGTACATCAAGTCCCCATCCAAACGCCCCATCAAATAGGGATTATTTTTGTTTTTAGGAGTTTTTATTGGAACCAGTTTGTAAACCAAACCTTCTAGTTGCAGATAATTTTTCATCCAAAGATATTCGGAATCATCGTAGCTACCCCCCGTAAAATAGAGTGGTCTTTTCCAGTCGTTGTTTGCCAAAATATCCAACATAATCAACTGGTTTTTGTACAACCCTCCCTTTGGTAAGTCAATATCAATATAAGGTACAATCAAGTCGCGATCTTTTTCTTTGACTAAGCCACTCTGAATTACATTTTCTACATTGACATTTACACGGATTTTATTTGTTGGGTAAAACACCATCTCTTGAGTCCCCTTTGGATACAGTTCAGGATCTCCACCAGATTTCTGAATGACCCTTTTGTATTTGTTTCGCGGATCGTCGCTGGATACCCAATTCATAAAATCTTTGATATCCCAACGAACACTGTCAATGATCGATTCGTGTTTGGTGTAATCCCGAACCCCATAGGCATATTGTGCATGCTCTAACTGAATATCAATTGCTTCACTAGTGTAGGTTTTGCGTTTCATTTGATCGATATACCAATCCGTAGCAATAAGACTGGTATTGATGGGTCGAACATCCTGACGATACTCTTCAATATCTTGGGCATACCAAAGTGCAAAAGTATCATTGTCCCCAATAGTAAAAATAATAGCGCCTACATCTTTTTGAATAGAAGCCAAATAAGACTTAGAAATTGATTGTGCGGTATAACGACCAGAACGATCGTGATCATCCCAGTTTTGGACACCCATCAATACAGGTACAGCAAGAAAACAAGCAAGAACAGAAACCGGAACCACCAATTTATTGGACCAAGTGTTCCGTAGGTTTTGAATCAAGGCAAAAGCACCCATTCCAATCCAAATAGCATATACATAAAAAGAACCAACCAAGGCATAGTCGCGCTCTCTAGGTTCGAAGGGTCGTTCGTTGAGGTATACTTTTAATGCAAGTCCAGTGAAAAGGAAAAACAACATCAGTACCCAGAACTTCATTTTATCTTGCCCATATAAAAAGAACACGCCAATGAGCCCTAGAATAAAAGGAAGAAAGAAATAGGTGTTTCGAGCTTTGTTGTTTAAAGAATCGGCACTTAGTTCATTCTGGTTTCCTAATCGTATCGAATCAATAAAAGGAATACCGCTGATCCAGTTTCCATTCAGACTGTTATACCGCCCCTGAATATCGTTTTGTCTTCCAGTAAAATTCCACATAAAATAGCGCACGTACATATATCCAATTTGATATTGAAATAAATACGTCATATTACTTAAGAACGAAGGTTTCTCGATGTTGAGGTAAGGCGACATCTTCTTGTAAAAGTCATGATAATCTTCTCCCGAAACACTTCCTTCGGAAGCATCTTGTCTAAAAGACTGAACTTCCCGCATCAGTTGTTTACTCCCTCGGTATTCTGGTTTAACAGAAAACTCTAAAGGCGCGGTAAAATTCATATAGTTCGCTGCATGTTCTGAACTGTGCAGCCTTGGTAGAATTCCTTTGTGGTTGGAATTGGCGTTTATTCGTGAGCCTTCCCAGTTATTAACGATTAGGTAGCGTCCTGTTTTTTCATCCCGTTCATATTTGGGCTTATCATCGATATAAGGCTCTTGGTCGTCCTGTCCTGCATACATGTCAGAAAACATTGGGCCGTAGAACAATTTAGTTTCTGGATATTGTTCCAAGTTGTAGTATGCCAACAACTGTCGGGCATCTGAAGGCGAGTTTTCATTGATAACCGTATTGGCATTGGCACGTATAGGAAGCATGATCCAAGAAGAGAACCCGAGAAAAACAAAAAGAATACAGAGTATGCCTGTGTTTAGATTTACATAGTTTTTTTTACGCGTAAAGCGCAAACTGTATATGAAAAATCCAATGAGTAAAAGAGCAGTAAAGATCGTTCCACTGTTGAATGAGAAACCTAAGTTGTTTACAAAATACACTTCCATTTTACCAAACAACGCCAGTGTTAGGGGAAGTAATAATTTAAAGATAAAAAGTAAAACCGCAACTGATAGTACATTGGCTATAATAAACCCTTTGAAGGTTACTGTTTTGTAATTTTTAAAATAATACAGCATTCCCATTGCAGGAATTGTCAACAGACCCATGAAATGAACTCCAAAAGAAAGACCAATAACAAAAGCAATTAGCAACAACCAACGATCCCCTCTGGGGGTATTCATTTCTTGCTCCCAACGCAGACTCAGCCAAAATAAGAGCGAAAGAATGCAAGTCGCCATAGCATATACCTCAGCTTCAACAGCGTTGAACCAAAAACTATCAGAAAAACAAAAGGCAAGTGCGCCTATAACAGCACTTCCAAAAAAAGCTAAAGCATCATTAGTAGTTTCTAGAGTATTAAAAGCGGGTAATTTTTTAAGCAGAAGGGTTAAAGTCCAAAATAAGAACAGTATTGTGAAGGCACTTGAAAAAACAGACATTAAGTTTACGAGCAAAGCTATTTGTTCCGGACCACTTGCAAACAAGGAAAAAAAGGCACCCATCATTTGATAAAATGGAGCTCCAGGAGGATGGCCAACTTGGAGTTTTGCAGAGGTTGCAATATATTCGCTTGCATCCCAAAAGCTAGCAGTAGGTTCTACTGTGAGTCCAAAAGTGACAAGAGCAATAGCAAAAACACTCCATCCAAGTGTACGATTCCAGAATTCGAATTGTGTAGCGTTCATAGGTCAGTTTTTCTGAAAACGAATGTAAGAATATTTGAAGAAACAACCTCGTATTTAACAGAATGCAAACTTTTATATACTAAGATTTAATTATTTTATATAAATGACTTGTAGGAGCAAATATTTCTATTAAATTTGCACCTCCAATGGTCTATGGTGTAACTGGCAACACGTCTGGTTTTGGTCCAGAAGAGTCTAGGTTCGAGCCCTAGTAGACCAACAAAGCCCTCACAAACGTGAGGGCTTTTTTGTTTTTTACAGGATTCTGTTCCACTTAAAATGCTCTTTTTAGAATATTTGGTACTGATTTCAAATACTTTAAGCCTTTTTTTGAAGATTATTGTATTCAAATTGGAGATTTCAAGTACATTCTTAAACCTGCAATTAATTCTACATTCCGTACTAAATCTGTTAGCTTAATTTTGTATTTTCACCCAAATTTAATTCACAGCACTATGGCATTTGACATTGAGATGATTAAACAAGTATACGCTCGACTAGATAAAAGCGTATCCAATGCACGTCAACTAACAGGAAAACCCTTAACAGCTTCAGAGAAAATATTATATTCCCATTTATGGGGAGGCAAAACAGACCGTCCTTACGAAAGAGGAAATGATTATGTAGACTTTGCTCCCGATCGTATTGCTTGTCAAGATGCAACAGCCCAAATGGCTTTGTTGCAGTTTATGCAAGCTGGGAAAACAAAAGTAGCAGTCCCAACGACTGTGCACTGTGATCACTTAATTCAAGCTAAATCTGGGGCTACTGTCGATTTGAAATCAGCAAACAGTACTTCTGCAGAAGTATTTGATTTCTTAGAGTCTGTTTCCAATAAATACGGAATTGGTTTTTGGAAACCAGGCGCAGGAATCATTCACCAAGTAGTTTTAGAAAATTATGCATTCCCTGGTGGAATGATGATTGGAACGGATTCACATACTGTAAACGCAGGTGGGTTAGGAATGCTTGCTATTGGTGTTGGTGGAGCAGATGCAGTAGATGTTATGGCTGATATGCCTTGGGAATTGAAATTCCCAAAACTAATTGGTGTAAAATTAACAGGTAAACTTAACGGTTGGACTGCACCTAAAGATGTTATCTTAAAGGTAGCTGGGATTCTTACTGTAAAAGGTGGAACCGGAGCAATTATAGAATATTTTGGCGATGGAGCCGAATCCATGTCTTGTACTGGAAAAGGAACCATCTGTAATATGGGAGCAGAAGTTGGTGCAACCACTTCTACTTTTGGTTATGACGAATCTATGGAACGTTATTTACGTTCTACTGACCGTGATGATGTTGCCGATGCAGCTAATGCTGTTCGTGAACATTTAACAGCAGATCCTGAAGTATACGCAAATCCTGAGCTTTATTTTGACCAAGTAATAGAATTGGATTTAAATACCCTTCGCCCTCACATCAACGGACCTTTTACTCCAGACTTAGCTACTCCGGTATCTGAAATGAGTAAAATTGCAAAAGCAAACGAATGGCCTTTACAAGTAGAGTGGGGCTTGATCGGTTCTTGTACAAATTCTTCTTATGAAGATTTAGCGCGAGCGGCCTCAATTGCGAAACAAGCAGTTGATAAAAAATTAGTTACAAAAGCAGAATTCGGAATCAATCCAGGTTCTGAGCAAGTGCGCTATACAGCAGAACGGGACGGACTATTAGTTCCTTTCAATGAGTTGAACGCAAAAATATTTACAAATGCTTGTGGACCGTGTATCGGTCAATGGGCTCGTGAAGGGGCAGACAAGGAAGAGAAAAACTCGATCATTCATTCGTTCAATCGAAACTTTTCTAAACGTGCCGATGGGAATCCAAATACCCATGCCTTTGTAGCTTCTCCAGAAATGGTTGCTGCAGTTGCAATTTCTGGACGCTTGGACTTCGATCCAGTCAACGATACGCTCATCAATCAAGATGGAGAAGAAGTTAAATTGGATCCACCAACAGGTATGGAATTACCTCCATTAGGGTTTGACGTAAAAGAAAATGGTTACTTAGCTCCACAAGAAGATGGCTCTACTGTAAATGTAGCCGTTAATGAATCTTCAGAGCGTTTGCAGTTACTTACTCCGTTTACTCCTTGGGACAGTCAAAACCTTATGGGTGCTAAATTATTAATCAAAGCACTTGGAAAATGTACGACGGATCACATTTCAATGGCAGGACCATGGTTGCGTTTCCGTGGCCATTTAGATAATATTTCGAATAACTGTTTAATTGGAGCGGTTAACGCCTTCAACGAAAAGACCAATTTTGTTAAGAATCAATTGACTGGCGAATATGGTGGTGTTCCTGACGTTCAACGTCAATACAAAGCTGCTGATCTAGAAACTGTTGTTGTTGGAGATCACAACTACGGCGAAGGTTCTTCTAGAGAACACGCCGCTATGGAGCCTCGCTTCTTAGGAGTTAAAGTTGTTTTGGTTAAATCGTTTGCACGGATTCATGAAACAAACTTGAAGAAACAAGGGATGTTAGGAATTACGTTCAATACGGAATCAGAATACAACTTGATTCAAGAAGACGACACCTTTAATTTTATAGATTTAAAAGACTTTGCTCCAGGAAAACAGATCACTGTCGAGGTGGTTCATGCTGACGGATCTAAAGATATTATCTTAGCAAACCACACGTATAACGAACAGCAAATTGAGTGGTTCAAAGAAGGTTCTGCCTTAAACCTAATCAAGAAGCAAAACGTTGCTTAATATTTTTAAAGCTTATTTTAAAAGGCCCGTTTATCGGGTCTTTTTTTATGGAATAAATTGGATTATTATAAACATAACAGTAGCCCTTTCATTTAAGTCTACCCTATTGTTTGGTTGATTTTAAGTGAAATCAAATCGTGCTGGTGAATTGTTGGTTGATGCAAAAAACGACTATTCTTCTTTCTTTTTAGGGTTTTTCCCTACCATCCGTTCAAAACGATCCGGAATATAGTTTTTATTTACATCTTCTTCATTACCCATGGTAGTACTGATAACTCCGTAAACAATTACTCCAATAATAAGTACAGCTATAGCGACGACAACAATAATAATCTCATTCATAATAAAATAGTTTTCAGTAAGTTACAACTAAAAATTAAGAATAAATCATTATTTGACTCAGAAATTATCAAATCACTTCATAAAGGCACTCTTTTTTAAAAAATTACCACCCCTTTTTCTATCCAACGAACAAAGCTTTTATCGTACCCATGAATGCTATCGGTAATACCTCGATTATTCTCAACAGGATACCCTTTATTGACCCAATCAAAAATACCACCATATAGGTTAAAGGCCTTTTTGAAGTTTAAATGGAGTAGTTTTTTTACAAGTTTTTCACTTCGATAACCAACACTACAGTATACTACTACTGTATGTTCTTTATTCTGTTTTAAAGAATTTAAATCCCAGTTTTTTTCTCCCACCCAAATAGCGTTTTCAATATGGCTGACGTCATATTCTGCTTTGGTACGAGTATCCAAAAGAATGATGTTAGGTTTGGTTTGGAGTTCTTCAACACTTAGAACTGGAACACGCCCTGATATTAGAGCATCAACCATAGTGTTAAAGGATGATTCTTGTGCTGTAGTTGTGAATGCACAAAGTAATAGCGTGCTTAAAAAAAAGACTTTTAGTTTCAGTAGGTTCATTTTACGTCTATATTTTTTCAATCTCATCAATTTGTTTTTTGTGATGCTGCACATGATAGATTGTAAAGTATAGAATTTCTCGGAAGGTTAATCTTCCCATCAATGGATGAGGAATTACATAAAGATCTAAATCACCTTCGCTCCATTTACTCACCAATTTCATCAATCGATTAATGAGTTTGTTGAATTGGATTGTTTGCTGTTGTTTTACCTCACTACCAATTGGCTTGGGAGTAAATCGTTTTGGAGCTACTGCGGCTCTTCCATCCAATGCCTTTAGGTATCGTGCTACTAATTCCTCATAAGAACGAGAAGGACGATTGGTTAATCCAAACTGATAGCGCAATAAAAACCTAGGGAGTCTCATTGCAAGGACTATTGGTTTTAATGAGAGTATGATATGCTGTTGTAATTGCCCAGCAGACCATTTGCCAGCTGAATTATCTTCAAATACTTCGGGAGCGAGTTGATCAATTAAAGCATCGAATTCTTGATGGTGCTTGTTAAGCTCTCGGTTTATTTCTGATTTACTCCAACCCATTGCCTCTTGATTTATTAAATTCGATTTATAGCAAAACGTATTCTACTATAATTTGTCCCATATTCCAAGAAGGAATAAAATAGGTAAATTTTGTTCCTTCCAGACACTCCTTAAAAATCCGATCTTGCAGTACGGTCGAATTCCCAGTAATTATAGTCAACGAAAAGTTGTTGTGTACAGCACATTCTTTTATCGATTTATGAACCAATTCAAGTGCTTCTTTATGCCGAATCCCGTGAAGATCGATGCTGTGTATTTTGTCTTTGTTTGTTCTCATCCAACCGTAAAGATATAAAACAAAAACTCCCCAACACCAGTAAGGATTGAGGAGCAATTAATCAAAATTATTAACTAATACATGAAAACTATACAGTAAAAGTATCTTGTTAGAGACGAAACTCTTGTTAAGGGCTTGGTAATGTTTTCTAAAGAATCTGTTAAAATTCGTAGTACGAATCCAATAAAAAACTTAAAAAGCTGTTGAAATCGCCTTACTCAAAACCCTGAATCCCTTGAACAGTAGTGTATTTCATGGTAAAACGTTTGTCTGGGTAGATAATTTTATAAGCCGTTTGCACTGCAAGTGTAGCTTCATGAAAACCACATAAAATGAGTTTTAACTTTCCCGGATAGGTGTTTACATCACCAATTGCAAAAACCCCTGGGATGTTTGTTTGGTAATCTAGTGTATTATCTACAACAATTGCATTCTTTTCAATTTCCAGTCCCCAATCCCCAATCGGGCCTAATTTTGGAGATAAACCAAAGAGCGGTAACCAATAATCAACATCAACTTTAATGTTTTCTTGATCTTTTTGTTTCAATTCTATTTGTTCCAGTTTTTCTGATCCATGGAGGTCAACGACTTCAGCATGTGTATACAAGTCTATTTTCCCTTGAGCCTGTAAAGTATATACTTTTTCAACGGAATCTTTATGCCCTCTGAACATATCCGTTCTGTGAACCAATCCGACAGGAATGTCATGGTTTTCAGCAAAATAAATAGCCCAGTCTAGAGCGGAATCTCCACCTCCGGAGATGAATAGTTTTTTACCTAAAAAAGCTTCTGGTTCTCGAACCATATATTCAACGCCCTTTTTTTCAAATTGAGGTAGTGTTTCAATTTTTGGCTTTCTTGGCTCAAAACTCCCCAAACCTCCAGCGATCATTACTGTTGGCGCTTGATGTTGTGTACCTTCACTCGTGGTGACAATAAAACTACCGTCTTCTTGTTTCTCTATGGTTTCTGCACGTTCTCCGAGCGTAAACCCGGGATTGAAAGGTTCTGCCTGTTTCAGCAAATTATCAACTAGTTCCCCAGCTAAAATAGAAGGAAAGCCCGGAATATCGTAGATTGGTTTCTTAGGATAAATTTCGGATAATTGCCCTCCAGCTTGCGGAATAGCATCGATTAGGTGGCACTTTAATTTCATGAGACCAGCCTCAAATACGGTAAAGAGGCCTACGGGACCAGCTCCAATTATGATTATATCAGTTTGTATCATTTCTTTCTAAAATAGATTTAGTCATTTTATTCATTTCATTTACTTTAAATTCAAAATCTCCATCTAAAGTTTTTCTATAGTTCTGCAAGGTGTCGAGTAAATCATTGATTTCCTCAGGCAACAATTCTTCTAAAAATTGTCGAATTCTTTTGGCTAAGGTTGGCGACTTTCCATTGGTTGAAATACCAATTTTTAAATTCCCTTTGGTCACAATTCCACCCATATAGAAGTCACAAAGGTCGGGAGTATCGGCTACATTAACTAATATTCTCTTTTTTTTACAAAAATAATGTATTTTTTGATTGACTACTGGGTCATCTGTAGTTGCAATTACGATATGCTTTCCTCTTAAAAAGAAAGAATTGAAGGTTCGATGAATCAGCTTGATATTAGGTTTGTTTGTCACAAAATCAAGTGTAGCCTCTCGATAGTAAGGAGCAACCATTGTAATTTCTGCATTTGGGCTAGACTTGATTAAGAACTCTAATTTTTCAAGAGCAACATTTCCTCCGCCGACAATCAAAAACTGTAATTGTTCTGTTTTTAAAAATATAGGATAGAGTTCATTCATTGGTAACATAATGCACTTTTCAAGTTTTTATACTGGGTTACTTGATCGAGGACTGCAGAACCAAAAATAATATTCGCAGGATTTGAAATCGAATGCGTTTGCACTTCTTGTTCTATTGTCTCTAAAGTCCCCAACACGACCTTTTCAGCTTTAGTAGTTCCGTTTTGGATTATTGCCACAGGATAATTTTTGGGCTTGTATTTTTTAAATTCAGTGATAATTTCTTTCAAAAATCGCATCCCCATTAAGACAACTACGGTCGCACTCGATTGAGCTGCAATAGGAATGTCAGACGAGATTTGCCCATCATAAGTATGCCCAGTGGTAACCCATAAACTTTCTGAAACCGATCGTTTTGTCAATGGTATTTGATGTTGAGCAGCTATCCCTGTGAAAGAAGATATTCCAGGAATAATAGACGTTTCAATATCGAATAATGCGGCATAAGAAAGTTCTTCACAAGCTCGACCAAAGATCAAAGGATCGCCACCTTTGAGACGAACAACTTTTTTGCTTTGTGCAGCATAATGCACTAGTAAATGGTTAATTTCTTCTTGTGTTTTTTTAGCAAAACCTCTTCGTTTCCCCACAAATATTTTCTGGGCAATAACATTGTGATCTAAAAGTAAGGGATTGATCAAGGCATCGTACAGAATTACTTCTGCATTCTGAATAGCTTTGAGCCCTTTTAATGTGATTAATTCGGGATCCCCTGGACCTGCTCCAACGAGGCAAACACTCCCCTTATTCAACTGTTCCATTTCTTGAGTTTTTGATCCATTGAATTGTTTTTTTGGTGTCTTCTAA
>Ga0208950_1001331_pt1 | contig 11350 bp, 10 predicted proteins | sample AOAMet_54_BLW_10_2_FD_188234 | JGI IMG/M metagenome (GOLD analysis project Ga0208950, IMG submission 188234) | Ammonia-oxidizing marine microbial communities from Monterey Bay, California, USA - CAN11_54_BLW_10 (SPAdes) | ecosystem: Environmental > Aquatic > Marine > Intertidal zone | place...
ACGGAAAAATTGATGTTTCTCTCCGCCCCCAAGGGTTTTTGAATGTAATTGATGCTGATTGCGATGCTATTATGGCTGCTTTGAAGCAACAACACCGATTGATGCTGACCGATAAGAGTGCTCCAGAAGCCATCAAGCGTGAGCTTAATATGAGTAAAAAAGCCTTTAAAAAAGCCCTTGGATTTTTATACAAACGCAAACTCATTCTCATTTTAGACGATTGTGTTGAGCTCGTTAAGAGCTAGAACTACCCATCAGAAACACTGCACTTTTTTAACCCAATAAAGATATTGTATCTTTGTGCACTTAAGAGCAAGAAAACACGCTCTCCTCCTTTATGAAATTTACTGATCTCGGCTTAGCGCCACCGCTTTTAAAAGCAATACAAGAAAAAGGATATACAGAACCATCCCCCATTCAAGAAAAAGCCATTCCACAAATCCTAAAAGGGAAAGACGTTTTGGCTTCTGCTCAAACGGGAACTGGAAAAACGGCAGGTTTTACACTTCCGTTACTTCATATTTTATCGAAACAACAAAAATCGGGTCACCGCAAAGTACGTGCCTTGGTTCTTACGCCCACACGTGAACTTGCTGCTCAGATATACGAAAACGTCAAGGAATACAGTACCCACATCGATATCCGTTCTACGGTAATCTTTGGAGGTGTAAACCAAAACCCACAAATATCAACCCTACGAAGAGGAGTAGATGTATTGATTGCAACGCCCGGACGTTTGTTAGATTTACACAATCAAAAAGTACTCTCTTTACAGCATGTCGAAATTTTGGTTTTGGATGAAGCCGACCGTATGTTGGATATGGGATTCCAACGCGACATTAATAAAATCATGGGCTTTTTACCCAAGAAAAGACAAAACTTACTGTTCTCTGCCACCTTCTCGAGAGAGATCAAAGCCTTGGCACAGGGGATTTTGAATCAACCCATATTGGTCGAAGCTACTCCTGAAAACACTACGGTCGATGCAATTATTCAACGGGTATATAAAGTGGACAAAGCCAGAAAAACAGAATTAATTATTAAATTAATTAAAGAAGGGAACTGGTCTCAGGTTTTGGTATTTACCCGAACAAAACACGGAGCAAATAACCTAACCAAAAGAATGCTGAAAGCAAATATCGAAGCTGCAGCCATCCACGGTAATAAAAGTCAAGGGGCACGAACCAAAGCACTCGCGGGATTCAAAGACGGTTCAGTTGAGGTTTTAGTCGCAACAGATATTGCTGCTCGTGGACTCGATATTCCGTTATTACCTCACGTTATCAATTTTGAATTGCCAAACATTCCCGAGGACTACGTTCACCGAATCGGAAGAACCGGAAGAGCAGGAGCCAAGGGAGAAGCAATTTCTTTAGTTTGTATTGACGAGAAAGCTTATTTGCGTGATATTGAAAAATTGGTAGGAATTCGAATTCCTTCGGAAGAAAAAGAAGGTTTTGAACCTGATCCAAACATCAAGCCCGAACCGGTAAAGAAGAAAGGAAATTCACGTCGTCCGCAAGGCAATCACAACCGTTCAGGAAATAATTCTGGTCGTTCTGGGGGTCGCAGTCGCAATCAGCGTCGTTAAGATAAACCCGCAGCTCGTTTTATAAACGCCTGATATCGTCGGTATATACCCCGTGTTTTAGCATTCCGGGCATATTTACAACGAAACAATTCATGAATGATCAGCAACTGTGCTTCCGAAGCACGATTGACTGCCTCATAGGTCATGGAATCATCCCACTCAAAATCGAGTTCCCCAGTATCTTTGTCATAGAAACCGATGATCTCAGTTTCCATATCATATTGAATCGATACCCGGCGTTTCATACAGGTTTAGGCTTTAACCTTTAATACCAGTTTCCCTAGTTTTTCTCCACTAAACAAACGGTTGAAGGTGCTTCTGAAATTCTCTACCCCTTCATGCACATCTTCTTTACTTTTGAGTTTTCCTTCTTGCATCCACTGCGCCATCGTTTTCATGGCATCGCGGTATTTAGGAACATAATCCAAGACCACCATTCCTTTCATCGTACCTCGGTTTACCAAGAGTGATAAATAGTTTTTCGGTCCTTGCATAGCCGTGGTGTTATTGTATTGAGAAATCGCTCCACAGATAACAATTCGGGCATGCATTCGGATGAACATCAAGGCTGCATCGAGGATATCACCCCCAACATTATCGAAGTATACATCAATCCCCTTGGGACAGTGTTTTTTAATCGCCGAAATGATGTTTTCATTTTTATAATCAATAGCACCGTCGAATCCAAGTTCGTCGGTCATATAAGCACATTTTTCAGGGCCTCCAGCAATACCGATTACGGTACACCCTTTGATTTTTGCAATCTGACCCACAACAGAACCTACAGCACCAGCACCACCAGAAACGAGAACTACATCCCCTTCTTTGATTTCACCAACTTCTAGAATTCCAAAATAAGCCGTCATTCCGGGCATTCCCAAAACACCAAGATATTTGGGATGATTGTCTAGGTTGGGTTCAATTTGAACAAAACCATCGCCATTGCCCACATAATACTGTTGCACACCACCCCAACCGGTTACATAGTCTCCAACCTTGAATTTGGTTTCTCCTTGAGTATCGATCACTTTTCCAACACTCCCAGCACGCATAACCTCGCCAATTTGAACGGGAGGGATGTACGAACGACTGTCGTTGATCCAACCGCGCATCGCAGGATCCAAAGAAACATGGCTTTGCTCAATTAGAATTTCCCCATCCTGCAGCGCAGGGACGGTTTCTTCTACAAAGTTCCAGGTGTTTTCGTTCGGCATTCCGTTTGGGCGTTCGGCTAAGAGTTGTCTTTTATTGATCATCGGTGTTTGTTAATTATTTAATACCCCTAAGATAACAGGATTTTATTCTTTTCGTCGAATTAGACTCTAAAAATAAACTTCTCGATCCTAAAGAACCGAGAAGCTGTTTTAATGCAGTAAAAGGGTGGAAAGTGTCTAGCTTTTTTCTGGAGTTTTAATCCAAATTCCTGCAAGAAACATAATGCCTATAGTTGCGTACATAACGATATAGGGAAGTTCTGGCGCTAGTGAAGCTGGACCATCAGCAACTGTATATCCCACATCTGTGATATACGATTCTGCAACCGTCGAAAGCTTTACTCCTGCTTCTTTAAGTTCAGACAATTGAAAGGAAGTATTTTTTTGATTCAGAGAAAAATAGGACGCTACTTCTAGTCCAAAGTAAAGTGGGAACGTACAAAAGAATGTTAGAATCGCTTTTCCGTAGGTCGGAAAATTAAGTTCCTTGGACCTTCTTATTAAATAAAAAGCAAGCGCTGTCATCAATATTACCGCAATAGTATAAATGGCGTTATTAATGTAAATCTGGTTAGCGAGTTGAAAGATTTCAAATTCTGTCATAATATAGTTTTTAATTAATTTTAATAAACTTACTACTATTAATTGCGATTTGCAAGTTTATGTTGATTGATGTTAATCAACAGCTTGAGAAGTGAAAGTACCCAAACTAGGTAGATATTTCCCAATCGCTTTGCATCAGAGTGCCTCTAAATCTGTGTTGCCGGTCTGACCAGTTATTACGCAACACCCACCAACAATTACTTTTTTAATACCACCCACAACGTTTGGTTTTTTTAGACGCAATACAAACCGGACAGTGAGAATTCTGAAGAAGAGGTTTTTATTCCGATCCGACTGGGTAACACCAACTCCTTATAAAACAACAATTACAAACCCCCAACCACAGCATCCACAATCCGTGCGGCCAAAACAGCGGTAGACTGATCGCGATCGCAACGCGGATTCAATTCAGCAATATCAACCGCAACAACTTTTTGGGTTTGCATAAGGAAGTGTAGAATTTTAAAAGCAAAGGCAGGAGAGAAACCCATAGGCGATGGCGCACTGACGCCTGGCGCATAGGCAGAGGAAAATCCATCCAAGTCGATGGTCAAGTACAGGGCGTCATTGCGTTCTATAAAGGCATATAATTTTGAGGTAACTAATTCGTAGTTAATGTTTTCACAGACATCATTAAACAAATAGTTCACCTTTTTTTCTTTTGCAATAGCAAAGAGTTCTTGGGTATTGGCGGGTTGTTGAATACCAAGAGCAAAGTATTCGGTAGTGCTACCGTATTCTGAAAGTATTTGATTGAAAGGCGTTCCGGAATGGGGCTGATCTTCGACAGGGCGTAAATCGAAATGCGCATCAAAATTGATGATTCCAATACGGGAACTCCCTTTTTGCTGCAGTGCGTTGTGGATTCCGACAAAATGACCGTAGGCAACATCATGACCTCCCCCCAAAACAATTGGAAAAGACCCCTGCGCAAGCAGTTGTTCTGTAAGAACCGACAAGGCTTTTTGGCAATCTTCTAGATTTCCGTCTGCACACAGAAGGTTTCCATAATCGCTGATGCTCAATGAATCGTGATGAAAAGCCAAACGCGCCAATTGTTTACGAATTGCATCGGGCCCATGAGCCGCACCGACTCTTCCTTTATTTCTTCGAACACCCTCGTCACAAGCATAGCCCAAAAGCGCAACATGGGGAACGGCATCATTTTCGGAATCTTTTTCCAAATCAAGAAGTTGAACTTGTTGGTACCAGTATTGAACTCCCAATGCGGGAGCAGTAGCTCTCCCTTTCCAGAGTGGAGGAAGTGGGGCTTCGTATGGAGTAGGAAGTTGATGCATGTTCATGTTTGAATTTAAATTGGTTTCCCGTTGATGTAAACCTGTTCGATATTCGACGAGCCAAAGGCATAGGGCAAAACAGTTAAGGAAGACAATGCTTTGGTAAGGATCAAATTGGCTTTTTTTCCAACGGTAATCGACCCTACTTCTTCTTCCAATTCCATAGCATACGCTCCGTTTATTGTTGCCGCATTGATCGCTTCTTCGGGGGTCATTTTCATGTGTATGCAGGCTGTTGATACAATAAAATTCATATTCCCCGAAGGTGCCGATCCCGGATTGTAATCGGAAGCAAGTGCCAGGGGTAAACCAGCCGCTATGATTTTTCGAGCAGGCGTATACGGTATCCCCAAAAAGAAAGAACAACCGGGTAAGGCAACGGGCATGGTTTTGCTTCCTTGTAAAACGGCCACATCTGCATCGGTCAGGATTTCCAAGTGATCCACAGAACGGGCATTGAATTGCACCCCAACGGCTACTCCGCCAATAGCATTGAATTGGTTGACGTGGATTTTAGGAACCAAACCATAGGCTTGTGCAGCTTGTAAAATTTCGGCAGTATCTTCTGGAGAGAAATATCCCATTTCACAAAACACATCAATTGCCGAAGCTAAATCCTCTGCTTTAAGCACAGGTAAAACTTCATTCAGCATATTGCGCAGGAACCCCATTTTATTTGATTTAAAAGCCTCTGGAAGAGCATGAGCTGCCAAAAAGGTTGCTTTAATCGGAATGGAAGTTTCTTCTTGTAAGCGTTTGATGACCCGCAGCATTTTCAGCTCCGCTTCTGGGGTTAGTCCATAGCCCGATTTAATTTCAAGTGCACCGGTTCCCAAGCGCATCACTTCTTCTAAACGCACTTTGCTTTGCTGGTATAACGATTCGGCTGAGGTTGCCTGTAAAGTCTTGGCAGAATTCAAAATCCCGCCGCCTTTGCTGGCTATTTCCTCATAGCTGAGACCGTTGATACGATCCTTAAATTCTTCTTCCCGATTTCCAGCATAGACCAAGTGGGTGTGGGAATCACACCAAGAAGGTAAAAGCATTTTTCCTGTTGCATCCACTACTTCTTTTCCGGCTAGGGTTGGACAAGATTCCATAGGACCAAATGCTGCTATCCGACCTTCTTCTACAAGTAAAAAAGCATTTTTGATAGTTGGGAGTATGTTCATGTCCGCTCCTGCCACAAAAGCAACAGAAGCTTCTCGAACCTGAAGGAGTTCTTTGATGTTGGTGAAAAGTGTTTGCATTTAAAATAAGTTTTTTAATAGTGCATCGTCGACTAGGTTAGGAAGGGTAACTTTCAGTTGAGGTGTTCGTTCCATTTCCCGTTGAATTGCAAAAATAGCCTCCTCGTTTCTCGCCCAACTGCGTCGTGCAACTCCGTTATTGACATCGTAAAACAGCATACTTTTTAAACGTTCTGCTGCTTCTGTACTTCCGTCTAAAAGCATACCAAAACCACCGTTCATTACTTCTCCCCAGCCAACGCCACCTCCATTGTGAATCGACACCCAGGTAGCACCTCGGAAGCTATCGCCAATGACATTATGTATCGCCATGTCGGCAGTAAACTTACTACCATCGTAAATATTTGAAGTTTCTCGGTAGGGAGAATCGGTTCCGCTTACATCGTGATGATCTCTGCCCAAAACTACAGGACCGATGGTATTGTTTGCAATGGCGGTGTTGAAGGCTGCTGCAATTTTCATGCGGCCTTCGGCATCGGCATATAAAATCCGAGCCTGGGACCCGACAACCATTTTATTTTTTTTCGCCTCCCGAATCCATCGGATGTTGTCTTGTAGTTGCATCTGAATTTCTGGAGGAGCGGTCGTATTGATTTCTTCGAGTACCGCCAAGGCAATCGCATCGGTCCGATCGAGATCTACTTCTTTCCCAGAAGCACAAACCCAACGGAAAGGGCCAAACCCGTAATCGAAACACAAAGGCCCTAAAATATCTTGAACGTAAGAAGGGTATTTAAAATCGATCTTATTTTCGGCCATGATGTCCGCCCCAGCTCGAGCAGCTTCCAGTAAAAAGGCGTTTCCGTAGTCAAAAAAGTAGGTGCCTTTGTCTGTGTGTTTCTGAATGATAGCAGCATGCCTGCGTAAGGATTTTTGTACTTCTTTCTTAAAAGCATCTGGGTTTTCTTGTAGCATGAGATTGGCTTCTTCGTAGGAAAGGCTAACGGGATAATATCCACCCGTCCACGGAATATGCAGCGATGTTTGATCCGATCCCAAATGAATCTGAATGTCCTCTTGGTCAAAACGTTCCCAAACTGCAACCACATTTCCAATGTAGGCAATGGAAACTACCTCTTTGTTTTTTTGGGCAGTTCGCACCCGAATAACCAGCTCATCGAGAGTATCGATCAATAGATCAACCCATCCTTGTTGGTGTCTTTTTGTAGCAGCTTTGGGGTTTACTTCTGCACAAATGGTAATGCATCCACAGATGTTTCCGGCTTTGGGTTGTGCTCCACTCATCCCACCCAGTCCAGCAGTTAAGAAGATTTTACCACCACTGTTTTCGTCAGGCTGTAATATTTTACGGAAAGCGTTTAAGAGGGTAATGGTCGTTCCATGAACAATACCTTGAGGGCCAATATACATGAAAGAACCAGCGGTCATTTGCCCGTATTGGGTTACACCAAGAGCGTTGAATTTTTCCCAATCATCGGGTTTCGAGTAGTTGGGAATCATCATGCCGTTGGTAACGACAACTCGGGGTGCATTCTTAGAAGAAGGAAAAAGCCCCATAGGATGCCCCGAATACAAATGCAAGGTTTGCTCGTCGGTCATCTGCGCTAAATAATGCATGCAGAGGGTATATTGTGCCCAATTCTGAAAAACAGCGCCATTTCCACCATAGGTTATCAACTCTTCTGGATGTTGAGCCACGGCAGGGTCCAGGTTGTTTTGAATCATCAGCATAAGCGCAGCTGCTTGTTGTGACTGTGCCGGATAGTCCGATAACGGTCGGGCGTGCAACTTATAATTGGGTTTGAAACGATACATATAAATCCGTCCGCAGTCTTGGAGTTCTTCGGCAAATTCCAACCCTAATTCCGCATGCCATTTTTTAGGAAAATAGCGCAATGCGTTGCGAATCGCCAAGTGTTTTTCTTCCTTCGATAAAATATCTTTCCGCTTGGGCGCTCGATTTACTCCCGCTGGGAATTGATGTTTTGGTGGAAGTGTTGTTGGAATTCCTTGAAGTATTGCTGCTTGAAAACTGTTGTGATTTGCTGTCATTAGTTTACAATAAAAGTTTGATTATGTACCAGATCAACTAGGTTTTGAATGTCGTCTTTCAACAAACGATCTTCTTCTAGTTTAGGTACTTTGGTACGAATGAGCTGGTGGTTTTTTTGAATGAGTTTAGAGCATTGAAGCGAGCCTCTGAATTCTAAAGCCTGAGCGGCATACATCAATTCTATGGCCAATATTTTTTCGAGATTTCCTAAAATCTGATTGAATTTTCGCCCCGAAATACTCCCCATAGAAACATGATCTTCTTGCCCCAAAGAAGTCGGAACGCTATCCGCTGAGGGAGGAAAACAAAGGGATTTATTTTCGGTAACCAAAGCAGCAGTGGTGTATTGAGGAATCATAAATCCAGAATTTAAGCCTCCTTTCTCGGTCAATAAACGGGGTAAACCGTATTTTCCTTCAAGTAATAGATAGCAACGTCTATCGGCGATATTCCCTAACTCAGAAGCAGCAATTGAAGCGTAGTCGAGTGCCATGGCTAGAGGCTGTCCGTGAAAATTACCTCCCGAAATGATTTCTGATTCGCTTAAAATAATGGGATTATCGGTTACCGAATTCAGTTCAATTGTTGTTAGTTTTTTTAAATGCTTATAGGCATTTCGAGATGCTCCATGTACTTGTGGAATGCAGCGAATGGAATAGGGATCTTGCACGCGATCACAGTCTTTGTGAGCATCTAAATTTTCGGAACCTTCCAAGAGCATGCGCATACGTTCAGCAACTTTAAGCGATCCTTTAAACGGGCGAATTTGGTGTAATCCGACTTTAAAAGGAGCTGCACTTCCCTGAAAACCTTCTAAACTCATTGCTCCTGAAACGTCGGCTAAATCGAGTAAGTATTTCATTTTTTGAAGCCCCAATACTGCATGTGCCAAGATGAATTGAGTTCCATTGATGAGGGCTAAACCTTCTTTTGCTTCTAAAACTAGGGGTTGTAATTGGTGTTGATCCAATATCTTTTTGGCAGGAACAATGCGATCCTTTTCCCAAAACTCTCCTTCCCCAAGTAGGGGTAAAAAGAGGTGAGACAAAGGAGCTAAATCACCCGATGCTCCCACTGACCCTTGTTCAGGAACTACGGGAAGCAACTCCTGTTCTATGCAATATAAAATACGTTCGATTACCGCTAAGCGGATTCCAGAATAACCTTGACACAAGGCATGTACTTTACAGATCATCATGATTTTAGACAGTAGGGGTTCAATGGGTTTTCCAACCCCAACGGCATGGGTAAGGAGGAGGTTTTTTTGAAGAGTTTGCGTTTCGTTTTCCGAAATTAAGGTGTCGCAAAGTGGACCAAACCCCGTATTGATTCCGTACACTGTTTTGCCAGATCGGATCACTTGCTGCACAATGGCATTGCTTTTCTGTATGCCCTCAACAACTTCTGGAATCAAAATTCCTTTGCGTTTACCCTGAGCAATTTCAAAGACTTTTTTAAGCGTTAGTTTTTCTTCTCCGAAGCTAAAATTCATGAGTACACGTTTATATCTTAAAATTACTCCTATATTTAATACCCAATAAGATCATTTATTCATCAAATTAATAGCCATGAGTTATCAATTAGAATTGAGACACCTCCGTTATTTCCAAGCAGTAGCCGAAGACTTACATTTCCGAAAAGCAGCGGAACGCCTTTTTATCTCTCAACCGGGTTTGAGTAAACAAATCAAAGAATTGGAGCAGCACATGGACCTTCAGCTTTTCGAACGCCACAACCGTAAAGTAAAACTAACCCCTGCTGGAGCATACCTCAAAACAGAATTAGCCCATTATTTTAATGGCCTGAATCAGATCATCGAGCACAGTCAGTTATTGGATCGGGGGTTGGTTGGGAATCTAAAATTGAGTTACGTAGGTTCAGCAATGCAGCAAATCATTCCCGATCTCCTTTTAGCTTTTAGAAAACAACACCCAAAGATTTTATTTAGTCTCAAAGAAATGGACAATCAAAACCAAGTATATGGTTTGTTGTCTCAGGAAACGGATTTGGCCTTTGTGCGATTAGAAACCTTGCCACATGGACTGAAATCACATGCGGTTTTACGTGAGGCTTTTTGTTTAGTGTTACCAAGAAATCATCCAATTGATTCCCTAAGTTTTGAAGAACTAGGACAATTCAAAAATGAATCTTTTATTTTATTTGATCAACAATACAGCCCTTCCTATTACCATAAGGTCATGCAGTTATTTGAAGACAGTGGCTTTGCACCCAAGGTTTCGCACAATACCATCCATTCCAATACGATTTATAAACTGGTAGAAAATCATTTTGGAATTTCGATAGTTCCCAAGTCGTTGCAGCTCAAATCACATAAGGGAGTTAAGTTTATACCCTTGGACAATTTACCACACCGTACGGTGCTCTCGGCTGTTTGGGATCCTAACAATCGCAATCCGGCTCTGGGGAATATTTTGCAATTACTTGGGGTATAACCCATTGATTCAAAAATAAACGAATACTTTTCTAAGTAAACAGAGTTCCATTGGAGTTTTACAGGGTTCAAATTTAAATTAATTAGTGCTTATTTTCTCTATATTTGAATCATAGCAGCATTCCAAATCTGTTCTGTGATACGAAAACGTTGTATAAATTCCTTTCATTTAAATCTCTGTTGCTATCAAAATTGTTTTTGAATTGCTTTCCAAGCTTTTACAATAAAAACGTGAATGGATTTATCTATTGTTCTTGTGGATTGCTTTTAACTTTCTTTTCATGTACTTCATCCCCAAAATCTAAAGTTGAACTAAAACTGCCAAAAGCTATGTTGTTCCTTTTACCGATGAAAAAATTACCGTTGATGGAAAAGATGATGAGGCGACTTGGATAACAACAGTGTGGACCGATTCGTTTGTTGATTTTGAACTCGTGAACAATACGTATTCCCGAAAAAAAGATGCACAGGGCAAGCATCTCCCGGAATACAATTGGGTTTGGATTCCTCAATGGGTTATTAATATGCATGAGCCTGAAAGGTGGAGATTCGTTCACTTTGCTCCAAAATCAGGAGCTAAAAAAATCCATGAAACAGCCTATCCTGATGACGCCGCACTAGTTCTTTGGATGTACCACCATTATAGAGCAACTTTAGCTTCTTCAAGAAATTCGAATAAATCGAAAATCAAATTCCCTATTCGAGAATCCCATCTGGGGTCCAGCTTCGTTTTAGAACAAATTATAACACCAGTGGGAACGATCCTAAAGTCAAAAAGTCTCAAAACAGGGACGACATACTACATTGATCAGGAGGGGAAATTAACCTCAAGCGAATACTAGATATGAAATTCATTGACTGTTCCATTTTGTCCCACAAACACATACACAAAAACTGAAATTGAATCGGACTTAAATAAAAATCATGA
>Ga0208950_1001344_pt1 | contig 11296 bp, 6 predicted proteins | sample AOAMet_54_BLW_10_2_FD_188234 | JGI IMG/M metagenome (GOLD analysis project Ga0208950, IMG submission 188234) | Ammonia-oxidizing marine microbial communities from Monterey Bay, California, USA - CAN11_54_BLW_10 (SPAdes) | ecosystem: Environmental > Aquatic > Marine > Intertidal zone | place...
CCAATGCAAATTATTCACGACGTGCGAGGTTACGCAAACGAACACTCCGAACTTCTCCTGAAAGGCGAGATGCCAGAAGAGGACATCATCTCCAGATTTGGAGAATCAGCAATCTGGGCTTGCACAACATGCAATGCTTGTGTTGATGTCTGTCCAGTTAACATTGAGCATGTACCAAAGTTGACTGACGCACGCCGTCACTTGATGATGGAAAGAATGGAGTTTGATGAAGCTGTAGAAGACACAGTAATGCCACTGATGGCAACAATTGAGAATCTTGAGAATGATTCAAACCCTTACGGAATACCAATGCACGAGCGTGGAGACTGGGCTGCTGACCTTGATGTCAAGGTTGCAGAGCCTGCTGAATACATCTACTTCGCTGGTTGTGCTGCTTCATTCGATGAGCGTAACAAGAAGGTTGCTCGCGACACGATTTCAATTATGAAAGAGGCAGGACTAGATGTCGGCATCCTAGGTATGCAAGAAGGATGTACTGGAGATGCAGCTCGTCGTGCAGGTAACGAATACTTGTTCCAGATGCTGGCTGAAACCAACCTTGCAACCTTCGAGGAAATCGGCGTAAAGAAGATTGTAGCATCTTGTCCTCACTGTTTCCATACTCTAGGAACAGAATACAAGGACTTCGGCGGACAAGATATCGAAGTTATGCACCACTCTCAACTAATCAATCACTTACAGGTTGAAGGAAAACTTCCAGCTCCTGCCCATGATGGAAATGTCACTTATCACGACCCTTGTTACTTAGGACGCATAGGCGGAGAATTGGAAGCCCCTAGAGCCGCTATTGGCGGCGTGGATATCGAGACTGAGAATCATGGTAGAGGTTCATTCTGCTGTGGCGCTGGTGGCGCACAGATGTGGATGGAAGAACATGTGGATGATGACCATGACCGTGTCAATATCATCCGTGCTAAGGAACTTGCAGAGACAGGTGCAGACACTGTTGCAGTAGGATGTCCTTTCTGTTCTACTATGGTTACAGATGGCCTATCAAGTATCGATTCAAAGATGGAAGTCAAAGATATTGCTGAAATCGTTTGGGAGCAAATCAAGGCAAATGATGCCAAGATCCAGTCTGCTAAAGCAGAATAAGAGTGAACTGGTTAATTCTAATTTGGCTCTGCTGTTGCGAAAATGGTTGCGATGATCCTGTCATCTTCTTCGCCTACACCAACTATGGTAAGAGTAACTTCGACTGAGCATGGTTCTGTGCCGTCGCAGAGGTCAAAATCATCTCCTTCAGAAATTGTGATTTCCTCTGCAACATCCCAATATTTGTCTTCATCAATGCTAAATGTGCAATCTGCAGTAGAATCCCAATTGTCACACATGTGACTTGCACCTCCATCAACTACAATCGACACTTTTAGCCGAGCCCAGCTAAGGCCATCACCTTGTGTCATCATGATGTGTACTAATGCATCTCCACCAGAATCAGACATGTCTCCTGCTGCATCTCTATTATCGAATGTGAAGTAATCTAGGCTACCACCAGATGAATCTTGTGCTAAATTATTCATGTCAGAGCAAGATGGGGCATCATCATCGTCCATAATTTCTTCAGCGATGTTCTCCCAATCTTCTAGCCAACTTTGCATTTCAGCATCTTCGCTACTGCCATCGCCATATCCAGAGGGGGTACCAATGTCACTGACAAGTATGTTGCACTCCCCATCTACCTTCATAACTATGCCACGTTCCAAGGGGTATACCTTGATGCAATCTTCACCTTCGCCATCCATGTCTATGCATATTTTGTAGTAATCACCTTTATCTTCAGAGGAATATTCATCAGGATCCATATCGGCTAGACATATTCCTCCTGATTTTTTGAATTCTTCTTCCAAAAAGCCTTCGTACTCATCACAACCGCCTTCGTATAATGGGAATGCGAATGATAATCCATCTTCTTCGAAGACATATCCAAAGCCCATATCTGACCAGTATACTTCGCCATAGAAATCAGGTTCTGTAAGATAATCGTAAAGGAAATATCCACCAGTTCCAACTCCTCCAAGAACTAAAACAGAAACAACAGCAATAGTTGCAACGGACATTCCTCCGCCTGCAGCAGCAGCTCCGCCTGCAGCAACTGCTCCACCTGCTGCCATACCGCCAGCAGGAGCTCCAAATCCTCCAGCAACCATTCCTCCCATCTCCATGCTTCCAGGAGGCGGAGGTGTCATCATTGCCATTCCTTGGGCAGAGCCATCGAAATTAGGGTAGTATTGTTGAGTAAAATGTGTTGCATCTGCGCTACTGTAGCCTTGTTGCATCAAATCTGCGTAGTATTGGTTAGGGTCCATATTCAGACGTAATAATCAATGAGTATTAGAATTTAGGCATGCATTAAAACTCGAAATTTAAGATAATCGAGGCTTATTTTTATGTTAATAGTAATGAATCAGTAACGTCTAAATCTTGGATTCCATCTCCAAAAGAGTCTCTTTCATTGTGTGACATGTCTCCGCATTCTAATGAATATTCGAGAACCGATTGAACCGCTTCAGGGTGGTATTGAACTGTCTTAATTTGCCTAGTTGGATGCTCACATACCGCTATTTTACAGTGTTCTGCTGAACCAACAACTTCCATTTCACCAGAGTCTACAACATGATCCTGATGAGTGAATAATTGCTTTGTGACAGTTCCATCTTTGTAACTTACCTCTGAAATGAATTGAGAACTTGAATCCGCCCGAATTACCTCTCCACCTAGTGCTTTACAGATTATCTGATGCCCGAAGCATATGCCGTATAGAGGGACGGTACATGTGCGAATTAAATCTGCAACATCATCCATCCATGGCTCCCACTGGGACACATTTCTACGACTTCCAGTAATCACAATCACATCAGAATCTTCAGGTGAATCAATTCTTTTTCCAAATTGGTAATCTACGTAATCATCGGTGTGCGGTGCCCAAAGAAGCACTTCATGTTCAGGGAAATGGCTAACAATTTCTTCAACGCCCTTCTTTCCAAAAGCTTCTCTTTCTGCTAAGAGATCTACAACGAGTAATTTTTTCATAGAATCACTCTTCTTCAGATTTTTGTAATACTTCTGACTCAAAAGAATATAGCGTCAAAAAGAAGGAAACAGCTAGTAAATATTCTAACGGTGCAGCCCAATTTATCCATGGTTGCATGGCAGCCATATCCCAGCCTCCATCGATAAATTCAGGGTATTTTTTCAGCCCTAAACTGATTGCATATGACATTCCAAAAAATCCGATGAAACCTAGAGATATTGACATGTATCGCAAATTTTTACTTCTCTGGCTTCCATCTTTGAATGCTAAATGGGTGAATAACCCCCATGCCAGTCCAAACTGGAACACATTAACGGCGGTTGCAACATGAATTTCGATATGGTCGTACATGTCCATGAATGCCATTACGGCCAAATTTGCCCCAACGAATATGCCGCTGAGAAGTGATAAATACATCCAATACCACCGAGTATGGTGGTTGTTAATTTTGAATAGTCTCCATGATAAATACATCAGGACAATTCCTGTTAAAGCGAATCCTCCAGTGAAAATTATTCGCTGTATGCCAGGGTAATCAGCCTCTGAAATGAAAAATGGAAAGTCTCTGTAATCTCCCGAAACTATGTGCACTAGAGTAGATAAAAAAATTGTTAACGCAGGGAGGACCCATCCCAGCCTTGCAAGTAATCTATCTTCGATCATTGTACTCAGCCACCGTGTCATGAATCATGTCATCGAAGGGTTTCCATTTGATTCCTAATTCTTCTTCGACCTTTTTATTCGAATATCTTGAATCGCCATTGGAGAACGATTTTGCAGCAGAACGTGTCATCAACCTCTTGCCAGTGAACATTCCCATAATCCAATCTTGGAATACTACAATTGGTAACATCCATAGTGGAATTCCAAGGCGAGGGAATTTCATTTTTGGATATAACTTTCTTGCTCTTTTGAGTAAGTCATGTATGTTGCCACCTTGGTGTGGGGCCAATAGGTATCTTCCATTAGCATCATCATTTTCATATGCCAAACGGTGCGCAGTAGCAACATCTTCAACATGTACGAACGCTAGAGGAATCTTTGGTACAACTGGATATTTACCCTTCATTGCATCGCCAATAATGTCTGTTGAGGGTGTCGGTCTAGAAAATGAGCCGCCTAGAACTCCGCTTGGGTTGATTACACGTAAATCAAGACCTAATTCTTCGGCCAATTCCCATGCTCGCTTTTCAGATTCGGTTTTGGCCCTTGTGTAAGGTAGAGAGAAGTTACTGTTCCAATTAGATTCATCCTTCAGTACTTTTCTAGGAGTCGAGCCGATTGCAGCGACTGAAGATGTGTAGACTATCCTTTTGATTCCAGCAGCAGCAGCGGCCCTGAACACATTCTCAGTACCTAAATTGGCGGTATCGAGGATTAGTTGACCATCCTCGCTAGTAGAGTAAATTGTGGCAAGATGGAATAAGCCAGTAGTTCCTTTGAAAACTTCATGCCAATCTCCTGCTTTCAATACGTCAGCTACAACAAAATCCATTTTGATATCTGGTGCTTTGTCCATACTACGAACAGTACCTTTCACAGAATATCCATGTGCGACTAAGTCCTTGCAAAGATTGTTTCCAATGTGGCCGTTAGCACCTGTTACTACAACGACCCCATCCATGGCAGGGCATTGGCCTCACCGCTTTGAATCATGGCATTGTTTGAATAACAGTTAATCTACCCGCTGGGGTAATGCCTCTGCGTGTACATGACACCCGCCGACGGGAAAAAGTGGATTTTACCACTATGAATCCCGGTGTTGTAAACATGTATGTTTGTGGTGTTACAGTGTATGATTTGTGTCACTTGGGGCATGCCAGGTGTTACCTTGCATTCGACTTAATTCACCGTTGGTTAGAGAAGTCTGGTTATGATGTAAATTATGTTCAAAATTTCACTGACATTGATGACAAGATCATCAAACGTGCAAATGAAACCGGTGAGGATTGGCGTGAAATCGTTGAGAATAACATCGCTACATACTACAGGGATATGGATGCGCTAAACATACTTCGTGCTGACAAGTACCCTAGGTGCACAGAATATGTCGACGAGATGATTGCAATAACTTCTGACCTAATCGAAAAAGGAAATGCTTACGCAGTCGCTGATGGTGTCTATTTCAGTGTTGAGAGCGCTCCTGAAAAGTATGGCGAATTGACAGGTCAAAACATAGATGCGGTTCGCAGTGGCGCAGGAGGAAGAGTTGGTAAAACAGGTTCTGGTAAGCGAGACCACAAGGATTTCGCACTTTGGAAGGCGGCCAAGCCTGGCGAGCCGACTTGGGATTCACCATGGGGTCCTGGACGTCCTGGTTGGCACATTGAATGTACTGCTATGTCAATGGATTCATTTGGAGAACAATTCGATATTCACGGTGGAGGTCATGATTTGTTATTCCCGCACCATGAAGCTGAAATCTTCCAAGGTGAATGTCATACTGGTTGCTCACCAGTAGTACATCATTGGTTACATAATGGGTTCGTCAATATCGATGGAGAGAAAATGAGTAAGTCACTAGGTAACTTCTGGACTATTTCCGAAATTTTAGAAAAGGTAGACCCGCATGTTCTGCGTTTCTCTTTGATTAACGCACATTACCGTTCTCCAATTGATATGAACGAGCAATTGCTTAAGGATGCTGAAAAGAATCATGTTCGTTTGATGGGAGTTTACAAGGCGGCTTTGGAATTGATGGGACTCAATTGCCCTCCTCTTCCAGAAGGTGATATTACCTCACAGATTCCTTTGGTAAAGAGTCTAGGGCTTCTCGAAAAGATGGCTCAAGGCTTTGCAATTGCAATGGATGATGATTTCAATTCTAGAGAAGCCTGTGCGAAAGTGTTGGGTGCTCTTAGAGAAATGAGTAAGATGCTTGGTTCATTAGAAGGAGATGACTTAGGAGCATATGCTCAGCACTCTGTCGAATGGTTAGAAGATACTGCAGGAGCAGTACTTGGTGTGTTACCTTCTCGCGAACAAACTCTAGCAGAACCAGAAGAAGACCCAAGGCGTGCTGAGATCGCTGACCAAGTCGATTCTCTAATCATCAAGAGAAGTACGGCAAGGGCTGACAAAGACTGGCCTGCAGCAGATGCTATTCGTGATGAATTAGCAGCGCTAGGAGTTGTCGTCACTGACACTGCAGAAGGGCCGATATGGGACCTAGTCTAATCTTTAGGCGGTTCCATTGGTGGTAATTCTGGTACGAATTCCGCTTCTTTTTCGATAGCTTCAGCCAATGTTTCCTGTTCCTTAGACATGAGAATTATAGCAATCGCAGCAACTAGAATTACTATCATCACCACAGCTAGTGTGACAATAGGATCGCCACTTTCTGATTCTGCAGCATCGGTTACATCCTCGTCACAAATTCCAGTGCATGCTTCATCATTTGTGTTATCGATTACACCATTGTTGTCTGTACCGCCGTTATTGTCGGTTCCACCATTATTTTCTTCGTAAGTGCAACTACCATCTTCGATATCAGCTTGTGAATTGTAATTCAATGCGTCAGAGTCTTTGCATCCCAAAACTGGTTCAGGTTCGGTGTCCGAGTTGTTTGTGTAATCCGAGTCTGTAATGTATGGCCGGTCACCATTAGCATCGTAGGTAATGTCATAGTAGTCGTAAAGTTTTGACATATCGATATGATAGTTAGCATGTGCTGATCGATTGATTACATCGAAGTATCTTGCATCATCCATAGTGTAAATCGGGTCAAGGGTCATGCTCTTCAGGTGGTTAACATTGTCTCTGTAATCGCCATCGAAGGTTGTTGCCAACCAATCTTCAAGTTGTGAGTCAGTCATGTCCTCTACTTCTTGCCAGTTTGCCTTGATGTCATCGAATTGGTTTAGCATTGCCATGGATAATCCGGATTCGATATTCTCCCAGGTTTGCATCCCTTCAACTTCAGAAGTTGAAGTAACATCTACTGCTTTACTGAATCCGCTACCGTTGATGTATTCCCAATCATCTCCCTTCATTGCAGTCATTATGTCTACATCTCCGAAAACAGCCTTTCCTTGAACAACAGTTAGTCTGATGTCAGGATCGATTGCATCGATTAAGTTTCGATATGGATTGTCGTGGAATGTATCAACAACCACAAGGTCAGCATACATTCCTGCTTCGATTTGTCCAACAAATCCTTGCCAACTTGCAATCTCTGCAGCGTTACTAGTTACCATCTGAACTAATTCATAGTCACTGAAATGGCCATCAAGAGACTCTCTGTTCCACATGTCTGCAACCTTCAATTCATGAAGGTTATTCTTCGAGCCACTAGGTCCCCAATCTGGTGCTAGCGAGATAGTTACTCCAGCGTTATCTGCTGCAACTACGTCGGTTGTGTCTCCATACAATAGTAGATTGGAGATTGGTGACCATACAAGACCTGCATCAACCTGAGCCATCTTATTGAACTGGCTTGCGTCGAGAGCAGTGCCATGAATTACTACTGTTTCATCCATGATTAATCCCTTATTGTAAAGTGCATCGAATTCAGATTTACTACTAGAGTCTACACCTTCTGATAGATGGACGAACCATGCATTAAGTGACCCAGTGTTGCTCTTGTCGATTAGATGCTGACCGCTGTAATCAGAATCAGCGGCTCCACAGACTGCGCATGTGTACATGCCATCTTGTCCGAAGTTGTACAATTCGACATTTCGAGATAGCATGCTGTCCCAAGAATCAGTTCCACTGCTAGGTGAACCTTGAACTGCTGTAACTCCTCCAGCGACTGCTTGAACTTCTGCGTACTTCATTTGCTCTGATGCCATATCCCATCGGCTGTAGGATTGAACATTGTTTTTCATCCAAGTAATACTTGGTCCGTAATCATAGTTGTTACCCCATTGGTATCGGTTTGTGTAACCACCTTCGTCAGATTGTTGTGAACTTGACAAGTGTACGTCAAAGTCCCATAGAGGAATGTGGTTGTAGTGCATGTGATTGTGTAAGTCGATTAAACCAGGGTAGATTGTAGCATCAGTGTCGTGAACAGTAATACCATCTGTATTCCTTGGTGGAATTTGCCCGTCAGCCCAAACAGCAACAATCATTCCATCTTCGATCATGATGTTTCCGTTTTCAATAACATTGTTCTCGCCAGTCATTGGTACGACTCTGCCTTGTAGGATGTATGCTGATTCAGACGTGTCTGCCTGTTTGTAACATGTTCCTTGTCGGTCGGCAGGGTTTGCATCGTTCTTGCCCAGAGTGCCATCTTCATTTAGTGTGTAAGCTACATCGTAGAATGAATCTTTAGCAGGATATGAAATCATGCTCTGGATTGTACCATCACTATCTTTCAATACAGCGAAATCCTCTTCGAAGAAGTCGAATATAATCTGTGTTTTGGAGCGGAAAAATGTTATTGATTCACCAGCGGATAATGTTGTATTCCAACCTATTGAACAAGGCGCACTTCCGCCTGCTAAATTGTCATCCAATGTCCAATCTGAAATGTCAACATCGGAGGTTCCGTCGTTTGTTAGTTGGATATACTGCTCACTGTTAGAGAATATTTCTCCATCTCCATCCAAATCAACACCTCCGAAATCTTCTCCAGATGATGAGGCTAGAATCTCTGAGATTCTAACGCCGAGATAATTATTTTCGCTTACAGTCCACTCGCCTACTCCTTGAGAAGAACTACCGCCGCCGTTGTTGCCACCGGTCCCTCCTGAGTTTTGGTCTTCTCCTGGCGTACAGGTTCCAATTGTTGCAGATGGGCTAGGGTCGTTCTTTTCCAACATACCATTTGCACCAGCGGTGTACACCTTGTCCCAATATGAATCATTAGCAGGGTAAGTGAAGGTACTCTGAACTTCACCACTTGAATCAGTTAGTATTGCTGAGTCGCCATCGAAGTAATCCAGTTCAATGTTCGTGTCTGCGCGATAGAATGTAATTGATTGACCTGCTGTGATTGTTAAATCACCGATTAGGCAAGAGCCACTTCCCCAGTTAGCCATGTCGTCTAAGGTCCAACCAGACAGATCCACTGATTCAGTACCTTCATTCATTATCATCATGTACTGGTCACTTTCTCTACTGATTTCTCCATCATTATTCCAATCTGTTCCATCGTTAGATTCATCACTGGGTGATACAAGAATTTCTGAAATCTTTACGCCGAGGTAATTATTCTCGTTCAAAGTCCATTCGCCTACTCCTTCAGAAGAACTTCCGCCACCGTTGTTGCCACCGGTCCCTCCGGAGTTTTGGTCTTCTCCTGGCGTACAGGTTCCAATTGTTGTAGATGGGTTAGGGTCGTTCTTTTCCAACATACCATTTGCACCAGCGGTGTACACCTTGTCCCAATCTGAATCGTTAGCAGGATAGGTGAATGTACTCTGGACAGCACCACTTGAATCAGTTAGTACTGCTGAGTCACCATCGAAGTAATCGAGTTCAATCTCTGTGTCTGCGCGGTAGAAGGTGATCGACTCGCCTACAGCGATTGTCAATTCTCCGATTTGACATGAGGCGCTACCGCCGTTGGTAATGTCGTCTAATGTCCACCCAGAGAGGTCAACATCTTCTGTACCATCATTTGTAATCATCATGTACTGGTCGCTTTCTCTACTAGTTTCCCCATCATTGTTCCAATCAGTTCCATCGTGAGCAGCATCGCTAGGAGATACAAGAATCTCAGAAATCATAACTCCTTTGAAGTCATCTGAGTTATTGGTCCAGGTTCCAGTATCAGCACTCGCAAAACCAGTTGGAATGGTCGCAACAATCAGGATTAGTGCAACAATCAATCTACGCATGTGCCGTCGAAACGGACCAAGCACATGAAACCACCCACTGATGGTACCCTCAAAATTAGACGAATAATGGATAGCCTCAAATCCAAGTTGCTGTGCCATCAGAGCATGCGTAAGGCTCTGCTCATGCTGGTTATCATGTTGCCAGCTATGTTCTCCGGATGTTTCGGCGAAGATGAGATAGTTACACCTGAGGAAGAGGTTGCAGCATATCCGCAACCATGGGAACGTTCAGATTTAACCTATGTGGATTCGGATGTTTTCAGTCGAGTAACAGCAAATGGTAGTCACGGAATCGATACAGTGCGTAGTGTATTTGTCGATGTACCTACAATCACCGCAGCAGACGGTGGTGCTGGCCTAACCGGTGACGCTGTAGTCCATCTTGGACTATGGTTGCCAGTGATTGAGGGCTGTGACTGGGAGGCATCTGAAATTCCAGAAGACTGTCTTGTTCCAGTAATAGCCGAGATTGGCCCTTACTACAACGACGGAGATGTGGACGCTCTTACTCCTGCAGACAGGCTTGGTAGATTCTTGATCGAGAATTACGTTCCTCACGGATATGGCGTTGCTCAAGTCAGTGTATTTGGAACCGGTGAGTCAAATCACTGTATGGATTTGATGGGGACTGATGAGCAGCGTGGAATAGATGCTGCAGTCTCTTGGCTTGGTAGCCAGGCTTGGTCTAGTGGCAAAGTTGGTATCATCGGTAAGTCATACGATGGTAGTACTCCATGGCAAGCTGCAACATTTGGTAATCCCTACCTTGCGACAATCGTACCTATGTCTGGACTTATTGGTGTCCACGAATTAATGTGGCGTAATGGCAGCATGGAAGCGCGTGGAATGATAATGCACAACGGTGTTTATGGTTCATATGGTTTAGATGGAGATGAAGAAGATTATCAGAACATATGCCCAGATTATCTCATCGGCCCCGGTACTGGAATGAGTGCTTATCTCTTGGGTTCTGAACAATTTGGAGACTACTGGGCAGAACGATACTTCTTAGACAGAGTATTGGAGAATTATCAAGGTTCAGTTTATCTCATTCAAGGAATGCATGATTGGAACGTCGATCCGCATATGGCGGTTCCAACGATGAACTCGCTAATTGATGCAGGAATTGAAGCCAAGGGCCTATTCGGTCAATGGGACCATGATTACCCAGATCGTCCCATTCAACTTGATGATCGTAGTGACATGGGTGGTCGCGGAGGCGAGGCTTTTCCTGAAATGATTCGATATGATTGGATGCAAGATCTCTATGAGTGGTTCGAATACTATCTCCAAAATCGTGGTGAACAACCTGGTCAATACATAGAGATACAAGATAACCTAGGTGAATGGAGGCTTGAAGATCGATACCCTCCTTCAGATACGACAGAATGGATTGGAAGTTTGGGAGCTGAGTTATCTAATATTGGAGGGTCCTTGACAGTGCTTCCAG
>Ga0208950_1001346_pt1 | contig 11272 bp, 9 predicted proteins | sample AOAMet_54_BLW_10_2_FD_188234 | JGI IMG/M metagenome (GOLD analysis project Ga0208950, IMG submission 188234) | Ammonia-oxidizing marine microbial communities from Monterey Bay, California, USA - CAN11_54_BLW_10 (SPAdes) | ecosystem: Environmental > Aquatic > Marine > Intertidal zone | place...
TAAGTACTGACGATCGCCCTATTCCAACATTGAGACGGTCAGAAATCCCATAGTCAAGCTGCATTCGAATGTGCGCATTGTCTAACCCGAAAAAATTATATAGGTATTCATCTGTGAAGCTTCCGAAACGGTGCGAGATGATGTATTGCAGCACCCCTTTACCGGGCGTTTCATTGGTCTGGCCGTTCAATAACTTAGTACCCTTGAACGTTGCGTAAGTAAATTGTGTGGGCTGGGGACCGTCGTCTAACAAATCAAATAAATCCTCTTGAGCATTTGTAATTAAGCCGCTCAATAAAAGGATAAGAATGGAGAATAAACGAACCATTATTTAGTAGTTTCTTTAAGTGTCGCGTGGACTTGAATCGACGCGGTATTAGAAATTTTATTCGCGACAGCGCCGGGGATTTTAACACCGTAATCTGCTAATAGGATTTCAAAAGAAGTTACTAATACAAAGTTGCCGTCCTCCTGCGTTAAGCTCGCAGGTACGCTGATTTCCTGAGTAATACCGTGCATGGAAAGCGCCCCTTTTACCGCGCCCTCGGCGAAGACACCTCTAAAAGAAGCTTTTGGAAACTTCTCACTTTCAACATAATTTTCGTTGAAGTGCTCCTGCATCAAAGCCCTTTTAAATTGGAAAGAAGTCATTAAAACCTGAACACCAATTTTACCAGAACTCGCATCAAAAACAGCGGAGCCACTTTCAGTAAAGGCTTCTATATCTTCTAGAGGGGATCCGGCATCGAAAGAGAGTCGAGCTTCACGCGTGAGGTATTGTTGAGCGGATGCTACGGTGCTGCAAATCAACAATACAATTAAAACAATTCTTTTCATGGCTATTAATTATTTGGTGCGCCTTGCCCTATCCAAGCTTGGAGTTTACTTATGTCGCAATCGCTTAATGCGCCACCGGGAGGCATCAATAGCGGGTCGCCAGCACTTCGCGTCGTACGATCGATTAAAGATCCGTTTAGCGCCGCTGCCGCAGTGTTTTGATGGCCGCTTAGAATTAGGCCGCCGTTGGCGGACATTCCGTTGTGACAACCTTCACAGTTTTGACTTATGAGTGCATCTATGTCCTGGCTAAAGGTTACGGCTGCGGTATCGCATGCGGTAGTATTTCCATAGGAATCAATACTGTTGTCGTAGCTGCAATTCGTCATTAAAAGCAGTATTGCTCCACATTGCAAGCTTAACCGGGTGTGTTTTTTTGCGCGCTGTTGCATCTTTAAAGGTATAATAATGTTCCGTCTACGTCTTCAAAAACTGTGCTAAGCAGTTCAATATACCGGTCTAATTGTTCTTGATGTTCAGGTTTTTGAACGCCAGTTTTGTAGTCAACGACCGTAATTTTTTTTCCTGTTTTAATGAGAAGATCTGGCCGTGCCGTATCCTGCTTGGAGATGATGGAGCGTTCCGTATATATAATGACCCCGCGGTCATTGATATCTTCCAGCACAGGGTGTTGAGCCAATTGGTTTATAGACGCTGCAGCACCTTCGTGTAGGTGCTCTGAAAAGGCGCCTGTGCGATACAAACGGCGCAAAGCCGCCGCTCTAGACGCAGGATTTCTTTGGAGAATTTGGTGCAGGGCCGTCCCCCATTTGCTTCCGTCAGCATGGCCGTCAAACCATCCTCTAGGCGCTGTTTGCGCCATTCGAAGGTTGGCAGGAGAGAATGCACCGGGTTTTGGGGCGACGGGAAGAACAGATTCATTTTGACCAGAAGGCTTGGGCAAGACCGCTTCTCCTGAACGGTAAGAACCCTGTTCTGGATCACACGCTAAATACGCTATAAGGCCTTTGCCTAATTCATCGGGCTTTTCTTTGTCGACATACACATGCAAACCGGAAACGGGCCGCGTCATAGCCACATAGGCCATATTCATCCAATCGAAATAGCTTTGGTTTTCTAGCGCAGACCATAATTCGGGTTCAAATAAGGGAGCGTTTTTATCAGATTTAGTGATGGGTAATCGGGCCAATTCTGGATGAACATCGACATCGATCCAGTGCGCATCGCCGCCCGATTTATAGTTAATTCCAAAAGGAAGAATGACGTGTTCAAACTCTAACCCTTTACTCTTATGTATGGTCATAACCTGTACTGCAGGCTTGTCCTGCGGAGCAGGAACATTACGCTTTTTTGCCTCTGCCTCCCACCAAGAGGGTAAAGTAGCAAACGAACCTTCTCTAGTTTGAAATCCATAAAGTAGATCTAGGCAGCTGTCAACCATCGCGTTGGGCTCCAGTAATAAGCCAAAAACCTCAAAGACACGTGCACCGAATGTATATAGCGATTCTTGTTGGCTAAAGAGTTGCTGGAGTCCAGGGAACAGGCCGCTGAGGTAGGGTATGCCTTTCGAAGTGGTCTGCTGTTGAAAAACAAAGGGTTCTAATTGCGCAGGGATTTTACCCAGCTTAGACAAGGCATAAGCCAAAGCAAATCTGCTTTCGCGGTCGTCAGCATTGAGAAATAATCGTGCGCAAGACAACAGCACGGCGCTCTCGAAGGAGCTTCCTACGACGAGACTGTCTGCAGATAAGACAGGAATACCTTCTTGCGTTAAAAAATTGGCCAGTAATTTTCCTTGCGCGTTTCCACGGACCAGAAGCGCTACATCGTTGTAGGAATGTCCACGTTTTAAAAGGGCTTCTATGGTTGTTTTAACCTGTGAGCAGACGGCCTCTGCATAGCGCTGTGCGTTCTTTGTTTCACCCTCGGTAACGGAAATAAAATCCACAACGACTTCGCCTTTTAAAGGGTCCTTGTCTGGCACTTGTTGAAGCTGCGCCCCGGTATAAGCACTTTGATGTGCGGGCACCGTTAGGCGCTTACCGAGGTGTTCGAAAAAAGAATTATTGAAGTGGACAATATTCCCGTAGGTTCGAAAGTTTTTAGGCAATTGGACCGTTTCGCGGTAATACAATTCGTGTCCGCTAGGGTGCTGCTGAAAACGGTTAGATGGATGGACGTTGTCCACGAGCGCCATGAATTGTTCCGCACGTCCGCCGCGCCAGCGGTAAATACTTTGCTTGGCATCTCCAACGATAAGGGCGCTGTTTGGATTTTCATCTTTAGTTAAGGTATGCTCAATGAGGGGGTGCAAATTGTCAAATTGCATTTCAGAGGTGTCCTGAAATTCATCGATATAGAAATGCCAAAATTTCTCGCCCAAGCGGGCATAAATAAATGCGGTAGGCTCCTTTTGAAGCTCTTCAGAAATCAGTTTGTTGAAGGCACTTAGCGGCATGGTGTTTTGCTCCTCTTGAAGGGCATTAAACTTATCCATGAGTGCACGGGTGGCCGAGAGCTGCTGTAGTTTTTCTGTGGCTTGTTTCAGCAACAATAGTTTGCGCTGGTTGCGTTCTTGGAACGACTGGGCCAATTCTAAAAAGGCCTCCCACTCAGCATCAGCACTTTTCTTTGGCTTGGTCTTAAAGGCCTGAACACCTGCTTCCAGGTCGTTGCTTCGGAGGTTAGACCAAAGTTCAACGAAGTGTTTTTTAGCCTGGGGGTAGTAGGTAAAGTTGTCTTTCGTGTACCCTTGAGCCTTCAGGTGCGTGAACGCTTGTTGCGCTAGTTTTTTTCCTTCATCTACAATGGAGGTAAGTTCCTGGTTGAGTTCCCCTTCGAGCTCAAGCATACGCTCTGGACCGGGTAAATGGGCCAATTCCGTCCACGTATCTTCGTTAAAACTCTCTTTCCCTTCGCGCTTCAAATCCCTGTCCGGGTTGTGACTTTTTTCGCGGTTCATTCGTTCTTGCATCCACGCCGCTAGGGACGCACGTAGAGCCGGTGCTTCTCCCAGACTACTGTAAAGTAGCTCCAAAGCTTCTTCGATCATTCCATCGAGGTCCAAACGCACTTCGAAATTGTCGTCGAGCTCTAAGTCTCGTGTAAAGGTGCGAACCAATCGGTGTGTGAACTGGTCAATAGTCCCCACATTCAAAGTGCTGTAATTGTGCAACATGTGACTTGCCGCACCAGCGGCGCGTTGTTGCAATTCTTTGGCGCTTATGCCAATCTCTTCCCAAATCGGTTTGAAAAACGTACTAGAGCCGGGATCATTCAGGGTTTTGAAGGTTAATAATTGGTCCAACAAGCGTGCCTTCATTTCTGCTGCTGCATTGTTGGTGAAAGTGATGGCAAGGATTTTTTGGTAAGCCCCAGGCATGTTTGCCGGGCGCAGCGCATTCATCAATATGTGTTGAACGAGGCTGTAGGTTTTTCCAGATCCTGCGGACGCATCGAGCACCAGAAATTTGGCTTCTGCAGTAAGAGGCGAGATGGACTTAGAACGAACACGAGAAACCATAGGATTAAAGTAAGCGTTTAAATTCATTTGGTGTCATTCCTGTCAATTCTTTAAATACGCTGTGAAAGCTCGAATTAGAATTGAAACCTGACCTTTCTGCTAATGCGAACAAGGTATATTTATCGCCATCTTGAATAATTAATTCCTTGACCTTATCGACTCTTAAAGAGTTAATGTATCCATAAAAGTTCTCTGTAGTGGACGCTTTGATTTGTTTAGAAAGACAACGGTTCGATATGCCTAAGATTCGAGCCAATTCTGTTAATGTTAAATCACGAATCGTAAAAAGCTCTTGATCTACAATTGTTTTATGGTATGTTTCAAAATCCGTCAAATCTGTACATGGAGAGTTCAATTTATCACCAGGTGGACCATGTTTAATAAATGTTGCTGTCGTTGAGTTAATGGTTTTTGTCCCTAGCAAAATGACTTGTCCTAATAAAGAAAGATTACTCAATATAGGAGCACTTTGAAATTCGAAGAAAATCCCTGCCAGTATTGAAATATGCTGAGCCACTAGTAAACCTATGAGCAATAGCACCCATCTCAAAGATTTATTTTTTGTGAACGAAAAATTTTCTAAAATAAGTTCTTGATAAGCCCATATTGTCCTTGAGATATTAAAGATCAGCCCTAAGGAGATAATATAGCATACGAGGTAAATTACTCCGAAACCCTCCCACAAATCGAATAGATACGGGAGCGCGGAGTGCAGAACACCGGCAATCAATAGGGCCCAGTATTTATTCTGAATTCTATTCAAGTTCCAATAAGCTACAAAAACAGTTATTAGAGGCAGCTGCAACGAAAGGTCGAGGTTAACATCGCCTAAACTGACCGTTCCCCAAACACACAGCAGATATGCAACAATAATTACCGAAGAAACCCTGTTTTGGTTTCTCGAAAACAAAACAAAACAAATGGTTGTAATGGCGGAATTAATCACGAAAGTCTCGAGCAGCTCGAACACAGAAGAATAACTTACTTTAATTATAAATTCAAAGTTTGACACCAATCCCTAAGTGCTTGACGATCTGCATTAGAAATTGAGCTATGGTCAAAGTCGGTAGCGTTTTCAAACGGCGGCGGCATAACTAATTCATCAAGAGGGTAATTCTCGAAGTGTTGCGTACACTGAGGCCTATGGCATGATGTGCACGAGTTTTGAATAGATGTAGTAAGTGGTTGAGAAAACTCTTGTCCGATTATGGAGTAAGGCCCATTGCCCGTCATTGGAACCAATAGTTCTGAGGTATCATTTGGATTCTTTAGTTGATCAACCGCGGGAGTATGTATGAATGGACTTGCCATATGACAGTTCTGACAGTTGTCCTGTGCTACGATAGATGGAGCCATCCACGCATCATTATAGTTGGCGTCATTAACCCCAGGTGGATTGTTGTTATCCTGACCGTCAAGAATGGAGAAGAAGCATGTTTCACCAGTGGAATATTTGTGCCCAATTACACCAAGTCCTCCGTCTCTGCAAAAGGTGATAAAAACAACATCGCTGTTTTCGGATCCATCTGTATTAAGTCCAGAATAACGACCTACTTTATTCCCTGTTTGGCAAGCTAAGCCGAACGCCCAGGGACAATCACAATCGTCTGGAATGGCGCTCCCAACGCCCTCGTCTCCTCCTGGCCCAAAAGTCACAGGCACACCATTTTTAGTTGTAGGTACATCAATGGCGTCGGCACAGCTAAAATTGGGCAGAGGCCCCAAGACATCTTGACAAGAATAGGCGTGATCAAGGGCGGTTCTATTGCTTGAAGTACCTCTATGAATTCCATGCTTACAAGAGGAAGTATTTACAAGACAGAAAATAAACAATACAATGAAAAATGGGAATTTGAATTTCATTAAATTTTGCGGTTTAAATTTTATAACGGCAAGAACCAAAATTCATTACAAAATGTAGCGGTATATGTTGGCGCGTTTATCCAAAGACTCTTAATTGGACAAATTAGTCTAACATATTAAATTCACCTAAGTGGTCTGAATAGTTTAGATTTACAAAAAATTAAAAACCCTATTCATTATGGCATTTGAATTACCACAATTGGGGTACGCTCATGATGCGCTAGAGCCGCACTTTGATGCACGTACCATGGAAATCCACCACGGGAAACACCACGCAGGATATACTTCAAAGCTCAATGCAGCAGTTGAAGGAACAGATATGGAAGGCAAGTCTATCGAAGAGTTGCTCGCAAATCATTCAGACAATGCAGCCATTCGCAACAACGGTGGCGGTTACTACAACCACTGCTTGTTCTGGGAAGTACTTTCTCCAAACGGAGGCGGCGTTCCAACAGGAGATCTAGCAGCTGCTATTGACGAAGCGTTTGGTTCGTTGGATGGCTTGAAAGAAAAATTTAACGCAGCAGCGGCAACACGCTTTGGCTCTGGATGGGCTTGGTTGTGTGTTAACAACGGCGTCTTAGAGGTGTGTTCTTCTGCAAATCAGGACAACACATTAATGCCAGGCGTAGGCTGTGGCGGTCACCCAATCATGGGCTTGGACGTGTGGGAGCATGCATACTACTTGAACTACCAGAACCGTCGTCCAGACTATATTGCAGCATTCTGGAATGTGGTGAATTGGGAAGCAGTAGCGGCGAAATACGCAGCGGCGAAATAAACTGGTTAATCAAGGAAAAATAGAGACCTCGGGCCAAACGCCCGGGGTTTTTTTGTGCCTGGATTTAAATGGCTTCGTCTATTTTTTCTACGGCTTTTCGTACGTCAAAGTAGAAGCGGGCGCCTATGGCAAAATTGGTCACTAAGGCAGGCGATGGAAGTACCGCAATACCCGGTGCAAATTCGAAGAACACATCAATGGGAAACTCAACAGATTCGTAAGCCACTCCCAGAGGAACTCTGGCGTATAGTTGGTTACCCGCTGCGTTATAGCTTTTCAAATGAACGCCACCGCCGTAATAAAAAGGAATGCGTCCTTTTTCTGCAGTGATGATTTCGTAGTTGTGAAGCAAATAATCAGCACCAATATTGATCCCTTCTTGCCCTTTCACTGCGCTGTAGCCTAGGGTGTACTGAAAGGCCTCATTGTTGTTGTTGAATTTTTTAATGCTAAAACCGCTTGGCACACCTAGAGCAAGTCCAATGCCGTAGTGGCCTTTATAATCCTGTGCAGCAGCGTTAAAGGTCAATGCTAAAACTACAAGTACAAGTGCTTTTTTCATTTTTTTGGTGTGTAACGGTCTAGAGATAAATGTGTCCCGTCCCATTTTGCGTAGGTATTCAAATGAATCCAATCGCCTAGGACGAAATATTTGCTTTCAATTTTGGTGCCATCTTTCCCTTCGCGGGTTCGAAGGACCAACTCTTTCTCGTGGTGCCGATGACCGTAAACGAAATAGTCAAACCACTCTTTTTCAAGAAGGGTTCTACTGTGGACCAATTGCCTTTCCTTTTCCCCTTTAAAGGCGTGATCATCATCGCTTTGGCTATTGCGGGAAGCCCGCGACATTCGAGCGGCAAAGCCTACTCCAAAATTTGGGTGGAGCCGTTTATATGCCCAGATGGCGATGGGGTTGGTAAAAAGTTTCTTTATTGCTTTGTATTTGCGGTCTCCAGGCCCTAAACCGTCTCCATGGGCAAGATAAAACCAAGTTTGGCCGTCATTCGGGGACCACTTTAATGGTCTGTGGTGAACGGTTGCTCCCAATTCTTCTTCGAGGTAGCTTCCTAACCACAGGTCGTGGTTGCCTACGAATATGTCGAGTTTAAGACCGGCATCGACCATGAGCGCTAATTGGCCCAAAACACGGGTGTGACCGCGTGGTACAACGTGTTTGTATTCGAACCAGTAGTCAAAAAGATCGCCAACGATAAAGAGTTGTTTGCAGTCCTTAGCAATGCTTTTTAGAAAAGCGACTAGGGCGCGTTCACGCTCTTGGCTATCCTGCACGGAAGGCGCTCCTAAATGGACATCTGATATGAAATAAGTGTGCGTACTCACGGTCGCTAAGGTAAGTTATTTATAGTATTCTAGTACTTCTTGTGGCAGGTGTTTAAATAAGGTTTAGCTTTGCCTAAAATAAAAGATAGCCAAAGTGAAAACCCACACGGAAAGCGAAGAGAACTATATTAAAGCGCTCTACCATTTAGGCGGAGGCCGGCCCGTTAGTAACGGCGATCTTGCGCAGCGGATTGGTGCAAAGGGCTCCTCTGTCACCCAAGCGGTTAGAAGACTTGGTCAAAAAGACCTCGTGAACGTTGTTCCTTACAAAGGCGTTCAACTCACCCCTCAAGGCATTCGGTTGGCCAAATCTATTTTACGTAAACACCGGTTGTGGGAGACTTTTTTAGTGGATAAGCTTGGCTTCGGCTGGGAGGAAGTGCATCCGCTCGCAGAGCAGTTGGAGCATATCCAGAGTGAAGAATTGGTCGATCGACTATTTCAATTCCTGGGCAGCCCGAAACACGATCCACACGGCGATCCTATTCCGGAACGCGATGGTCAAATGCCGCCGGTTTTAGGACAGCCAATCGGCGCTTTTACTGCAGGAACCGAGATTCGAATTGTTCGGGTAGAAGATGCTGGGTCAGAATTCTTTGACCAATTGGACACCATGAACATCAACCTAGGCAACACCTATGAAATCCGTGCGATTTCAGCTTTTGACTCGAGTGTAGAACTGGGCTCCTCTGCAGGTACCTTTTGGCTGAGTCAGAACATGTGTGCAAACATTTACGCCGTACAATCATGAGGAATTTCCTGATCATGGCACTTGCCGCATTGACCTTGGCGTGTACGCCAGAACCGTCCATCGATGTCTTGTGCACTACCTCAGTAGTTGCCGATGCGGCACGTCAACTGCTACCGGAAGAAATTTCGGTACAAGCCTTAATGCAGTCAAACATTGACCCGCATAGTTACAAGCCCGTCGAAAGCGATGTGGCCAAGCTTAGCAATGCGGGCGTCATCCTGCACAACGGTTTGCATTTGGAAGGTAAAATGACAGACATCCTTGAAAAAGTTGGCCAGCAAAAGCCAGTCTACGCAATGAGCAGCGCACTTCAGTCTCACGACCTTATCGAAGTAGGCCCTAACACCTATGACCCGCACATTTGGTTCGACCTGCAACTTTGGAACCGATGCGTGGGTGAACTGGCCCTCTTTTTAAAGGGTGAATTCCCGCAACACAGTGCGGCTATTGAAAGCAACGCTATGGATTATTTTTCTGAATTGGTCGCCGCACACGATGAATTTGTACTGGCGATCAATGAAGTTCCCGATTCAGTACGTGCCCTAGTTACCGCGCACGATGCTTTCTCCTATTTTGGTCGCGCCTACGGCATCGAAGTGCATGGATTGCAGGGGATTAGTACCGCTGCAGAATTTGGCATACGAGACATGACTTCTTCCGCCCAATTCATTTTAGACCGCAACCTATCCACCGTCTTTATCGAGACTTCGGTAAATTCAAAAAGTATCGAAGCACTGCAAGAAGCAGTAGAACAAAAAGGCGGAAAAGTGCGGATTGGTGCGCCATTGTTCAGCGACGCGTTGGGAGCGGAGGGAACGCCAGAAGCCACTTTGATTGGTGCGTTTACACACAATACAATACAGATTTTAAAATCATTCAACTAATGGAAAAGAGCATTGAAGTACACAATCTCACGGTCAGCTACCACAGCAAGCCTGTGCTTTGGGATGTTGATTTTGAATTGCCCAAGGGTAAAATTATAGGCGTCGTTGGACCAAATGGTTCTGGAAAGACGACCATGCTCAAAACCGTCATGGGACTTATGAAGCCGGACAGCGGTTATACAGAAATATTTGGCCAACCCTTAGATAAAGTCCGTGAACGAGTGAGCTACGTTCCACAGCGCGAAAGCGTGGATTGGGACTTTCCGGCTGACGTAATGGACGTGGTATTGATGGGGCGGTACCGAAAAAACAATCTTTTTAAACGCATCACGAAAGAGGACCGTCGCATTGCCACAGAGGCGCTAGAAAAAGTGAACCTTTTAGAATTCGCGGACCGACAAATTTCTCAGCTTTCGGGCGGTCAACAACAGCGCGTATTCATCGCACGATCTTTAGCGCAACAGGCAGATATCTACTTAATGGACGAGCCTTTTGTAGGTGTGGACGCCGCGACTGAGGACGCTATCTTAAAGCTGCTGCGTGACATGAAAAACGAGGGTAAAACGGTCGTCATTGTGCACCACGATTTACAGACAGCGAACGAATATTTTGATTGGATTGTGTTGCTCAACACACGACTAGTTGCAGCCGGTCCAAAAGAAGAGGTCTTTACAAAAGAACTATTGCAGGAAGCCTACGGCGGCCGTTTAACGGTTCTTTCAAAACTAGGCGACCTCATTTCAGATACTGAATTCCCGCTTCGCGAACCAGATTTTAAAGAAGACCAACCGAAAGATTAATGTTTGATCCTGTTTTCATAAAAGTGCTTATTGGCACGCTACTGTTGGCGGCTTCGTCCTCCGTGGTGGGTGTTTTCAGCTTTTTAAAGGGAGAGAGTTTAGTTGGAGATGCGATAGCCCATGCACTTCTTCCTGGGGTGGTGCTCGCATTTATTATTGGAGACGGACGCAATCCGGTTTTTTTAATTATTGGCGCGTTAGTCGCGGGTCTTACGGCTCATTACGGCATAAGTTTTCTCGAGCAACGCACAAAACTGAAGGGAGATACAGCCATCAGCCTAGTGCTTTCAACGTTTTTCGGCTTCGGCATCATGTTGCTTTCAGCGGTCCAGCGCACGGGACAGGGTCAACAGGCGGGGCTAGAGCGGTTCCTTTTAGGTAAAGCTGCCGCCATTACGCTGTCTGATCTGTACGTTTTTGGCGCCCTTGCATTGGTGTTGCTTGCTAGTGTTGCGCTCTTCTTCAAAGGATTTCAGTTAATGACCTTTAATGAAGATTTTGCCGCTGCCATTGGCCTGCCTATACAATTGA
>Ga0208950_1001352_pt1 | contig 11241 bp, 9 predicted proteins | sample AOAMet_54_BLW_10_2_FD_188234 | JGI IMG/M metagenome (GOLD analysis project Ga0208950, IMG submission 188234) | Ammonia-oxidizing marine microbial communities from Monterey Bay, California, USA - CAN11_54_BLW_10 (SPAdes) | ecosystem: Environmental > Aquatic > Marine > Intertidal zone | place...
GTCGGGTTTGAGGTTCTGGACTCGGACGAATGTCGAGACTTCCACGCCTGGATGCAAGATGCATCCAATGCGGAAATGATGGGCGTTACAAAACCGCTTCACGACTATCAGTCGGGAAGCGGTTCCCATTTTGCGGGTTGCAATCTCCGAGAAGACAATAGGTGGAGAAGGGTCATGTACAGTTTTGCCTCTTCCAACAACCCCAGCGCCGCCGTCTCCCGCGCCGTTTGCAAGAATCCCGTCTGCGTGTCGCCACCACCTTTTTCTCCGTCCCCGTTGCCGCCGCCGCCTTCGCCGCCACCGCCGCCCTCGCCGCCGCCGCCGTCGCCGCCGCCGCCTTCGCCGCCTGTTCCACTTTTCAACGACGACTGCACGCCCGCGTCGCGCACGTCCGGAGGCTTTGCGTGCCGCACGGACAGCTGCAACGAGTACGATGCCAGCGACAATGCGGGCCCCTCGAGCTGCGATTCCACCGATTCTTTTGGCTCAAAGCACACCCATTTCACCCTCTACAAGGACCCGGACGAAAACGGTGGCGGCAAAGAGCCCGAGGACTGCCGCACGCTCTGCTACCACAATACGAGCTGCCTTGCCTACGAAACCGGACCTAGCAAGCGGTGCGAGATTTGGTACGATGCCGACGGAAACGGCGGGGGACGCGTCAAGGTGGGACACACGGCGTCGGACAGCTACGCCTGCTACATCAAGCTGGATCATATTGCGGCGTCCTCGTACGACCCAACACTATATCCCGATTGCGATGATTAGTATTTATAAAAAAACTTAGAGTTTGACACGACTGTCGCGCGTTTCATTCCGCGCTCGGTGTTGCTTGGTGCGTGCTTCGATGCGCGCAGCCACGGCCGGAATCGTGAGTGCGCCCATCTCGCGCAGCGGCAGGGGCGGTGACGGCGGCGGCGGGGATTGTATCAAGGGTGGCCACGGCGCGCATGGAGGTGTGGGTGGCGGGTGAGGCGACGGACCCGGAAAGGGTGGTGGCGAACTGGGAGGTGGCGGCGGTGGACTGTATGGCGAGTGCGGGTCGGCGGGAGGAGGCAACGGTTCGGGCGGTGGGTTGGGTGCGGGGGGCCATGGAGGCCATGGGGGCGAGTGTCGCATTTGCGGAGGCGGGGGAAGCGGCGGACCCGGATTCTTGAAGAGTGGCGGCGGAGACGTTCGTCGCGTGCTTCCAACGAACGACACGGCCGCGCGACTGGCCTTTGGTGGCGGTGGCGTGCGTCGTACCGACAGGCTTGCCAGCTTGGCCGCTGGCGAAGATGGATGACTGTCCCGCGCAAGCAAAAAGCGCAGCACAAGACCGGTACCAGCCACGAGCAGCACCGTCAACACGCACAGCCCGAGACAGCAGCGACGACACGTATTCTGGGGGAGCACTTCGCCATCCTCTTCGTCGCCACTCTCCTCTCCGCCACTGTAGACTCCGCTACCGCCGCCATGCATACTCCTTCCGCTCGGGGTGCCCAAGCACGCATAGCTGCCACGCGTTTGACGCCCGAGTGCCACCGTGGCCGGTTTCAAATTGAGCCGCGCAAGCGCCGAAGCCTGTGCGCTCGAGGTGTGCAAGAGCGGTCGCTGTTGCTCTCGCGGAACGGACTGTGTTGTTCCGCGACCGAGCGAAAACCGAAACGGTGCCATCGAGGATGGTGGCATTTTTTTGGCAAGCAAGCGACCGCGACGTTTGAGAGGTTGCGGTGCATCGCTCCTTGCGGCATGTACATGATCTGGTTTGGCAAATTAGCGCGCGTGGCCATTTGCCCGATGAGCTTTGACGAGCTGGGACTCAGTGCACCCCTGGAAGCGCTGATAACGACCGCTGCGAAAATTCACAATCCGCGCACATGCATGCTCGAGTGTTGCGCCGGAATGCGCATACAAACGGTGGTGACGCCCGCAGGCACGCGATTGCGTCCACCACCGCTCTCGTGCGCATCGCTTTCCGGGATACAGACTACAGGCTCGCTTTCGGCGACCAACGAAACCCTCGAGCCACTTGAAACGATCAAGATGCCAGTGCCGTCTGAAACTCGCGCAGTGCCGTTTTACATGGATGTGCCAGATTCGCCATCGAGCACGGTCAACCTGTACGAAAGGGAAGACGACACACTGGAAGATGCCTTTGCAACTGCGATTGCTGAAGAGGAGATGAAGCCCGTGCGGTCCTTGGCCGAGCGTGAGCAGGCGACTTGCTATTGCGTCTTGGCCGTCCACTCCACTGGAATGGCGGCACACGACTGCGTGTTGCAGTGTGTGGTCAAGGGGTTTGACGCCGAGGGCAATGCTACAGTCGGCTACGATCGCTTGTGGCTGCTGCCATACCGCGTCAAGATTACCGCCAAGGCGTTTAAGCGTCACGGCATACACTATCGAGACTTGCGCGAAGCGGGTGAACCGCCTGCCGAAGAAATCCGTGAGGTCATGCAGATGATGAACCGACTCGTCAACGTGCATGGCGCACGGCTGATCATCCACAATGCCAAAGTCGCCGTGCGACTGCTTCGGCAGACGGCGGCCCGACACGGCATTCACGAGGACGTGTGGCAGTTTCCATTTAATCCCACCTGCGTGGCATCCCGTTCGCGCCGCATCGTCAACTTGCCTTCTAAGACCAACCCAAAGATGCTGGCCATTCCGACGGAGCGCGAGGTCTATCGCCACCTATTTAAAAAGGGGTTTGACGAGGAAGAGCCCGACGTCGCGTGCATCTCCGAGCTCGCGCGCACGTGCACCGTAACGCTGCAAAACTTTTTGGCCGGCGCTGGGCGTGGGTGGTGGTCGTAGCGTGGTGCGTTCCCGGTCCAAAGGAGGAGGTTTCTGAATAAACAAGTTGCACACACACACACGCGCGCGCACACGCACATGCCTACTTTTTGTCCCCGGATGGCTTCTTCTTGGCTGCCGCCGCGGGTGCCGCCCCGGCGGCCGGCGTCGCCCCGGCCGCCCCGGCCGCCCCGGCCGCCCCGGCGGCTGGCGCCGCCGACGGAAAGGGCGCTTTGGCGTCGTGCTCCGTCTTCTTGGTCTCGGCTGCCGTCTTCTTGACGGTCTCGTCCACCACGCCGACCTCGGCCGTGGTCTTCTGCGTGTCGGCCTTGACCTTTTCGACCTCGGCCTTGGTCTTCTCGGTCTGCGCGGCCTTGAGCTGCGCGTCGTACTCGCCCAGCATGGCCGAGGTCTCGGCCATGGCCGCCTCGGCGTTGGGCTTGTTCTTGTCGGCCTGCCGCCGGCGCTTGAGCGCTCCCTCAATCTCGACGGCGCTGGCGCCGAGGGAGTGCAGCGCCGCGGGGAGCGCGGAGTCGATGTCGATGAGGCCGGCCGTGTAGAGCGCCTCGATTTCGGTGGTGCTGGAGAGGGGCGCGGTGAGGAGCACGAGCTCGTCCTCCTCCTTGGAGTCGTCGTAGACGACTTGGTAGCTGCGCATGGCGCACGGGGACGTGAGCAAGCGCACAGGGAGAGTCGTTGGGCAGAGGAGGCGCACCATGCGGTCAAGACCTTGTTCACCGCGAGGGAAATGCTGGCCACGGTGGTGTTGAGCCTGCGCAGCACCGCAAACGGTGAGTGCAGCAGTTGGAGACGAACAGGTGGCGGGCGGCGCACAGCTGCAGCTGGCTCATGCTGTTGCTCGAAAACTTGCCTGCGAAACAAGCAGACGCGTGAGCAATCTCTCGCGTCTCTGGGTTGGAGCGCTATCCGCACCCTCGAAAATCACGCTGGCGGGAACCTGCGAGACAGAAGATGATTAATGAGTGCATGAACTCTGGGTGGTGTTTAAATGCGACAGCATTCACCCCAAGCGCAGCCGCAACTGCCAAGACGCAAAGAGTGCTAGTGAGTGCACGTGTTGACTGTGAGTGTTTGAGCAAGAGAGTGCTTACTGTGATCGTTGACCACGCGCATGAGGTCGACCAGGTCCGAACGAGCCTCGGGCGGGCGCACGCCCGGCACCACTTGCTGGCGCTCCGGACTGTGGTGGAGTAGGAGTTGTGTGAAAGGGTTGCGTGTGTTGGTTTGAGTCGCAACACGCACCAAGTGAACAATTGCGGCGGCATCGGCGGCGGCACGTGCGTCACGCCGCCCGAGGCCGCCGGACGCTCGCGGCCCGCCTGGTCCGTCGTCTGCATGCGGTTGATCATCTGCATGAGCTTGGCCGTCGTCGCCAGGTTTTGGGCCTGCGCCGTGTCCTCGTCCGACGCCGACGACGCCTGCACGGCACGCGACTCCGAGTCGAAGAAGAGGTTGCTCGGGTCCAGGTTTTGGCTGCCCTGGTTGCGCATGGCAGGTTGCGTCACGAGCAACTGCCTCGCGCGCACGACTTCGGCCTGTAGCGCCAGTTCCTCGAGCGACGAGATGAACGAGGCCGATTGGAACACGGTGGACACGGGCGAGCAAATGTTGCCCGCGGCGTCGGGCTGCGACTTGAAAAACAGCTCTGACGAGAAATCTTGGCGGTACACTGAGTCGCTGTTGGTCGAGAACACCCGGTACTCGCGCTGGTAGTTGCTCTCCCCGACGTGCACAAAGCTGACCTCGTACTGGCCCAAGTCGGGAACGGTGGGCACGAGGTTGCCTCCACCGGCCACCTTGGTATCGTTGATGCGCCTGTCCAATCGCGCGTCGTCGGTAATGGGCGGCGCCGCTTTGGCACGCACCTCCGAAGGCGTGGGCGCCTCCTTGGTGGCACCTTGCTTGCCTCGAGGGGCCATGTTGGACGTGGACGCGAGCTGCTTACCCTTGACAAAATTTGCAAACGGTGGCGGCGACTCCTTTTCGAGCGAGACCAGCACAAATCCAAACATGAGAAAGTGGTCGATGACTTGCCTAGCAAAGGGCACCCACACGTCCTCGAGGTGTCTGGCAAACACTGGCTTGAGGTTGACGTCGCGGCCCTGTCGGCGCACGACGACGCCCGAGCCGAGCAGCTGGCCCAGCAGGATGGCACGAGCCGCTTGGATAGACGGGGACGAGTTGTACAAGTGGCTGATCGCAATCATTGTGTCCGAGGAGATTCGAATTTCGCCCGGGGAGCCAGCGTCGATTGCGTTTAGGGGGTCCCCTAATCGACCACGCTGCTTTTTTGATGCAATCGTTTCCGGGTCTTTGCGTTTGCCCCGTTTGCGCAAGTCCATTCCGGAAGACATTTTGGGCGGATTCTTTTTACAACGAAACAAACTGCACGCGCAGTGGCTCCTTCACACTCTTCTACACACACTTTGACTCAAATCGCGATTAGCGGTGCGCGCAAGCGTTTGCCGCTTCACCCGCCTTCCATCTGCTCTTGGACGTCGATAATATCGTCCATCTCAAGGCCAGACTGACTCACGAGTAGGCCCTCGTTTAGTCTATTGCCATCAAAAAGGAACCGTGTGGAGTCGAGGTTCAGTCTGAGGCGTTTGCAGTATTCGCGCATGAGTACGCCCAATTTGGTCGTTGGCTTGACCTGAAACACTACCTCCTTGCCAGTATTGGAGACCACCTTGACGCGGATGGGATCGTTATTGCTCGTCTCGGTTACCGCGTCTGGCATGTGCTCCGATGGTAAGTGTGAGAGTGCTGGGAGTGTGGTGGTACTTGCCGCAAGACACAGGTGGCATGCGCAGATTGCGCATGCCACTTGCCTACGCAAACCGCCGCTCCACAGTAAAGTCGGTGCGATTCGGCTGGAGTGCAAACCTTGGCTCGCCACTGCCCGTCTTGACAATGGCGAGATCGTTGTTTAAAAGATCATATGCATACACACACCCCTCACACCACACGTGCACTCTAAACAAATCTGTACTTTTGGATTTGGAGTTGCAAACATCCTCCCTTGAGCGCGGCACCTAGAGGTCATTCTCCTCATCCTCGTCGTCCTCTTCCATGTTGTTACGACCATTGGAAGTGGGTTCTGCATGAGTCGACTCTGCCGTGTCTGGCGCCTCTGCGGTGGTGGTGGCCTCAACAACGCCGTCCGAGTGTTTGTACTGCGTAATGCGCAGCACGTTGCCAACCTCGTGAACATTGTAAGTTCCCTTCGGACCCATGCAGTAGGCTACCTCCCACTCGACAACGTTCTCTGGCTGCAAGTTGTGCCGCAGCGACTTTTGGACACCCTGACCATTTTTGCCAATGGCACCGTTTAGGGTGCCCGATCCACCATTCACCTTGAGCTGACGCTTCTTGGCCTCCGGCTCGACACGGCAAGTCTTGACGTTCTCATCCTTGTCGAGGGCCGTCCACTTGTTAAGCTCCGGGCTGATCTGCGCCCTGTTGGGGCAGTTGACGTCCTTTTTCCAGTTGAGCACGTCGCGTCGGGCGCGCTGACGATCGTTGCTGAGAGTGATGTCACCCTTTTCGATCTTTTTGTCAATCTCGGCGGCGTGGGTGGGAAAGTTTTTGTCGGCAATGGTTCCGCTGATAAAACGAAGGAAGCGGCACTCCTCGGAGTGTCCCGGAACATTAAACGTCGTGTAGACGCAGCTCATGCCATCGACTTCAATGTGGCAAAGAAAGTCCGGCTTGCAATACTCGAGCCACTTTTCGGGTGCCTTGGTGGCCAGGATTGATCCAAGGACCTTGCCGTCGGAGACCTCGTTGTGCTTCTTGGGGAAGAGCTTGATGGCCGAATGCGGTACCAGGTACTGCGTTTTGCCGAATGAGAGGATGTAGGGCTTGCCTTTGGCGGGCGGGATTTGCACGAGTGCGGGACCGTCGTGCGCCACGAGTGCCATCGTGGGCGCGATGCGAGGCGCCCCGAAGGCCGCGCTCGCGCAAAACGTAAAGTTAGCGGCCGGCGGGAAGACGCGTGCCAACCTTGCGGCAAGTGGCCTAGCTGGCGCTCATACTTAACCGCAAACGCACGCATGGAGAGCGAAGCGCTTGCGGATGCCCCCGAGAATGAAGCCGTGGATCAGGTGCGGCGGGCGCTTCACGTGATGGAGCTTGGCCTACGCAACGTGGACGTTCCCTATCACGAGCCTTGCAATCGAAGCTACGCAGCTGCGTTTACCAACCTACAAACGCGTTTGGTTGTGCTTCGTGGCCAATCGACAAGCGCTGCCTGGTCGCCAGCATTTTTACGCATCTTGCAGCGTGCACGCTACGTAGAAGAAGTGCCAATACAATCCGTGGATGCGCTTGCGTTTCAATACGGCACAGCCTCCGAATCGCCAGCAGATGTGCCAGACCTGGTTGGTGGACGCGTTCGAGTGGAAGATGCGCATTTGGACGAACGAGGTACAGAGGTCACCGATATTCGCTGGCTTCCCTTTGAGGCGAGTATTGCCTGTGACGCGTGCGTCTCCAAGAAGTCGCTTAAAAACCCTTCCGTTGCACTCGACATCATTGGCGACAGTGTCGTGTTCAAGCACACGCCACAAGACGACGAGGCGTTCTTGCTCACATGCAAGTTCAAAAACCTCCATTCGCGCATGATTCGTCGTATCGAAACCGACCAAAAGATTGCGGAACGGCCCGACGTTCCAGACATCTGTCCCAAAATGCCGCATGCCTATCGCGGTCGGTTTGTTCTTGGACCCAAGTGCCACATCATGGCCCACACCTATGTGTGGCTCCAAAACCTCCTTTCAAACATCGTACACTGTCTCGAGGAACGTCTAGACGCGATGACCGATGAGGAACTCAAGATGTCCGTCAAAGACTTTACAATTGTCACGTCGGCAGCTGCCAAGCGCGTCGTCGAAGCCATCGAAAAGGCGGAGACGCTGCTCCGCGATGGCATGAGTCGCCCATCCGAGTCATTCGCCTTGCCACCGATACAGCTCTTTCCCGGAGACGAGATGAACGACGAGACCGAACCGCGTAATCGGTCGGAAATGCGTGGCATCGAATTCTCCTTATTGTGCAATGTGCGCGACAAGGTCACGCGCTGTGTGGACCGCACGATTGTGTCTCCAAGGGGCCGAGGATCGGCTGCACTGATTGCATACATGGAAGAGAATGCCGAAAACGACATGCCGGTTTTCGAGCCATGGTGGTACATGGAAGACCGGCACGGCAAATGGACACCGGGACAATACCGCCGGTGCTTGAGCATGCGAATGTGTCGCCAACGGTCCGAGACAAGCTTGTCGGCCTCCCATTGGGCGGTGACGACGCTCTCGGGAAACGCATCTGCTGACAATGGACAGGCGGACCAAAAGGAGGACGACGGGGTCGAATATGAAGAAGACGAGGAAGAATTGATCGTGCTAGGCGGCGATCACGCCGAGGAGCACACCGAGGAGCACACTGCGGCATGCAATGACGAAGAGAGTATCGAGGAAGTGGAAGAAGACGACGACGAAGAGGAGGAGGAAGAGGACGAAGAGGATGAACGCGCACGGCGTCGCAAACGCCGTGCACAGTCCCGTGTGGACCCCAAGACAAAGCCCAAGTCGTCCATTCTGAAGCGTTCCAAGCCGCCGCGCAAGCGCCGTGCCGTGGTAGAAGACGACGAAGACGATGATGGCGAGGAGGGCGAGGAGGGCAACCAGCGCAAAGAAGACAACCAATCCGACACCGGGTCAAACACCCGCCATTACAAGTTGCCGGATTCTGTCCGAAGCATGCGCTTCTATCGCGTGACGGACGCGTCCAAGACCCACGTGTACGTGGTACCTGGCACCAATCTGGTGGGCATCATTGAGCACTTTTAGTTTGTGTACACGTTCACGTTTGCCTGTGCGTGAGTGTCAATTTTAGAACACGAGAGTTGATTTACGAACACGGTTCCTGGCTCGCGAATCTCCTTGCGGGGAGTGGATCATGAGCTGTGTATAAATAACCAATACCACTTCGGATCGCCTCCAACTCTGGCATTGTACGAATGAGTGCTGCTGGACGTCCACCTAAGCCAATCGGGGGAGGTTCTGCTGCTAGATCCAAGGCCGCGACGGCACAGTCCAAGGGACTCGTCAAAGCGCGTTCCGCACGAATGAAGCAGCTTCAGGATGCCCTGCAGATTGGTCCAAAGCCGGAGGAGCCAAGCAGCGTCTTCATGCAACACAACAAGGACCTGTTTAACATTCCAATCGACCACATGATCTCGATGAAGCCTCTGGGATCCGACCAGTGCCCGTCCCTAGACAAGAAGGTTATCGACCAAGCTACTGCCACTCGCGACAACAAGGTTCGTAGCTACTTTTTCATCAATGCCGGCAAACCCTTCAAAGGACGTCCCGACATTGGCAAGGGGTTTCACGGATGGCCTTGGACCAAAAAGGACGACTCGGACACGTATGAGCCCACCGACTGGGAGTTTGAGCTCGACAAGAAAAAATGCCACGGCACCTGCTGGACGGACCCAGACAATCCGACCATGGTTCCCACGGTTTCCAATGGCGATTTCGTGGTCAACCCGCTACCAACCTACACCAAGGCTGACTATCTCGCGCGGTGCATGGGCCACAAGGCATTGTGCACGGCCTCGACCGAGGCCTTCAAGATGTTTGTCCTCGGCGTCGAGCACGACTACAAGACGGGCAAGTCGTTGCAGGTTGGAAAGATTGAGGACGAGGACGCCTGGAATCGTCAGCGCGACGCACTGTTCAAATCCCTGTCAAAGATTTACATGGTATACCCGGTTCCCGTCCACCCCGCCGTGGACCGCAACGGCATGGCCTTTGCCAAGGACCCGGACGTCAACGATAGCGGGGACCTTTACGACAATACCGCGGAACGCCTCGCCATCTCGCACACAACGGAGGAACTCGACGAGTCCGGAAACCCCAAGGTGGTCAAAGACGTGATGGGTACCGAGTACGAATACATTTACGCGCCGCAGCCGGTCATCTTTTGCTCGATCACGCCCGACACTACCAGTGCAGAGGCCGAAGAGCTGCGCGCCGAGCGCCCCGATGCCGACAAGCGCAACATTGTCGGCTGGCACGACACCACGCGCGCGTGGCCATTGCTGCCGAGCCACGTCGTGGCCATCCAGAAACTCCTCGTCGACTATGAGCTCGAGGAGTCCTTCCCGGCGCTCGCCAAGCTGCACAAGGCTCGTTGCGGGGCCATGCTCAATCTCGACTACCTTCGCTCGCTCAACCTGTCCAAGATTGGCCACCCTCCCGGAGAGGACCACGAGCCCCTCGACGAGGAGTGGCTCAATGTCCTGAGCGACATGCCATTCGGCAAAGTCTGGGTGCACAAGTGCACGCCCGAGTGTCCCGACGGCGTCAACGAGTTTGCCAGCGACAAGCCCAAGCTCGTCCCGCTTCTCAAGGGTCGTGCCCAGGAAAAGAATGGCGTGCCGTGGATCAACGCGGTCAAGCTCGAGGACGACAAGTCGCCCGAAGGTGCGCGGCACTATGTCGGCGTCATGAAGGCCCTTCACCGCATCCTCGGCAAGGAGTGGGACAAGTCGGGCACCAAACGTAAGGCGGCGCTCGGGTTCACGGTCATGTCGGCACAGCGCGACGAGAAGCTGCGCCAAGAGGAGGAGGTCGGCGGGGATGGCAACAAGAGGCGTCGCAAGATGTCCAAGTCCAAGGACGTGGACGAGGTCCTCGCAGTGGCGGGGGCGTCCCAATCGACGGCACTCGCGACTCGCTCCGAGGATGCCGAAGATGCAGCCAATGGTGACTCGGTGGTGCTCAAGGAGCTGGAGGCGTCGATCTCGGCCAACAAGCACGTCTTCCACCGCAACACCGATCGCGGCCGCCTGACCTTTGCAAACGACTGCGACATTTCCGCGTGCCGCGTCGTCTGGCCCGACACTCGTGGTGCGCTCACCATCACAATCGGCAAACGCGGACAGGAAGACTACAAGAAGATCGACGTCAACCCTGGAACGTCAGTGACGCTCCTATACGAGGCACACTGGCATCCCGATTCGGATTCGGACCAGTAGGCGTGCACGACGACTGCAACAGAGACTCGTGCCCTCTTCCCGCTAAGACGAGTGTGCTGGTTAGCATGTGTGTAGTGCGTGTGTGTGTGGATAACAGCCGCAAAGAGTCCGACTAGGAAGCAGTGTGTGGCGTATCCATCTAAAAGGAAGAGGGGTTCGTTTGCAATCGCTATGGCGACGCGCACGCGACAAATGCACGAGTTTCTGCAGGGCTACCTCGGCCCGTCGAGCGGCCCGCCCACGTTTGGCGTTCCGAGCAAACCGCTCAATGCGCGGCTACCCTTGAGTCCCGGGGATGGCATCCCCGAGGGCCACCGACCGATTCCCACATCGTCCGAGTCCAACAAGAAGACGAATGCGCAGATTCCGTACGTGCGCATTGTATACTCGCAGAGGGG
>Ga0208950_1001356_pt1 | contig 11232 bp, 10 predicted proteins | sample AOAMet_54_BLW_10_2_FD_188234 | JGI IMG/M metagenome (GOLD analysis project Ga0208950, IMG submission 188234) | Ammonia-oxidizing marine microbial communities from Monterey Bay, California, USA - CAN11_54_BLW_10 (SPAdes) | ecosystem: Environmental > Aquatic > Marine > Intertidal zone | place...
GGGGAGGAAGTCGAGGTAGCCATAGGATTTGTTGCGCCCGCCGGTGTAGTAGAAGGTGTTGAGAGGGCGGTAGCGGTAGTGAAATTGGGTGGCTTTATCGACGACGAGTTGCCGGAGGCCTTCGTTGAGAGCGGTGGGGTCTTTTTCGAAGAGAGCCTTGAAAGCGATGTTAGCGAATTGGTGGTGCCCATGGATATTATTTTGATGGCCATCAATGGTTCGTTGATTGAGTTTGCCGGCGATGACCTGGGCCTTGGTGTCATCAAATACGTTGCAGAAGCCGATGGAGTGCTTTTTCGCTCCTTCGGCAAGAGCTTGCGTGTAAAGTGCGAGGTTTTGGTTGTTTCGATCACCGGTATTAACGGCAGGGATGTTCTCACTGGCTATGGGAGAAAGAAGGATAATCTGGGGGGCGGTTTTTCCGTTGTATGCTTGAGATTTGAGGTGGGTGAGGAACTTGTTGAGGCGTTCCTTGAAAGCGGGGAGGCCTTCTTTTCCACCGAAGGATTCATTGTAGCCGTAAGCTGCAATGATGAGGTCGCTTTTGAAGTAGTGGAGGTGTTGGTCAAGGTCGCCAAAGTTATCGGGACGGGGCATGAGATCGACTTCATCAGCTGGCCACGCAAGGTTGCGAATGGTGAGCTTATGCTTTGGATGGTGCTGGTGGAGAAGAGTTTCGAGGTGACCGAAGCGGCGTTCGGCATCAAGGAGAAGATTTCCGATGAGGGCGATACGGGTGCCGGAGGAAATTTTGAGAGGAAGCTCGGTTTTAACGGGTTGGATTCTTTCCGGGCGCGGCGAGGTTTTGCGATTGATATAGTATTTGGCGAGCTCTGGATCTTTAGATGGCGCTTTACGGTCAGTCTTTGAATTTTTAGCGTCCTTTGCCTTTGCGGCATTTTTCTTACGGCGAGCATCGGTGGACGCTGGAGTGCTTTTACCAGGAATTGAGGAATCGAGGTCCTGGTAAACTTCTGGTTTGAGGCCGCGGACGTGGCCGCCGTTCCGGAAGGTGGTGGGCTTGTATGAGCCCACAAGATCGACGCTCGAGTCGGCTTTGATTTTCTTTTCAAGACCCATGGCCCAGTAGGTTCCATTGATGACAAGTCGGCGGTAATCGGAGTCTAGGAAATCTTGGGAAGCTCCTTGGGTTGAGTGGAAAACGCGTGCTCTCTTTCCACTCTTGCTAGTGTAGTGGCGGGTCCAAGTTGAGGGTGAAGGTTTTTTAGTCTCATCGACAGGAGAATCTTTGTTCATGCCGTTGAGGGGCTGGGACTCGGTGAGAACGGTGAAGGTTTGATTAGGGATGCCGGTGTAGGCTCCAGCAATCGTATGAGCATTGTTACCGACTCCGGTGAGGATCAGATGGTCCTTATTTTTTGAGGTGATTTGAAGGCGGGTAGATTGTTTATGATTGCGTCCGTAATGGCCAACCCAAGTGTTGCCCAGAATTTGGTGGCCGAAGCCGCGATCGAAGTCTTTGCCTTTGTATTGAAAATCGTAATGGGAATATTTTTGGCCTTTGGGAATCTTGAAGGCATGAGACGAGGTGCGGAGTCCAACGACAGGGCCACCGCGCTGGAGGTATTCGTCAATGTGAACCATTTGCTCGTCAGGAAGATCGAGGAAGCGTGTGAAGATGAACATGAGGTCGGCCTCTTTAAGAACTTCGAGACCTTTGATGTTGGAAGCTCCGGCGGTAATTTCCCCCTTGTCGTTGACTCCGAAAAGAACAGTGGTTTTAAAGCCGTGATATTTAGTGAGGATGCGAGCAAGGGCGGGGCAGGTTTCCTCGGCGCGGTATTCGTGATCAGAGGCAATGAAGACGATGTGCTTTCCTTTTCCCGGGCCAGACGTGCCTTCATACGAGATCTGAGCAAGAGCAGGAATTGAGAAAAAAAGAGCTAGGGCGATGAATACCTTCATGAGAGAGACGCTAGAGATTGGAGGAAAAATGACAAGTTGAGGTTGTCGGATTGACGTGGGGTAGGCGGAGAATGCATATTGGGATGATGAAATTTCAGGTGATTCTCATGATGGTGATGATAGTGATGAGTTTCGGACGCGAGGGGAAGGAAGGAGACAAGGATGTCAATTATGACGAGGCTAAGGTTCCGGCTTATGATTTACCCGAGCTTTTGGTGACTGCAGAGGGGAGGCGAATCACGACAGCGGAAGAGTGGTATTCCTTGAGAAGACCTCAGATCATGTCGCTCTTCAGTAATCTGGTTTATGGGCGGGTTCCAGAGCCTTCAACACCGATGAAGTTGACTTTTCGGGAAGTGAAAAAGGACGGGGCTTTTATGAGGGGGAAGGCAACGCGGAAGGATGTCGAAATCCAAATTAAAACGGAGAAGGGAGCGAAAACGATGAGGATTTTACTTTTTGTCCCGAATGGGCTGACGAAACCGGTGCCGGCAATTATGAAGCACAGCTTCAACAATACCCGGTCGGGTGATTTTGACGTGGGATTCCTGAGAAGCGATCGGCTGAAAAATGGTTGGCCGCTGGGGAAGATTTTGGATGCGGGTTTTGCCTTTTGTGCGGTTTATCACGAAGATTTAGTGAGGCACAACGAGGTGGAATTTAGGGATAGTATCCATCGGCTATTTTATTCTGAAGGCCAGAGTTTTCCAAAAGCTCATGAGTGGGGTGTGCTTTCGGCCTGTGCTTGGGGAGGGATGCGTGCCTTAGATTATTTGGAAGCTGATACTGAGATTGATGCAGAACGGGTGGCAATCATGGGGCACTCCAAGATGGGGAAAACGGCCTTGTGGACGGCGGCGCAGGATCAACGATTTGCGATGGCGATCTCGGCTCAGTCGGGATGCGCTGGGGCTGCTTTATGGAGAAGGAAATCAGGCGAGACCTTGAAGAAAATGGTGACTCGTTTTCCTTATTGGTTGTGTCGTAATGCTCAAAAGTTCGTCGAGCAGGAAGATGACCTCCCGGTGGATCAGCATATGTTGTTGGCATGTATCGCACCGCGCCCGGTTTATGTGCACAGTGGGGTGAAGGACACGTGGGCTGATGGACGGGGAGAATATTTATCTGCCTATCATGCGAGTGAGGTCTATCGCTTACTTGGAAAAAAAGGTCTGGAAAGTGAGAAATCGCCAGAGGTTGGGAAAGCGGTGATGAATGGTGAGGTAGGGTATCACATTCGGAACGGCGGGCATTCGATTGAAGGGGGCGACTGGGAAAAGTTTATCCAGTTTGCTTCCAAACATTTGAAGAAGGAGAATTGATTCGGTGGGCGATTACTTATTTCTGGGCAGGCAACCCAGAGCTATTTTTCTTCAAGAAAACTTACTCTTTAATGGCTTGGTAGACGATGGGTTTTAGGAGGCGTTCGAGATTCCAGTTGTAGGGAAGGGTTTGCTCCATGGTGACGACCACGAGTTTGTCTTTAGGAGAAATCCAGTAGTGGGTAGATGCCATGCCACCCCACCCGTATTCGCCAATTGCTGCGTCTTTGGCCCAGCGTTTGTCAGGGGCGATACGAACGGAAAACCCGAGGCCGAATCCGGTGCCATAACGTTGCTCTCCGAGGGAGATGGAAGCGATCTCGTCCGGGAGTTGGTTGGTGGTCATGAGCTTGACGGTGTCAGCCTTGAGGTATCGTTTGCCTTGGAAGTTACCGCCATTCGCAATCATCTGAAGAAAGCGTGCATAGTCGTTGATCGTAGAGACTAGACCCCCACCGCCAGAGAGGTTTGCGGGTTTTTTGAGGAAGGGAGAAGCCTTCCCGGGTTCGGAGTTTGTGAGGAAAAATCCTTTTGTCTGGTAGACATCAGCGAGACGGTTTGCTTTTTCCGCAGGAACGTAGAAGCCGGTGTCCGACATGCCGAGAGGCGCGAAGAACCTTTGCTGAAGGAATGCGTCGAAGGTTTGACCAGAAGCAACTTCGATGACGCGACCGAGGATATCGGTATTGATGCCGTAGTGCCACCTCGTTCCAGGTTGAAAGAGGAGGGGGGCGCCACAAATGGAACGAGACATTTCAGCGAGTGTTTTGTCACGGTCAAGCGGCTGGAAACGCCCGTAGTAGCGATCTACAGGGTGCCCGCCCCAGCCATAGGAGAAGCCGGCGGTGTGGCGAAGGAGGTCGCGAATCGTGGGCATTGGTTTTGCAGGGGTAGGGTCGCCTCTTCTCTGCCAAACATTTAGAAGTGCAAATTCCGGAAGAAATCTCGTGATGGGGTCGTCAAGATTGAGTTTTTTTTCTTCATAAAGCATGAGGGCAGCCGCTGACGTGATGGCTTTAGTCATCGAGTAGATACGGAAGATAGTATCTTTTTTCATCGGAACTTTGGCGGCCCGGTTGGCATGGCCGAATTGTTTTTGATAGACAATTTTTCCCTCGCGCAAAATCAAAACGGACCCACCGGCGAGCTTCTTTTTCTCGATGAGTTCTTCGAGCGCTGGATCGATTTTCGCGAGAACTTCTGGCGACATGCCAACTTCCTCAGGAGTGCTGACGGGAAGCGCCTTGATTTTTGTTTCCTTTGCAGCAACTGGGAGGCAGAGGAAAAAGAGGGGGAGGAGAATGATTTTGATCATTTTTTGGGGTTTTGGAACAAATTGGATGAGGTCTTTAGACCAGTTTTTCACGATTCGGCAAGTCACGAATTGAGGAAGAATAAAGCAGTGAGGATTTTTGAACCAAAATCCCTAATACTATTGAGGAGATACTTTCCTTTGGGGTGGAGAATCCCGTTTTGTGAATTCAAGGTAAGAGAGTTTAGTGGGTTGATTTTAGGAGGATCTCCGCAATTTTTTTCCTTTAAGCTTAATCTGGAGTTACTTTGCTGAGAGGGTACACATTATGAAATTTGGGGCTATTCTTTTAGGGGTTTTGAGCAGTGTCGCTTCTTTGTGTGCTGGAGCCGCTGGGTTTATTTTGAGTTCACCTTTAGATTATCAGGTCTTCCAGCGAAGTGATCAAAACTCAGGTGTTTTAATTATTAGCGGGCAGCTTAGTGAACCTGCATCCAAGCCAACGAAAATTCAGGTTAAGTTTGGACCTCTTCAACGGGCCCAGAGTGATGGGGGCGTTTCTACTTTAGGGGTGGTCCAAAAGGGTGAATCTCAGTTTAGCTTTCCGTCACGGCATTTGGCAGGCGGTTGGCATCGCTTGAATGTCCAAGCTGTGGTAGGTGCGACAATCGTGGGGCAAGTGGTTGTTGAACATGTTGGAATCGGTGAAATCTTCGTGATCGCCGGGCAATCAAACTCGGCGAATCACGGGGAGGAAAAACAAAAGGTAAACAGTCAAAAGGTCTCTACTTTTGATGGGGAATCTTGGCGGATTGCTGATGACCCGCAGCCGGGCGCTAGTGGTCGGGGAGGAAGTTTTATTCCACCATTTGCCAACGAGTTAGTGAGAAAATTCAAGGTTCCCGTGGGGATTGTTTCGACTGGGGTTGGGGCGACGAGTGTGCGCGAATGGTTGCCGGAAGGGGAGCGGTTCCCGAATCCTCCCACCATCATGAATAAGGTTGCCTCTCATCCTCGGGGTGGTTGGATGAGCAAAGGTGAAGTCTACCGTAAATTGATCTCAAGAGGACAGTCTTTGGGACGAAACGGTTTTCGAGCAGTGCTGTGGCATCAGGGTGAATCCGATGCCAATCAAAAGGACGGACGCCGGACCTTGTCAGGTCAATTGTATCAGGAGTATCTTGGTAAACTGATCAAAGCGACCCGGAAGGATTTCAGCTGGGAGTGTCCTTGGTTTGTGGCTCAGGCAAGTTATCATACACCCGAAGACCCCGGGTCAGAAGATATTCGTGCGGCGCAAAGGTCTCTTTGGAAATCAGGACTCGCCTTGGAAGGTCCAGATACTGATGCGTTGACGGGAGAGAATCGCGATCACGATGGGAACGGAGTGCATTTCAGTGGGAAGGGTTTACGAGCTCACGGTAGGGCTTGGGCTAATAAAGTGGGGCCTTGGTTGTCACAAGAGCTTCAGAAAAAAAAGGCCGTGGTCTTTGTTCTTGCAGGTCAATCAAACATGCAGGGCCAGGGGGTAGTTTCAATGGACCATGAGAAGCACTACAATGCCGGAAAGGGTAACTTGGTGTGGTCGATGGAGCATTCGCAGAGTAAGAATAAGATGAAGCATCTGCGCGATGATCAAGGTAATTGGATTGGACCCCGGAACGTAAGAATCAGATATAAGCAGAAAGACCAGATCCGGAGTGGCCCGTTAACAGTCGGATACACAGGTTATGGTGGCTCTAGTCATATAGGGCCCGAGTTACAATTTGGCCATGTGGTTGGGGAATCTTTTAAAGATCGTGAAGTTCATCTCATCAAAACCGCGTGGGGAGGTAAGAGTTTGTTCAAGGATTTTCGGCCACCAAGTTCGAAGGGTGAGACCGGTAAGTATTACACCAAGATGGTTGATGAGATTCGAGCTGGTCTTGCTGATTTCGGGCCCGGTGCCTATGAGCTTGGAGGATTTGTCTGGATGCAGGGTTGGAACGATATGGTCTCACAAGAGGCAACAGCAGAGTATTCCAAAAATCTCGTTAACTTTGTCGCAGATCTAAGGAAGGAATTTTCACTCAGAAATTTACCTTTCGTTGTCGGTGAACTTGGAAATGGAGGAGAAGCTAAACCTAATTCTGGTATGGCAAAATTTCGCGAGGCGCAAAATGAAGGGGTAAAAAAAATTGAGAAGACGTGGTTTGTAAGCACGAAGGAGTTTGCACGTCCACCGGAGCTTTCGCCGAATATTGGCCATGGCCACCATTGGTATGGGAATGCTGAGAGTTATTTTTTGATTGGTGATGCCTTAGGGCGCGAGATGATCAGAGCGCTGAATCGCTAGGGTTTGCCTTGCTCATCTGGCGTCAGTGGACAAGGTCTTTGTAATGAAACCCTACGTGAAGCTTGCCGAGTCCACCATGCCGGACGGCACGATCTATTCGCTCCACAAGCACGACGGGAAAATTTATCTTAAGTATAACGGGTTCGAGTTGATGAGTACTGCACTCACTTACTCCGAACAAATGCTGGCTGATTACGGATGCCAGGCTTTGAAAGAAGGGAAGGGATCGAGGCCCTCTCATCCTAAAATTTTGATTGGTGGGCTTGGCTTGGGCTTCACCTTGAAGCGAACTTTGGAGCTGATAGGGAGCCCTGCGACAGTTGATGTTGCAGAGCTGATGCCTCCGCTTATCGAGTGGAACCGGACTCACCTTGTGGAGCACAATGGACCACTCTTGGAAGATCCTCGGACCCACATTATTCAGGGTGATCTTTACAATATCATTTCCGACACAAATCCGGGTTTTTACGACTCACTTCTCCTTGATATCGATAACACACCGGATGATCTCATCACATCTGGTAACTCACGCCTCTACTCGCCGGGGTTCCTTGATCAGTTGCGTAACGTTCTCACCGCGAAAGGATGTCTCTCTTATTGGCTGTCCGAGCCCGCTCCTCGATTTAAGAAGCTATTAATCAAGGCCGGTTTTCAGGTCGAGGAGTTTGCCTCTAAGCCTCATGAAAAGTCAAAGCGATCCCGCCATTGTATCTTGCTGGCCCGGAAGCGCCGCTAATCTTGCATTTTCCCGGGAATAGGATTTCTTCCCAAGAATCTAATCAGAACAAATATGTTAACTTGGAACGATATCGTTAAATTTGCGACGGATGGAAATGCTGATCCCGATTGTGAGGTTCGGAATTCGGAACACGAATGGCGTAAGCAACTTACGCCGGAGCAATTTCACGTCACCCGGCAACACGGAACCGAACGCCCTTTCAGCTCCGGGATGTGTGAGTTATTTGAGCCGGGTAAGTATGCCTGTGTTTGCTGCGATGCCTTATTATTTGATGCTGGTGAGAAATTTGACAGCGGGACTGGTTGGCCTTCTTTTACGCAACCTGCGACGGAAAATGCGATCTCCTATCATGGAGATAATACGATGGGAATGGCGCGCATCGAAACTTTGTGTAATAGCTGTGAGGCACATCTCGGACATGTTTTCCCAGATGGCCCGCCGCCAGGTGGTCTTCGTTACTGCATGAATGCGGTCGCTCTCAAGAAGGTCGAAGAGATCGATGCCGTCGCGACTTTTGGTGGTGGGTGCTATTGGTGTACTGAAGCCGTTTTTCGGAGTGTGAAAGGCGTGAGTGCGGTTAGAAGTGGTTTTAGTGACGGTGAAGCAGCTGACCCGACTTACAAAGAGGTTTGCACAGGAGAGACAGGTTACGCCGAAGTCATTCAAATTAATTATGATCCCAAGGTAGTGAGCTACGGGGAACTCTTGCGTATTCATATGGGAACCCACGACCCGACTACGCTAAACGCACAGGGTGCTGATATGGGAACCCAATACCGCAGTATTATTCTTTACCGGAGCAATCAGGAACGGCAGATCGCTGAGGATCTTTTGGAGGAAATTTCTGACACCTTTGATTCTGACATTGTGACAGTAGTGAAGGATTTTGATAGGTTCTACCCTGCTCCTGAAGAGCATGATGACTATTACAATCGTAATCCCAATCAGGGTTATTGTCAGGCGGTGATCTCTCCTAAAATCGCCAAATTTCGAAGGACTTTCCAATACCTTCTCTCACCTGAAAAATGAATCATTCGCTCTGATCTATTTTCGCTGACGTTACATTTTCAGTTTTTTGTTATTGGAGCTAGTAAAGCAGCGCAGGATAAACGGGCTTACTGAGATTAATTTACTTAATCGACAGATCAGGAGGCCCTGAGTTTTCTGCTAAACTCCGTCGATGATATTCAGGGCGATCAATTGCTGGGTAGCGGTGCCGGAAAAATCTCGGTTTGCAGCTGGAGAAGCTGGGGATGGGTGCAGGATCTTTCCGAGTTGCTGATGGTCCTCTTTGACAGAGGCAAGTTGTTTCTCAGCGAAAGCCCCAACGCCAATAAGTTTTTCCGGCTGTAGAATTTCAATGATTCGGGCGAGCGATTCACGGCAGGATTTTTCAACCGGCTCCATACAATTGTTTGGCAGTTTGTCCGGTGTGAGATTAGCTCCGGTTTCCTTCATCCAAACAAGGGGGCAAAAGTTTGCGACGAAGTGGTTTTCAAAAAAGGCATCGGCTGAATCAAAGAGTTCGGAGAAGAGTCCCCATAGACGACGGCCGGAAACTTCGGAGCGTTCACAGTTGAAGCCGGTGATCGGGCGCTTTGGATGTTCGAGGTCGGGTTTTTCAACCGATCCGGAGATACCCATCCAATCTCTGACGTGGGAGATCTCGCCAAAGGGGACGCCGGTCTGAGCCATTCCATAAGGTCCGGGATTCATGCCTAGGAAAAGAACCTTCTTGGTTCCGCTTCCGAAGTTTTTCAAGTAGTCGCAATGACGGTCCCAAGCATATTCGAGTGGGTTATAAGTGTAAGCGACGGGATCTGGAAATTTCAGGCCACGCAGGTCGTTGCGGAGATCATCAGCAGCGGTAATAAGGGGATGTTTGCTCATGAAGTGGGTGCTTGGAGTTCCGACCATTTTCCGACCATTTCATCGGATTCGATTTCTTTGCAGTCAACAAGGACGACTTGATCGTCGCAGATTTTGTAAATGGCGTCTTGTCGGAATTCCTTACCCAGCGTGATGGCTTCGACGCGGGAACACCTCACTCCGAAACCAGCCTCGGCATGGTCTTCGCATCGACCAGTGACGGGGAAGCAGCTCCATTTTGAAGCTTTGATGGCTTCGAGAAGGAGGGTGTTGTTTTCGTCGTTTTTTTCATCGGGCGTAACCTCTCCGGAAGGATTGTGTGCGGTGATGATAAAGAAGTGATCGGGAGAGATCGCTTGCTCAAGCTCCGTGACAAATTGAGTTTGATGATACTCTTCCTTCATTAGACCGAGTGTTTTCTGAGGTCCAAAAGATCAACGAATTCCAGGGCGACTACCGAGGTGGCATTAAGATCGACTTTTGGGGCGCAGCCGTGGTCGAAGGCCTCCTTCCAGCGAAGAACGCAAAGACACCATTGATCGCCAGTTTTGAGGCCGGAGAAGGAGAATTCAGGTCGTGCAGTCATGAGATCATTTCCCTGCTTGCGGCTGAATTCTAGAAATTCCTGTGTCATCACCGCGCAAACACAATGAAGGCCACGATCGCCTGCACCAGTTCGGCAGCAACCATCACGAAAGAAGCCGGTCATGGGATTGGTCGAACAGGTTGTAAGGTCTTCTCCGAGGACGTTGAGGTGTGACATGGGATGACTTTGGGACGAGTGTTGCCATCTGGCAAGGAGAGTGACCTCGATATTGGCTGGCAAGGGCGATACTTTCGAGATTATAAGCTAGAGATGCGTAATTTGTTTCAGATGATGTTGATTGGTTTAGCTGTTCTGGGGGCTCAAGCAGATGAGGTTGTGGTCAAAGAAATCACCCCCTCAAAAGTAGAGTCGAGATGGCTCGAAATTGATTGGAAGACTGATCTCTGGGAAGCCCGAAAAGAGGCTGCTCGGACGGGTAAGCCTATTTATCTTTGGGAGATGGACGGGCATCCCCTTGGCTGTGTTTGAAACAACGGGGTGGCTGACAGGTTGTTGGTCTTTGCAAATTCCGAGGTGCAGAAGCTTCTTAAGGAAAATTTTGTTACGGTAGCTGCTGATGATTGGTATCAGAGACGGCGAAAGGATAAAGTGGGGGAGTATTTCGCTAAGGTGGTAGATCAAAGTCCACGAAAAGGTGTTCACACCAAACAGGGGCATTATATTTTTACGGCGACTGGAAAGTTGCTGGGTTTTAATAACAACCGAGGACCTGAAAAACGTTTAGCGATGATGAAGGATGCTTTATCAAAGTTGGATAAGCTTCCAAAAGACGTAAGGCCGGTCGATATCCCAGAACATGGGAAAAACGATCAGGGGTTCTATCGTGAATTACCTAAAGACGGGCAGATTGTGAAAGTTTACACTCGGTGTTTGGAGGAAAGAAATGGGCGGTTGCAAAAGCTTGCTGAGAATAAAATAGGAAATCTATCAGCGGTTGATCACCTTTGGTTACAGCATTCGGAAGTGAAGAAACTTGGGAAGCTGATTGTCTCAGGCGGCGGACAAATCTCGGACGGGCTTTCCCTTCGAATCGCGAAGTTCCATCTCCGTGACAACACGAGGGGAGAACCTCGTGATTGGAAAAAGGATGAACTTAAAGAATGGTCTTTGAAGGTGGACGGAAAAGGAAAAGTGAGTGGGAACTTTCTTATCAGCTCGTCTGATGGGGAAATAGGCTATGAG
>Ga0208950_1001369_pt1 | contig 11197 bp, 9 predicted proteins | sample AOAMet_54_BLW_10_2_FD_188234 | JGI IMG/M metagenome (GOLD analysis project Ga0208950, IMG submission 188234) | Ammonia-oxidizing marine microbial communities from Monterey Bay, California, USA - CAN11_54_BLW_10 (SPAdes) | ecosystem: Environmental > Aquatic > Marine > Intertidal zone | place...
GATGAGTTATGTATAGCCTTACACAAATGTGTAGCAACATTACCAGCTCCTAATAAAACGATGGATTTCATAGTACGAAGATAATAATTTTTAAAAGTTAAAAGCTTGCTAAATAAATGAAACATTAATTATGCAATAATTACCTCTAATTTATTTAATCTATTTTTTATGAATAATATTAAACTTGTGAAGCTATAGCTAGTCTAATTTAGGGTGTTCAAATAGAATTATGCGAAGATTAATTTAGGGAGGTCATTTTGAGATAATACTAGATTTTTAGTTTAAAAATATAGCTACTTATTTGAATTTGACAAATCAAAACTTGCTAAAAATAGGACTTTAAAAATCAGTATTTTTATGTTTATAAATATGTTTCAAAACAAACCAAAACTGTAGTTATATTCATTAATAATTATCAGATAATTACTTAAATTTGCTAAAATTTAATCCTTCATGATAAAGAAAATATTTTCTGTTCTTTTTTCTACACGTTTAACTGCTGTTTTATTTATTGTTTTTGCAGCTGCAATGGCAACAGGAACATTTTTAGATGCATCTGCTGAAACTTCTCCTACGCCTTACACGAGAGAGTTGGTTTATAATGCTTGGTGGTTTGAAGCAATAATGGTATTGTTTATGATTAATTTTATAGGCAATATTGGTAAGTATCGGTTATTTAGAAAAGAGAAATGGGCAACATTAACACTGCATTTAGCATTTATTTTAATCATTATAGGCGCTTTTATTACCAGATATATAAGTTTTGAAGGTGTAATGCATATTCGTGAGGGTGCTACTGAAAATACCATGCTTTCTTCAGATGCTTATATAACAACTTTTATTGATGGAGATTATGAAGTTGGTGGTGTTCAGCAAAGACGAACTATATCACCAATTCTTGTAAGGTTATCTGAGAAATTAAATAACTATTTTGAAATAAATACCGATTATAATGGTCAAGAAGTAACCATTAAATATAAAGATTATATAAATAATGCCAAAGAAAGTGTTGTTCCTGCTGAAGGTGGTAAAAATTATTTAAAGTTAGTAGAGGCTAGTGATGGAGAACGTCATGATCATTGGATAGGAGAAGGAGAGGTTTTAAATATTCATAATATATTATTTTCCTTTAATAGCCAAACCGAAGGAGCTATCAACCTAATGTATAATGACGGAGTCTATTCAATTGATTCTCCCTTTGAAGGCGAATGGATGCGCATGGCTGATAAAAAGAAAGGTGAATTATTAAGCGATTCAATTCAGCCTTTAAATTTACGATCTCTTTACCAGGTAGCAAACATGTCTTTTGTAATACCTGATCCTGTGATGCCAGGTGATTTTGGTATTGTTAAAGCTCCTAAAGATGAACCCACTAACATGAGTGCTGTTACTTTTGAAATAATTTCAAATGGCGAATCAAAAACAGTTTATGTGCTAGGTGGACAAGGAGTAACTAAAAGCCCAGTAGTTACAGAATTAGCTGGGCTAAAGATTTATTTAGCTTATGGTTCAAAAGAATATAAACTTCCATTTAGTATCACATTAAATGATTTTATAGCTGATAAATATCCGGGGACTCTAAAAAATTATTCAGCATTTAAAAGTAAGGTTACTGTAAATAAAAGTGATACAGAATTCTATGATTACGATATATTTATGAACAACATATTAGACGAACAAGGCTATCGTTTATTTCAATCTTCATTTGATGGAGATGAAAAAGGAACCATACTTTCAGTTAACCATGATTTTTGGGGAACTTGGATTACTTATATTGGTTATACACTATTATACTTGGGTTTAATGGCCATTTTATTTGATAAAAACACTCGTTTTTCAGATTTAAAAAGAATGCTTGAAAAAGTAAAAAAGAAAAAAACAACATTAATTACCATGCTCTTGGTTTTCATTTCTTTTACTGGGTTTACACAAAATGAAAATTCACATAGGACTAAAATTTCAAAAGAAAAGTTAGATTCAATTATTGTTGCGAATGCAGTTAGTAAAGAACATGCAGCTAAGTTTGGACATTTGGTGATTCAAGATGATGGTAGAATGAAACCAGTAAATACTTTTGCTAGTGAATTATTAAGAAAGATAAGTAGAAAAAACTCATATGAAGGTCTTGATGCGAATCAAGTTTTTGTTTCAATGGTTGAGTTTCCTAGATTATGGCTGGAGGTACCTATCATGTCTTTAAAGTGGCAGAATGATAGTATTAGAGAAATCATAGGCCTTAAAAAAGGCACTAGTCGTTTCTCATTAATGGATTTAATAGCTGAAAATGGAAATAATAAATTAGGACCTTATATTGAAGAAGCATCAAAAACTACCAATAAAAATCAGTTTCAAAAAGATTTCATGAAAGCATATGAAAACTTTTACTTATTAAATCAAGCGCTAAGTGGTAGTATGTTTAAAATTTTTCCAATTCAGGACGATGAAAACAACCGTTGGGTTTCCTATCCAGAATTGACAGAGGTAAATTATAGTAAAAAGGATTCAGCAATTGCTAAAAATATACTTCCTTATTACTTTGAAACATTGCGAGAAGCTAGAAAAAGTGGGAATTACAATACTGCAGACGATTTATTAAAAGGAATTACAAAGTTTCAGAATAATTTTGGGGCAAGTGTGATGCCTTCAGAGAATAAAATAAATGCTGAAGTATTATATAACAAAGTGGATATATTTAATCGATTGTACAAATATTTTGCAATGGTTGGAATGCTAATGTTTGTTTTTATAATTCTTCAAATTTTTAACGAAAACAAAAATATTAATACTATTGTTAAATTTTTTAAATTCTCCATTTGGATCTTATTTGTTTTGCTTACGTTAGGATTAATAGCCAGGTGGTATATAAGTGGACATGCTCCATGGAGTGATGCGTATGAATCTATTATTTACGTAGGTTGGGCTACCGTATTTTTTGGTTTGGCTTTGGGTAAAAAAAGTCATTTAACCATTGCATCTACCGCATTTGTCGCAGCCATTATATTATGGGTAGCTCATGAAAACTGGATAGATCCTGCTATTTCTAATTTACAGCCTGTTTTAGATAGTTATTGGTTAATGATTCACGTTGCAGTTATAGTAGGTAGCTATGGCCCTCTTACATTGGGTATGATTTTAGGATTGACTTCGTTACTCTTAATGGTTCTTACCAATAAAAATAATTTCAAAAAAATGAAATTAAATATTAAAGAGCTTTCAATTATTACTGAAATGGCTTTAACAGTGGGATTAGTTATGCTTACTATAGGAAATTTTTTAGGGGGTCAATGGGCTAATGAAAGCTGGGGACGATATTGGGGCTGGGACCCTAAAGAAACTTGGGCATTGATTAGTATTATGATTTATGCTTTTGTAATTCACATGCATTTAGTACCGGGGTTAAGAGGTAAATGGACTTTCAACTTTGCTTCTGTAGTGGCCTATGCATCTATTATGATGACTTATTTTGGTGTAAACTTTTATTTAACAGGATTGCATTCTTATGCAAGTGGTGATGTACCAATTACTCCGAGTTTTGTTTGGTATTTTATAGCTTTTGTTTTTGTTTTGAGTGCAGTAGCATATATCAATTACAAAAAGTATTTTATAAAATAAGGTGAAGCTTAAAAAAAGTTCACCCTTATTAAGCGATAGTGATTTTTATCATTAAATAAAATAAGGCAGTATATGCAACATAAAATTCACCTCTTCTATGGATTAATTATCTATGATCCATATTTATAGTTATTGTTTCTAGTTCATTATCTAATCGTAAAACAATACTATTGGTAGTTATTTAAATTACTATTTTGAACAACAACACTTCCGTTAGAAGTACCAAGTTGTGAAACCATACTGTAATTATCATTACCAAACTGAGAAACAAAACTTCCATTTGTGGTTCCATTCTGGTTGGTAATAGATGTATTACGATTTCCTATTTGAGCTATTAAACTTTCGTTTGAGTTTCCGAATTGAAGAAGATCATTACTATTAAAATCTCCAAATTGTTCAACACTAGAATTATTTTTATTACCATTTTGAATGGCTAAGCTTCCATTAGAACTCCCATATTGATCAACAGTACTTGAATTATCATTTCCAAGTTGATTAATAAAGTTAGTATTGTTAGCTTCTTCTTGTGTAACATCACTTGTATTATCCATTCCTACTTGTATAACTTCAGATTCATTAGCATTACCATCTTGATTTACAGTGTTAATATTTCTAGTTCCAACTTGTTCTAAATTGGATAAATTGACAGTCCCTAATTGAACTATATTAGAAACATTAGTCGACCCATTTTGATTTACAGTACTAACATTTTCGCTTCCAATTTGTTCTAAATTTGATAGGTTAGAAACACCTAACTGGACTAGATTAGAAAAATTATTTGATCCGTCCTGATAAACAATAGATCGGTTAGTTGCTCCTAATTGCTCTACATAAGTGTCATTTGCTAATCCAATTTGGTTGATTTCACTGAAATTAGATTGAGCAAAATTTATGTTCGCCGACATTAAGGCTATTGTACAGAAAATTATTTTTTTCATAATTAAATTATTTTTGTGATATTTTTATTGTTGTGTAGTTTATAAATAATATAAATGTTAGTTGTAAATGAAATCTGGTTGATTTTCTAAAAGATTATAGTCGTCTTCTATATGTTCACTAATTTGAAGCTTTTTGTATAAATCTTTAGTGTAATCAACAACATCATTTTCTTTAATTTTAAGCTTATTTGCAATTTTTTTATTTGCTTTTCCTTCAGAAATGTATTGCAATAACTTTATTTCAAAACCATTTAAATCATATTGCATAATTAAGTTTTCTAAATACACATCTTCTACCATTTTTTCTACATGGTTTCTTGTTACAACATCTTGTCCTTCAAGAAATATTTGCATTTCAGTTTGTCTTATTTCACTTTCATCTTTAACAGCTTGCATTCGATACATAATAGCATAGGATAGAATTAATACCTCGAATAAGGTTGCCAACTTTAGATGGATCGCTTCTGTAAATAGAAAATCGATACTCAATGGTTTTAATAAAAAATAATCTATATAAAATAATAGAGGAATAAATGTTCCTAAAACATATATTTTAACATAATTATTTTTACTAAATAATAATACTCCAGCTATAAAATAAAAACTCAATACACCAAACAAAATAATATTTGTAATACTAGTTAAGGTTGGATTAAAATTAACCCATGAGCTTATTAATAATAAAAATGCAACTCCAAACGATACTAAAGAAATCTGACTTAATTTTGGAAAATATTCTTTTATAGTAAGGAATTTATCTGTAAATAAACTATGTAATCCAATTGCTAACAATAATAATGTAGATTGAATTATATGGTTTTGTGACAATCCTTCAATTCCAATTAATGGAAATAAACCTTCTGCAAAAAATAAAGCAATAACTAATCCAGCAACAGTAGCCGAGAATTTTAAAAATAGAATTTCATCAAATACAAAAAAGTATAATAAATTTAATAGAACAATAGTCAAAGCAAATCCATAAAATAATCCTTGGTTAAATAAATTTCCTTGGTATTGAATTGGAGTTACTAAAGTTTTTGCTCCAATTTCTTTTTGAAATTCTTTTTTGTAGGAATTATCTGATAATGTAGGGAAGCCTCCAAAATAAGAAATATCAGAATAATAACTATAAAGACCTTTAATTTTTATGTTATTATTCGAATAATCGGTTTTGTTCAACTTATTAAAACCCAATATTTGAATTACTTGATTTGAGTCATCAAGGTCTTGGAAATTAACTGTTTTAACTTCTTTATATTGTGAAGTATTGATGGCATAAACTGTATTTTTAAATATAAATAATACAATAAAAATAAATAAAAACTTTTGATATAATCGAAGTTTCATAATAAGTAGGTTTAATCGTTTAGGATTGGCAATATACAAAATAATTACACTTTAACTAATAAATATGCATTTAATCGATATTATTAGATAAAAAAAATGACTGTCTTAACAAAACAGCCATTTTAAAATGGAATAGATTATTTAATATAAATACTAGTTTCCTACCATATCTTCAGGTTTTACCCATAAATCAAATTCTTCTTCAGTAACATAACCCAATCTAACTGCTTCTATTTTTAATGTAGTACCATTTTCATGGGCTTTATTGGCTATTTCTGCAGCTTTATAATAACCAATCTTAGTATTCAACGAAGTAACTAACATTAAAGAATTGTTTAATTGTTTTTTGATGATCTCAAGATTTGGTTCAACACCAGCCACACAATTTAAATCAAATGAAACACAAGCATCACCAATTAACTGTGCAGATTGTAAAAAGTTAGCAGCCATAACTGGTTTAAATACGTTTAATTCATAATGTCCTTGCATTCCTCCAACAGTAATTGCCATGTCATTTCCGATTACTTGCGCACAAACCATCGTTATAGCTTCTGCTTGAGTAGGATTAACTTTTCCGGGCATAATTGATGAACCTGGTTCATTCGCAGGAATAGTTATTTCACCAATACCACTTCTAGGTCCGCTAGCCAACAATCGAATATCGTTTGCAATTTTATTTAAAGAAACTGCTAATTGTTTTAAAGCCCCATGAGACTCTACAATTGCATCTTGAGCTGCTAATGCTTCAAATTTATTTTTAGCAGTTATAAAAGGTAAGTTCGTAAACTTTGCAATATAAGCGGCAACATTTTCTGAATATCCTTTAGGAGTATTTAAACCAGTACCAACTGCTGTACCCCCTAAAGCCAATTCTGATAGATGTGATAAGGTGTTTTCCAAAGCACTAATTCCATGTTCAAGTTGCGAGGCATAACCACTAAATTCTTGACCTAAAGTAATTGGAGTAGCATCCATTAAGTGAGTACGTCCAATTTTTACTATATCTTTAAAATCTTTTGATTTTTTATATAAAGTATTGTGTAATTGTTTAACACCTGGAATCGTAACTTCAATTATTTTTTTATAAGCAGCAATATGCATTCCAGTAGGAAAAGTATCATTAGAAGATTGAGACTTATTTACATCGTCATTGGGAAGTAATGTTTTTTCACCTTCTCCGATGATCTTACCAACTAATTGATGTGCACGGTTGGCAATAACTTCATTTAGATTCATATTGCTTTGAGTACCACTACCTGTCTGCCAAATAACTAATGGAAATTGATTGTCATGCATGCCGGCCAATATCTCATCACAAACTGCGGCGATTAAGTCTCTTTTTTTTTCTGAAAGAACTCCTAGCTCACAATTGCTGTAGGCAGCAGATTTTTTTAAATACGCAAAACCATAAACTATTTCTAAGGGCATTGAAGCTTTAGCTCCAATTCTAAAATTATTACGAGATCGCTCTGTTTGGGCACCCCAGAGTTTGTCGGAAGGGACTTTTACATCTCCTAAAGTATCTTTTTCAATTCTGTAGTTCATAATATCATTTTTGAAGAGTTACAAAGGTATGCAAATGGCTAATTTTACTCAACTAAAATTGTGTATTTCCTGTTAATAATTTATAATATTTATTGTTTTTTTTCAAAAAAGCATAGTATCTTTGAACCATTATATATAATACGTTATGTTATGTTTGATTTTGATCAATATTTAGGATTCTTAGCTTTTTTAACTATTGTAACAATTGGTTTTTGGTTAATGATATTTTTAGTATCCATCCTTCCTTACTGGATTGGTGGTGCCTTACTAGAAAGGTGGAAATTAAGCCGTGAGGCTAAAAGAAAAGAAAAGAATTAAATTTTAATAGCACATAAAATAAAAAGGGTTGTGGTTTTTTCATGACCCTTTTTTTATTTAACTATAAAATAGCTTGAACAGCTTCCATAGGTCTTCCGATAGCTGCTTTTTTTCCATTAACTACAATGGGTCGTTCAATTAATTTTGGATACCTTACCATAGCTTTAATAACTTCCGTATTTGATAATTCTTTTCCTTTATAATGTTCTTTCCATTCGGGTTCATTCTTACGAACTAGTTCTATTGGTTTTATTTTTAATAACCTAATTACTTCTGATAAAGTATGTTCGGTAAAGAGCTCTTTGGTATAGTTTATTTTGTTTAGATTTAGGTTTAAATCCTCAAGCATTAAACAACAAGCTCTTGATTTATTACATCGGGGATTATGGTATATGGTTATCATAATTATTTAATTATTCGTTAATTTATCAATCTCATGTCGATAATCATATTGTAAATCTTCGTGTAGTAATGAAATCTTTTTTTCAACAAAATCCATATTTCTTTGAAACATATTAGCCAAGGCTTTACTTTTAAATATAGACGGAGAAAATTGCTTTAATTTTCTTGAAAAGTAGAGTAGGAGTTCAACTTCAGTTTCTTTGTTTTGTGAATATCGAATGTATTTTTTTAAAAGTCTAAGTATTTTTCGAATACTTTTTCTCATGTAAAAATAGCTGTCTGTATTTATAGAATCAAATTCAAGATCTATTGTTCTTTGGATACTTTTGATATATCTTTCTTCATCTGAAATTTCAAATAACAAATAAGTTAATAGTTCTTTGTTTTCTTTCTTAAAGCGAGATAAACGAAGGCAGATTTGTAATAGCTCACTATGAGATTTGTAATTTAGTTCTGTTTTTACTTCTTTTAAAGTTGCAGCTTTCATGTATTGCAAAGATAATTTTTTAATTAATAAACTCTAGTTAACTCACCATATTCTAATATCTTTCCGGTTGTTGTTTTTAATGAAAGTTTTTTAATGTCTATATTTTTTGACGAAAAATGAGTTTGAACTGTATTTCTAATAAGTTCTTCTTTTAGTTTTGGTGAATAGGTATTAATAATTAAAAATCCTTTTTCACTTAATAATTCACTTGCTATTTCAACGAGTTCAGGAAATTTTGTTTCTATTTTCCATCGTTCTTTCTTAATACCTATTCCAAATGCTGGTGGGTCCATGATAATTCCATCATATTTTTTACCTCTTTTAACTTCTTTTTTTGCAAACTTTAAAGCGTCATCTAAAACCCAATGAATTCCTTTTTGTTTGGAACTTTCCATATTGTTTTTGGCCCAAGTAATAATTTGTTTTACGGAGTCGCAATGGTAAACATCACTATTTTTAGAATTTGCTATTAAAGAAGCTCCTCCAGTATATGCAAAAAGATTTAAAAACTTAGAGTTATTTGAAAGATGATTACTTATAAACTCCCAATTTATCTGTTGCTCAGGGAATATACCAAGGTGCTTAAACTTTGTTAAGCGTAGGTTAAACACACATTTATTAAATGAAATTTGCCAATTTGGAACTTCATGATCATTAGATATAGGAAAGTTTTTTTTTAATGAACTCCAAGCTCCCCCATTGGCACTTAATTCAATAAACTCATAATGTGCTCTTTGATTCCATTCATTTATAGAAAGTACTGGTTTAAAATAAGCATTTCTATCAGGACGAATGGTAATAATAGTTCCCCAACGCTCTAACTTTTTATTATCTCCAGCATCAATTAATTCATAATCTGGCCAATGCTTGCTATAAATACGTTTCATGTCTAAAATTAAAAGAATCTAGAATTATTATTTTTCAAATTTTGCGTTTTACTATTTATTGCTAAATTTATTTAATTAAAATTTCCAGGCAACAAATCGACTCTTCTTGCTTCCTTGTGTCATATTAATCGTTTTTCGTTTGACTTTAAGTTTGTCTAATTGTTTATATATTTTGGATAAGTTTTCTTTTTTTGAAACTAAGGTTGTAAACCAACCGACTTGTTTTTTATAAACAATACTTTGTTTAATCATTCTTTTTATAAATAATGCTTCTCCACCGTTACACCAAAGTTCATTAGCTTGTCCACCGAAATTTAGAATGATATCTTTTTTTGTTTGATAAGGTTGGTTATCTTTCTCAAGATTTCTTAATTTTTTTAAGGTTCCTTTACTGGCATCTTCTTTTGAAGAATGAAAAGGTGGATTGCACATTGTGAAATCGAAATATTCTTTATGAGAAATTATTCCTTCAAAAATATTAGCATTATTGTATTGCTGTCTAATTTCTATATGTTTCTTTAATTTTTCTAAACTTTTAATATTTTTTTTAGCAGAAGTAATTGCATTAGGGTCAATGTCTGCACCAACCATATCCCAATGATAAATTTGTGCTCCTAAAATGGGATATATACAATTGGCTCCCATTCCAATATCGAGCCCTTTGATGTTTTTTGGAGATTTATTTTCTGCTAATAAATCAGCTAAATAATGAATATAATCAGCTCTTCCGGGAATTGGGGGACACAAATAATGTGTCGGAATGTCCCAATCTGAAACTTGATAATGATGTTTTAATAATGCTTTATTTAAATGTAATACTGCATCAGTAGATGAAAAATTTATCGTTTGAGTTTGATGATCATTTACAAAAACAAAAGGTTCTAATTTTGGATGACTTTTTATTAATTTTTCAAATTGATAGGCGTCGTTATGAAGATTTTTTGAATGCAATTTATTTTATTTTTTAGATTTACAAAGTTACAATTAAAACATCTAACCAAAGATGTAGTTTAATATGCTTATTAAAGTAGTACTTTTGGAAAAATTTTTTAGGATGGATTCTTTTTCAAGTTTTAAAATATCAAAGCAATTGCAATTCGCAATTGAAGAATTAGGATATGAAAATCCTACTCCAATACAATTAAAATCTTTCCCTGTTATTCAATCTGGAAAAGACATGATAGGCATAGCCCAAACAGGTACAGGTAAAACTTTTGCATATATGTTACCAATACTGCAGGGTCTTACTTTTTCAAATCAATTACAACCGAGGGTATTGGTAATAGTTCCGACTAGAGAGTTGGTTATTCAAGTTGTTGAAGAGATTAAAAAATTTGCTAAATTTATGACGGTTCGTGTCATTGGTGTTTATGGTGGGGTTAACATAAATCGCCAAAAAGAAGCAGTTGGTCTTGGAACTGATATCATTGTAGCAACTCCAGGTAGGTTGTATGATTTGGTTTTAAGTAGGGCTTTGCAATTAAAATCAGTTAAAAAATTAGTGATTGATGAAGTTGATGTTATGCTTGACTTAGGTTTTAGATTTCAACTTATCAATATCTTTGAACTGTTACCGACTAGGCGACAAAATGTAATGTTTTCTGCTACTATGACCGCTGATGTAAATGAATTAATTCATGACTTTTTTCAAGCACCTTCAA
>Ga0208950_1001396_pt1 | contig 10992 bp, 8 predicted proteins | sample AOAMet_54_BLW_10_2_FD_188234 | JGI IMG/M metagenome (GOLD analysis project Ga0208950, IMG submission 188234) | Ammonia-oxidizing marine microbial communities from Monterey Bay, California, USA - CAN11_54_BLW_10 (SPAdes) | ecosystem: Environmental > Aquatic > Marine > Intertidal zone | place...
ATCACTGTTTGCGTTTTGGCCAAACAATTAGGCGCAAAGAGGACCATAGCTAGAATTTCAAACACAGAATTTATAGATCGTAAAGATGAGGTTGGTTTCACTAAATTTGGAATCGATGAGTTAATTTCTCCAGAATCTTTGGCTGCCAATGAAATAGAGTTGCTACTCAATCAAAGTGCTTTTAACGACACCTATGAGTTTGAGGGTGGCGCTTTAACTATGATTGGTCTACATTTAAACCGTACCAACAGTTTTATAGACAAAACAGTTAAAGAGGTGGCGAGCGTATTTCCTAATTTAAAATACGTGCCCATAGCCATGCAGCGTTATGGTACTCAATACACCATTATACCCAGAGGTGATACTCAATTTAAAGAAGGAGATCAAGTTTATTTTATAACCACCAAAGAAGGTGTTGATGAAATCTACGAGCTTACCGGAAAAGAGCGGCACGAGATTAGAAATGTTATGATTTTAGGAGGGAGTAACATTGGGTATAAAACAGCCAGTGATTTATGTAAAAATAGATTTAACGTAAAGCTTATCGAAAACGATAAGGAAAAGGCTTTTGAAATTGCCGATGACATCCCAAGTTGCCTAGTTATTAACGGTGATGGAAGAAATGTAGAGCTACTCTTAGAGGAGGATGTTCAAGACATGGATGCTTTTATTTCCGTAACAGGAAATAGTGAAACCAATATCATGTCTTGTTTGGTAGCGAAATCTAAAGGGGTTAAAAAAACAATTGCCCTTGTAGAGAATATGGACTACTTTCAGTTGTCTCACTCTATAGGTATTGATACTCTAATCAATAAAAAATTACTAGCAGCCAACAATATCTTTAGATACATACGTAAAGGAGAGGTTGTTGCTATGACCAAGCTTAACAACATGAATGCAGAGTTGTTGGAGTTTGTGGTAACACCCTCTTCTAATGTTACAAACAAGATCATACGCGATATTGATATTCCTCGCTCTGCCATAATTGGTGGTGTGGTAAGAGATGGTGAAGGGCAAATTGCGCTGGGTGATTTTAAAATCCAAAGCGGTGATCGTGTTGTTGTTTGTTGCCAGCCGCAATCTATAAGTAAAGTAGAAAAACTCTTTGTGTAATGAGTTTTTTAAAACAGGTAAATCATAAAATTATTGCACATATCATGGGCCTACTCCTAGCGGTAAATGGCTGTTTTATGTTAATTGCCTCTATAATGAGCGCCGTCTACAACGATGGTGTGCTTCAGCAAATGTTACTCTCAGGGCTAGTTACTCTGGCAACAGGAGGCTTAGTAATGTTTTTAACCCGCGCGCATAAAAAAGAACTACACAAAAGAGACGGATATATTGTTGTGGCAATGGGCTGGGTGATTATGTCTTTGGCCGGCACACTACCGTATTTGTTTACAGGCGCAATACCCTCATTTACCAATGCTTTTTTTGAAACCATGAGTGGCTATTCTACAACGGGAGCTAGTATTTTAAATGATGTAGAGAGCCTTCCAAAGGGTATTTTGTTTTGGAGAAGTATTACTCACTGGATAGGCGGCATGGGTATTATTGTTTTGGCTGTTGCTATATTACCTTTACTAGGTATTGGAGGAATGCAATTGTTTGCTGCAGAGGCTCCAGGTCCTGGAGGAGATAAGTTACATCCAAGAATTACAGACACTGCAAAACGATTGTGGCTCATATACGTGGGTTATACAGCTGCAGAAACTTTATTGTTAAGCCTTGCAGGTATGAGCTTTTTTGATGCAATCAATCATTCATTGAGCACGCTGAGTACGGGTGGTTTTTCTACTAAAAATGCTAGTATAGCTCACTGGAATGACACCCCACTTATACAGTACATAATTATGTTTTTTATGTTTCTGGCAGGTACTAATTTTGTACTGAGTTACTTTGCATTTAAGCTCAAGTTTTCTAAAATAATTCGTGATGAGGAATTTAAAGCCTACTCATTTTTACTTATTATCCTTACGGCTATTTTTGCTGCCGTTATCTACTTTAAAGTTGATCTTAGCGCTAGTAGTATTGCGCACCCTATGGTATGGGGAGAGTTGGAAGCAAGTGTTCGTCATGGCTTATTTCAGATATTAGCCATTGTTACCACTACAGGTTTTGTGACCTCAGATTATGCTATCTGGACTCCTATTTTGACCATATCTTTATTTGGTTTAATGTTTTTGGGTGGATCTTCTGGGTCTACCTCTGGAGGGATTAAAATTGTACGGCATTTAATTATGATTAAAAACGGAGTTTTAGAGTTTAAACGTACCCTGCACCCTAATGCAATTTTACCAGTACGTTATAACACAAAAGCTGTACAGCAGCCTATTGTTTTTAATATTCTTGGTTTTTTTATATTGTACATGCTGTCTTTTATTGTTGGTGTGATTGTTTTTTCTGTGCTCGGGCTTGACTTTAAAACGGCCCTTGGTGCAGCAGCATCAACCCTTGGTAATGTAGGTCCAGCTCTAGGGGATCTTGGTCCTGTGCATACCTATGCAGATTTGCCAGCATTGGCAAAATTATGGGCTACTTTTTTAATGTTAATTGGAAGACTTGAACTTTTTACAGTACTTATTTTATTTACACCTTTTTTCTGGAGAACACGATAGGGCTAGTCATTAAAGGAAATAATTTCTATCTCCACGCGCCTGTCATTGGTGCTTCTTCTGCCAAGTGGTTGCCTAAAGGCCATGCCTTTATAACTCATTCTGTTTTTGTTAATTCCTTTTTTAATAAGGTAGTTGTAAACGTATTGAGCCCTTGCCTCACTTAAGTTTTTCTTTCCTGTTCTTAGATTTGTAAAATCTATTCCTGGGTTATCAGGGTCTCCACAACAAATATGGCCAATAAGCTTAAAAGTCATGTTTGGGTATTGTTGTAAAAAAGTAAGAAGTTTTTTTAGAGATTTTTTGCTCTCATTTAGCATGATATCTCTGTCTTGATAGAACCTAATACCTTCAATTGTGATTTTGTCTCCTGCTCTAAATACTTTTGCATATTCAGGGGCAATACCACTTTGAGTGGGTTTTAAGACAATCTCTCCAGCTACTTTTACATGGTATTTTTTAAGGTGAATAAAAATATCTACCCGTCTGTTGGTTTTTGAATCACTATCCAACTCACCATATCCCTGAGAAGAAATAATGGTAAACTCACGCAAGTTTTTAGTCACATTTGCTGCTCTACTTTTAGAAAGCGTTAAGTTATAGTCTTCTTTGCCAACTGTATTGGTGTAGCCTTTAATATGAACATCTAGCTTGTCTTTGTTGTGTATTTGTTTTATGCTGTCAAGAATAAAGATATGTTCTTGTGTAAGCTGTGCTTTGTCATTTTCAAAATACAATGAAAACTGCATCTGATCTTCTTGCGCCCACAAAAAAGGAGCACAAAATATGCATATATATGAAAGTAAAAGTTTCATGAGCAGATATTATCAGTACCTAAATGTACTAAAATATAAAGACTTGCCTTGCTAGAGGTGTAAATCTATGTGTTATACTGCGCCCTAAAGTACAATCTCTTTGTATGGATTAAGCAGTGTGTGTTTCAGCCAAATGACTCAAATCTATTTCATTAATTTCTTTCCCAGTTGAGAGTGTTATCAGACTTTGAACATTCCCTAAATAGGGCAACAGGGTGAGTTTTGTGATTATAAAAGTCTCGTAGGCCTCTATGTCTTCAACAATTAATTTGAGCAGGTAATCAAAGGTGCCACTAACCCTGTGGCACTCTACAACTTCTGGAAAATCATTCACTTTTTTAACAAATTTTTCTAAATAGGTGCGTGTGTGCCCCTGCAGCGTTATGGCAACAAAGACTGTTTGTTTAAGCCCTAGTTTTTTTTGATTTAACCTGGCAGAATACCCCTTTATGTATCCTTCACGCTCAAGTTTTTTAATGCGTTCAAAAACAGGAGTTGTAGATCTTTTTAAATCCTCAGCAAGACTCTTTACGGTTCTATTAGAGTCTTTTTGTAGTGCCTTTAGGATGGCAACATCTGTTGTGTCAAGTTTCATTTGCTATTTATTCCGTTATTTTGCCGTAAAAATAGAATAAATATTATGTTTTTTGTAATATTTAAGAATAAAACACCAATTATTAACTTTAAGGCAGGTAATACACATTATTTAAATTGCATTTTTTGTATTTTTATACATTATATATAAGATAGAAGTGGTATGACAGAAACTGCATTTAATATGCCTAAAATGGGCGAAAGTATAACCCAGGGCACCATACTTAATTGGTTGGTAGAGGAAGGCGCCGCTTTCCAAGAAGGTGATATTCTTGTTGAAATTGCCACAGATAAGGTAGATAATGAGGTGCCTGCTCCAGGCTCTGGAGTGATGATTTCTCATAAGGCTGCTGTCAATGATATTGTTCAAGTAGGGCAAACCATTGCTTTGTTGTCATTATCTAATGAAGTAGATGCTGCTAAAACCCTTCCAGAAAACACTCCCCAGAAAAATTTAATTAAAAGTGGTAAAACCACTAAAAAACCCTTAGCTGCTAAAGGTATTTTAAAGGTAAACGACAACGTTTTTATTTCTCCCCTAGTAGATAGTATGGCTAGAAAACATCACATTAGCTATCAAGAGCTAGCCTGTATTTCGGGTAGTGGCCTAGATGGGCGTTTGCGTAAAACAGATATTACAAGTTATATAGCAGCGGGGAGGCCTTTTCAGTTTGGGCAACTAGAAAGCAAAAATCAGGGGTATAGTATTCCCGATTTAAAGTTTGATAAAGGTAGTGGTAAGGTCATACCCATGGATCGCATGCGAGAAATGATTGCAGACCATATGGTGTACAGTAAGCATACCTCTCCACATGTAACAGCTTATGTTGAGGCAGATCTAACTAATATGGTTGCATGGCGAAATACAAATAAGGTGCTATTTCTAAAGACCCATGGAGAGAAGCTAACCTTTACACCGCTTTTTATAGAGGCAGTCGCAAATGCTATCAAGGATTTCCCGATGATAAATGCATCCCTTGACGGAAAAAACATTATAGTAAAGCAGGATATAAATATTGGAATGGCAACAGCGCTGCCCTCTGGAAATTTAATTGTTCCAGTGGTTAAAAATGCAGACAAAAAAGACTTAAAAACTCTTGCTGGCGCTATTAATGAGCTGGCACAAAAGTCTCGTTCTGGAAATTTAAAGGCAGATGATATCAAAGGAGGTAGCTTTACCATTAGTAATGTAGGAACCTTCGGTAGTTTGATGGGAACCCCTATTATTAACCAGCCAGAAGCAGCTATTTTAGCGACAGGAATTATAAAAAAACGCGCCGAGGTAATAGAGAAACCCCAGGGTGATACTATCGAAATACGAAGCATGATGTATCTATCTCTATCCTTTGATCATAGAATTGTAGACGGGCATCTTGCAGGCTCTTTTTTAAAGCGTATTGCCGACAACATGGAAAACTTTGATATAAACCGCTCTTTTTAGATTCTTAGGTCAAGCCTATGAGCAACCCCATAAAACACACAAACACAATAATATATTTTTGAATAGTATAGCATGAAAATCACCAAAGATTTAATTTTAGAAGCGTTTAAAAACCTAGTCACTGCAAAAGCAATGACCCAGGTGTATGAAGATAATTTTAAAGTTGTTTCAAAGTATGTACATGCTACATCTCGTGGTCATGAAGTGATACAAACAGCTCTTGGTATGCAGTTAATGCCTCAAGATTATTTGTTTCCATACTACCGTGATGATGCGATGCTACTCTCCATAGGCATGACTCCCTATGAGTTGATGCTCCAGGTGTTGGCAAAAAAAGACGATCCATTCTCTGGGGGTAGAACCTACTACTGTCATCCCAGTTTAAGAGATGATGACAAGCCTAAAATACCCCACCAAAGTAGTGCCACTGGTATGCAAGCGATACCAGCTACCGGAGTAGCGATGGGTTTTTGGTATAAAGAGGCAGAAAAGCTTTCTAGCTATAAACCAAAAGAAGCCCCGGTGGTAGTTTGCTCTCTAGGTGATGCGAGTGTAACAGAGGGTGAAATTGCAGAAGCCTTCCAGATGGCTGCTTTAAAACAATTGCCTATTTTGTATTTAGTACAAGATAATGGTTGGGATATTTCTGCCAATGCTGCAGAAACTAGAGCTCAAAATGCTGCCCAGTACGCTGCAGGATTTCATGGTCTAGAGGCCATCTCCATAGACGGAACAGATTTCGAGCAAAGTTACAACACAATCAAAGAAGTGCTTGAGAAAATAAGAACCCAGCGACGCCCTTTTTTAATACATGCCAAGGTTCCTTTATTAAATCACCACACCTCTGGTGTGCGCATGGAGTTTTATAGAGATGATTTGGAGCAGGCAAGATCTGAGGATCCGTATCCTAAAATGCTTGCACTACTGCTGCAGCAGAGAACCACTAAGGCCGAAATACAAACTATAGAATCTGATATCGAGAGCCGCGTTCAACAGGCCCTGAGCAGCGCGCTATCCGCTGAAGATCCTTCTGCTGAAGATTTATTTACCCATGATTTTGCCCCAACACCAATAACACAAGAAGTAGGGGAGCGCACCCCAAAAGGAGCAGATAAAGTGGTGATGGTAGATTGCGCATTGTTTGCCATTGAAGAACTAATGGCAAAGCACCCAGAGTGTTTGTTATATGGACAAGATGTTGGAGGAAGACTTGGCGGTGTGTTTAGAGAAGCCGCAACCTTAGCTCAAAAATTTGGTGATAACAGGGTATTTAACACGGCCATCCAAGAAGCCTTTATTGTAGGGTCTACCGTAGGGATGAGCGCTGTTGGCCTAAAGCCAATTGTTGAGGTGCAATTTGCTGATTATTTGTGGCCAGGGCTTAATCAATTATTTACAGAAGTATCACGAAGTTGTTACCTCTCTAATGGTAAATGGCCTGTGTCAATGATACTCAGAGTGCCTATTGGCGCCTATGGTAGTGGCGGGCCGTATCACTCCTCCTCAATGGAGAGTGTGGTAAGTAATATAAGAGGATTAAAAATAGCCTATCCAAGTAACGGTGCAGATTTAAAAGGGCTTATAAAAGCAGCCTATTACGATCCAAATCCTGTGGTTATTTTTGAGCATAAAGGTTTGTATTGGTCTAAAGTGCCAGGAACACAAGGAGCAACAAGTGTAGAGCCTAGCGAAGATTACATGCTTCCCTTTGGGAAGGCTTGGGTACTGCAAGAAATTTGGAAAAAAGAGGAAGATGAGACTTTGTCTATTATTACCTACGGTATGGGAGTACACTGGGCAATAAATGCTACTGCGGCACTTGGTCTTCAGGATGTTGTAGAGATTGTAGATCTGCGCACGCTACATCCTCTAGATTACGATACTGTTTTTGCCTCTGTAAACAAATGCGGTAAGTGTTTGGTGGTTACAGAAGAGCCAAGTGAAAATAGTTTTAGTAGAGCTTTGCAAGGACGTATCCAGGAAGAATGTTTCCAGTCTTTGGATGCTCCCGTGATGATCATTGGTTCTGAGAATATGCCAGCCATACCACTCAACAGCGTATTAGAGCAAACAATGATACCCTCTACAGAAAAAGTACAAGAAAAAATTATTGAAATTTTAAACTATTAAAGATATTGCCCTAAGGGTATATTTAGGTTATTTCTTTCTGTAAGGATCTTCTTCATTACTTGTGATTCCTAGGGCCTTATAAACAAAATCGAAAGTAGACAACAGCTCTGGCTGTCCATCAACAATGGCAATATTGTGTTCAAAATGCGCACTTGGTTTCCCGTCTTGGGTCACAATGGTCCAGCCATCTTTAAGTTGTTTGATACGGCGTGTACCAAGGTTAATCATAGGTTCTATGGCAACGGTCATACCTTCTATAAATTTTTTGCCACGACCCCTGCGGCCATAATTAGGCATTTCTGGATCTTCGTGCATGGTTTTACCAAGCCCGTGTCCTACCAATTCTCTCACAACGCCATACCCATGGCTTTCGCAGTAGTTTTGGATAGCAAAACCCACATCGCCAACGCGGTTTCCAGCTTTTAACTCCTGTATACCAATATAGAGGGATTCTTTAGTCACTTGAAGTAATTTTTTTGTTTCTTGGGCGACCTCACCTACCTCAAAAGTATAGGCATGATCTCCATAAAAGCCGTGCTTTATTGCGCCACAATCTATACTAACAATATCACCTTCTTTTAGTGGGACGTCTGTAGGGAGTCCATGAACAATTGCCTCGTTTACACTAGTTAAAAGTGTAGAGGGGCAGTCATACAAGCCTAAAAATCCAGGAACCGCATCTTGCTCGCGTATATAGGCTTCTGCCATGGTGTTTAACTCATTGGTAGTTACACCCACCTTTACCTCTGTGGCTAGCATTCCTAATGTTCTTGAAACAACTAACGCAGCTTCTCTCATTAGTTCTATTTCTTCTCTAGATTTTGTAATAATCATAGTACCTGTTAAAAGTTAAACCAACCTTTTTTCTTGCTTGGCTTTTGGGGGCTTAGTTCCCCGATAATTTCTTGGTAAATTTCTCCCCAGCTCTTCATGCCTCCAATATTTCTATCGTCAATAAAAATATCTGCATTTATTTTTCTGCTGTAGGAGGTGTCATAATCTTCCTCAGGAAAACTCATATTTATCGCATAAAAAGTAATACCGTGTTTTTTGCAAAATGCAACTGCCTGGTCAAGTTCTTCACCTCTTCTGTAGGTCCACAAGATTACCCTATGTCTATTTTCTTGTAATTTTTTAATAGTTTCAAACGCAAAGATAAGGGGCTTTCCAATTTTTGGATAGGCATTTTCTACAATGGTGCCGTCAAAATCTATGGCTATAGTAAGGGTGTCTTTCATGTTAACTAGTTACTGTTTGACTTGGTAAAATTACAAAGAAAATTACCACCAGAGCTTATTATTCTGCGTATGCTGGCGTGTATGCTTTATTTGTAACAATGGTAAGGATATCTTCTTCAAGGGTTGCTGTTTGAGCATATTCAACAAAACGTCCTATTTCTTGTTCTTGCTTGTAAAAAATAAAAGTAGGCACATAGGCAATATTAAGCTCTTTTTCATAGCCCTGTGGGGTATCTTTATCATGAGATACAGCGACCATCTCTATACGCTCTTCATTGATACCAATACTCTTTACTATTTTGTAAAAATGCGGAACTTCACGCTGGCTATCCTCACACCAAGTGCCCATAAAAGCTTTGATATACACGCCTGTAAGCTCTTTTTTAAGCTCAATTAATGTAATGGAGTCTGGGGTATAGGCTTTGAAATTTTCAGACATCCAAGGAAATAAACTATCGTTTTTAAAATCTGCGTAGCGCACCTTTCCAAGTAGCATTTTTTCACCCTCATTTTCTGGGTCTGCTACAAGTTTATCGCTAATGTAGTTTTCTTGGGTATTTTCTGTAACAGTTTGCTGGGTCTGTTTTGCTTGGTCTTTACATGAGAGTAGGCTTAAACAAGCAAAGGCTATCAGTACTGTTTTTGTGTTTAAATAGTTCATCTTTAAGAATTTTTTATACTAATGATTTTTGTGTCATCTGCTTTGGTTGGGTAACGCCCATGATGTGCAGTATTGTAGGTGCAATATCTCCTAAAACTCCGTCATCCACATTTTTTATCTCTGGATCTACCACAATAAGAGGTACAGGGTTTATGGTGTGGGCCGTATTTGGTGAGCCATCTGGATTACACATAGTCTCGCTATTACCGTGATCTGCGATGATAATGGTTGTATATCCATGAGCAAGAGCCGCTTCTGTAATTTTTTTGGCGCAAGCATCTACCACCTCACAGGCTTTTGTGGCTGCCTTTAAATCTCCAGTGTGGCCAACCATATCAGGATTAGCAAAATTCAAACAAATAAAATCTGCAGCTGCTGCCTTGATTTCTGGAAGTATGCTGTCTGTAATTTCATATGCGCTCATTTCTGGCTTTAAATCATAGGTAGCAACCTTTGGTGAGGGACATAAGATTCTTTTTTCACCGGTAAAAGGAGCTTCTCTTCCTCCATTAAAGAAAAAAGTTACATGTGGGTATTTTTCTGTCTCGGCAATGCGTATTTGGGTTTTGTTGTTTTTTTCTAATACCTCTCCAAGGGTTTGGGTGATATTTTCTTTGTTGTAAATTACCTCTATATCTTTAAAAGAAGCATCATAATTTGTAAGAGTTACAAAATGTAAAGGCAGTTTTTTCATGCCGTACTCCTCAAAATCTTGTTGGCTTAATACTTGGGTGAGTTGCCTGGTGCGGTCTGTCCTAAAATTAAAGAAAATAACAACATCGTCTTTTTTGATAGTTGCAACAGGTGCATCTTCTTTGGTTACTACAAGAGGCTCCATAAACTCATCTGTAACTCCTGCTTGGTAGCTTTTCTCTATGCTCTTTGAAATGTTACTGGTTGGCGTACCTTTGCCGCTGCACAACAAATCATAGGCTTTTTTTACACGCTCCCAACGGGTGTCTCTATCCATGGCAAAGTAGCGCCCAATTACACTTGCAATACGCCCGGTTGTTTGTTGCATGTAGTCTTGTAAATGCGCTATGTGTTGTATGCCAGATTTTGGATCTACATCGCGCCCATCTGTAAAGGCATGCAGAAAAACGTTTTCTAATTTTTGATCACTAGCAGCCTTTAAAATTCCTTTTATATGGTCAAGGTGAGAGTGTACCCCGCCATCAGAGACAAGCCCGAGTAAATGAATGTTTTTATTGTTGGTTTTGGCATAGGCAAAAGCTTTTTGCAACACTTTTTCATCCTTAAGAGTGTCTTGTGTGACTGCCAAATTAATTTTTGCCAAATCTTGATATACAATTCTACCAGCGCCAAGGTTCATGTGTCCTACCTCGCTGTTGCCCATTTGCCCATCAGGAAGGCCAACATGCGCGCCGTGTGTTAATAGATTTGCGTGGGCATATTTTTTTATTGCAGCATCCATAAAGGGAGTTTCTGCCTTTGCCGGGGCAGAGATACTAGGATCTTGTGTGTTACCCCATCCATC
>Ga0208950_1001413_pt1 | contig 10919 bp, 8 predicted proteins | sample AOAMet_54_BLW_10_2_FD_188234 | JGI IMG/M metagenome (GOLD analysis project Ga0208950, IMG submission 188234) | Ammonia-oxidizing marine microbial communities from Monterey Bay, California, USA - CAN11_54_BLW_10 (SPAdes) | ecosystem: Environmental > Aquatic > Marine > Intertidal zone | place...
GCCAAATTGATGCTTGGCGAACAGCGAATGTTCTGGTAGTGTTCGCTGCTTGATTTTCCCAAGGCATTTGTCCACAAAGATAATCGGAAGAAGACTATGGCAGCAAAAAGCAAAAAAGCCCCTGTGAAAAAGGCTAAAGCCAAAGCAAAGACACCTGCAAAAGCACCCGTCAAAGCAAAGGCCAGTGCAAAGCAGACCGCCAAAACAAAGCCAAAAGCAAAAACGGTCGCAAAGTCAAAAGCAACCGCCAAAACCGCAACCAAGAAAAGCCCAGCTAAGCCAAGTAAGCCAAGTAAGCCAAGTAAGAAGGCAGCAGTAAAGAAGGGCCCGGCTAAGAGCAAGGGTAATGTCGGAACACAGGTTGCTAAAAAGAAAGCCGCGGTAAAGAAGCCCGCTGCAAAAAAGCCCGCTGTGAAGAAAGCGACGAAAAAAACGCCTGTTAAGAAGGCGCCAGCCAAAAAAGCTCCAGTGAAAAAGGCACCGGCTAAAAAAGCACCAATCAAAAAGGCACCGGCCAAAAAAGCACCAACCAAAAAGGCACCGGCCAAAAAAGCACCAACCAAAAAGGCACCCGTCAAAAAGGCACCAGCCAAAAAAACACCGACCAAAAAGAAAGCGGCTGCAGTAGAAAAAACCGATAAACCGAAATCCAAAGTGAAGGCAAAGACTAAAGTTCAGGAAGTGACTTCAGCGAAAAAAGCGTCAAAAACGAAACCCGTTGAGAAATCAAAGGCAACTAAAGTAACACCGACACCCCCCAAAAAGAGCGTGTCCAGTAAAAAGGTAAACACAACGTTGAAAGCAGCAGCAAAAGCACCCCGCAAGAAATCAGCCGCAGGTGCGAAAGGAAAAAAGGCAGAAACGACAACAGTTAAACCAACTGTTAGAGCTACAACAAAGACGAGCGGCGTAAAAAAGCCCACCACCGTTATCACCAATCGAAGTGCGGCTCAAACGCTACGAGACTTGGCCGAGGTTGAGGCAAAGCCAAAAAGCATTGATGCAGACTACATGAACGAGCCACAGCGCGCGCACTTTAAAGATCTGTTGCTGCAATGGAAGCGCCAGTTAATGGAAGAAGTCGACAGAACTGTCAGTAACATGAAGGACGTCGCCGCAAACGACCCTGATCCGGCGGACAGAGCGACACAGGAAGAAGAATTTTCACTGGAACTTCGGACCAGAGATCGCGAACGCAAGCTCATCAAAAAGATCGACAGCACGATAGACTTGATCGATCAGGATGACTACGGCTATTGCGATTCCTGCGGCATAGAAATTGGCGTAGAACGGCTCGAAGCAAGACCTACAGCCACTCAATGTATCGATTGTAAGACCCTAGATGAAATTAAGGAAAAGCAAATTCACGGTTGATTGAATGTCATTCGAGGGCTGACTTATGACGGCGGTAGATGCCTCTGAAACCAGTACTCGGAAATACATCGGCCGGTTTGCACCCTCACCTACCGGCCCTCTCCATTTCGGTTCCCTCGTTGCCGCACTCGCCAGTTGGCTAGATGCACGCAGCAAAGACGGCAGCTGGCTACTTCGAATTGAAGACCTTGATCCTCCACGTGAGGATCCGTCAGCGCCTGACACGATAAAGCGGCAGTTGGAAACCCTGGGCTTGATCTGGGATGGGGTGCCTCTTTATCAGAGCACCCGCCAAGACGCTTATGACGAAGCGCTAAACGAACTCCGCAAGAAAGACATGGTGTTTGTTTGCACCTGTTCACGCAAGTCAATTCGCGGCGTTTACCCTGGCAATTGCCGAGAGAAACGCCTCGAAGAAAGTGCGACGGGCGCGTGCGCGATCAGACTCAGAGTTCCCCAAAAAATCGCCACTTTCAACGACAGAATCAGTGGATCTCATATCTTTGACCTAAACAACACGGTTGGTGATTTTATCGTTCGGAGGCGGGACGGCAGAACCGCCTATCAACTTGCGGTTGCAGTAGACGATGAGTACCAGAACGTCACCGATATTATCAGAGGTGACGATTTACTCGATTCGACACCGCGACAACTATGTATTATCGAGGCATTGGGCTACCAATCTGTCAGATACGGCCACTTTCCCGTGATCCTTGGTGCCGATCACAAAAAGCTGAGCAAACAGGCGCATGCAGCGCCGGTGTCGATCAAAAAACCTGAAAAAACAATTCGAGATGCACTTCTATGTCTAGGTCAGACATCTCCACCAGACACCGACAATGTACAAATATTACTGAACTGGGCAATCGAAAACTGGCAGCCCGACATGATCCCAGCGAGATCAACCGTCTGGACCCCCGCTTAGCGTGGGAGTAAAGTGGTTGTTTTCCTTTACATTAGCGACTAGACCACCGCTATTTGTGTCACGTTGCGACTGGAGTTCTTATGCTCATCGAACGAACCATTATTTTTGTGATCCTTGGGTTTTTTGTTTTTAGCCCGCAGATTCCGAGCTGGCAAGAAAGTGAGCATGTCGCTAATTGGTATGGCTACTATCTACCCGGCGTTATCTCTCTGTTAGCACTTGGCTGGGCCTTAAGACCGGGTGGCAAGCCGCCAAACTGATATCATGACGTTTTCAATCACCCAACTCTTCTCCATTGGCTTTATCTATCTAACGGTATTATTTGGCTCCGCCTATGCGACTGAAATAGGACTGCTGCCAAGAGCACTTACCCATCATAGATTAACTCGAGTACTCGCATTAGGTGTATTCGCCGGCACCATATGCTTTAACGGCACCCTGGGTCTTGCGTCACAGTATGGCGCCAGCTACATGCTCTACTTCCTTGGTGCAAGCGCTGCTTTTGTTGCGGCACCCATACTACTTGCACCCATCTGCAGAATCGCTCTGACTCACAAGCTGGGTTCAATAGCCGATGTTTTCGCGTTTCGATACCCTGCACCCTGGGTTGGCGGCGTCGTCAGTGTATTTATGCTGATCGGACTGCTACCTCTCATTGCGCTGCAGATTCATGCAGTCTCAACAACAGTTCACCTGTTGAACCAGGAGTTCAGCGAAGACGTATTGGCCATCGTCTTTTGCAGCACAATGACGCTTTTTGCCATTCTGTTTGGCGCGATGCATCTGTCTACCCGAGACAAACACCAGGGCTTGGTTGTTGCGATGGGGCTGGAATCAATCATCAAACTCGTTGCGCTAATTACGATCGCGATATACGCGATTAGTGAGGTTTTTGGTGGTTTGAATAACATGAATGCCTGGCTCACTCAGAACCTCGCAGAGCACTATCTCGACAATACACTCGCAACCGGGCCATCAAGGACATTACTGCTTCTGTTTTTTGCTGCAGCCGTCGCAATGCCGCATGTGTACCACATACTGATCACCGAAAACGAAGACAACAATTTGCTGAATGACTCTCGCTGGGGATTCCCTGCATACATGCTATGTCTAAGCGCCTGCATTCCACCCATACTGTGGGCAGCAACATACCTCGGCGCACAAACCCCGGCCGAGTTCCATGTGTTGGGATTAGGTCTGACGGCAGAGAACCGGGAAATTACGATCCTTGCGTTTGTTGTCAGTCTGGCAGCGGCAAGCGGCGTTCTCATCGTCACGACACTTGCGCTTTCATCTATGATCTTGAATCACGTTTTCCTGCCGCTTTACACACCTAAGCCCGGGGTCAATGTGTACTCACTGATGTTCTATGCCCGCAGGGTGCTTATTGCGGGTATTATTTTCCTCTCTTATTGTATGTATAAACTTCTTGCTGAGGGTCAAAATCTGACGAGCCTTGGCATCGTTGCATTTGTCGCAGTGCTACAGTTCGTACCTGGTCTCTTTGGCGCATTTTACTGGCGTGGGGCAAACAAGGCAGGTCTGCTAGCGGGCATGCTGCTTGGTTACCTTGTCTGGTTCGCGACACTTTTCTACCCTCTGTTAAGTGACATCTTTTATTCCAACTTGATCACACCGGCGGCCTTGGGTTATCAGGCAGAGCTATACCAACCCGGTCTCTATGAGCTAAAGGAAAGTGCTTGGCATATCGCAGCCATGGCTTCTCTTACCGTTAACGCGCTCGGATTTGTCGTTTTCTCAACCTTCTATAAGACAACGCGAGAGGAGCTTCGTGCCGCGAACAATTGTTTATCAGACTCATTTCATAGACCGCTACAGGGACAACTGGTCGCACAATCAGTTTCAGACATTCAAACAGGGCTAGAGTCTATTTTAGGCGTCGATACGGCCAACCGAGAAATCCACTTTGCGCTCGAAGAATTAGCACTGGAGCCGGATGAGAAACGTACCCACGCCTTGCAACAACTCAGGGAACGAATGGAATCGAACCTATCGACCACCCTAGGCCAAACAATTGCTCATAGCATTATTGATCGTTTTGTACCATTTAGTAAAAGCGATGACGCGAAGGGGTCAGAGACTGTTTATTCGATTGAATCGAGATTGGAGGACTATCAATCTCAGCTCACGGGTATGGCTGCAGAGCTTGATGCGCTCAGACGACATCATCGCCGAATTTTACAAGAACTACCGACGGCCGTGTGCGCTATCGCAGAGAATCAGAACGTATTGATCTGGAATGCTGCAATGGAAGATCTTACCAATATCAGTGCTGGCAAAATTATCGGCTCGAAACTCAACTCTTTGCCGGATGACTGGTTTCTGTTGCTAGACGGCTTTGCGGTCGGGCCTGAGACGCACAAACTAAGAGTACCAGTATCCAGCGAAGCAGCAGAGTTACTGGTAAATTTACACAAAGCATCCATCGATAACATTCCCACCTCAGGTGGTGACGTCGTGATTGTTATCGAAGATATGACCGATGAACATATTCTAGAAGAACAGCTCCTTCACAATGAAAGATTGGCATCGATAGGTCAGCTTTCGGCTGGTATCGCGCATGAGATAGGCAACCCGATCACTGGCATTGCTTGCCTGGCTCAAAACATGAAATACGAAACCGAAGAGCAGGAGTTTCATTTTCTGTCGGATCAAATTCTGGAGCAAACCGGTCGAGTCTCAGAGATATTACAATCTCTCGTCAACTTCTCGCACGGCGGCAGGGAAGAAACACGAAAGCCCTACGTCCCTGTAGATATAAAACAGTGTGTCGCAGAAGCAATCAGTCTGCTTTCCCTCAGCCCTGAAAATGACAACATCATTTTCAACAATGGTCTAGGCAAGCAGTGTTTTGTACTTGGTCATGCACAACGGCTTTCCCAAGTATTTGTTAATATTTTCACAAATGCCAGAGATGCATCGGAACCCGATAGTGTGATAGATATTGCAGGAGTCGTCGCAGAGAGCACCATTGCAATTACTATCACTGATCAAGGCCACGGCATCCCAGCTGAAAAAATCGGACAGATTTTCGAACCATTTTTCACTACCAAAGACCCCGGTAAAGGCACCGGTCTAGGTCTCGCAATCGCCAGTTCGATTGTGCAGGAGCATCAGGGATCCATTACTGCGATTCCATCACCTATCGGCCACGGAACCTGCATTACTATCACTCTGCCCTACTTTGCTAGGCTGGAAAATACGTTAGATTAATGTGTGTAATGCAACCTGCGAATAACGTTTCAGCTTTCATAAAGAAAGTTGACTTCAGTCAATGAACGTTGTTAAGTACCTAATCTATAGATTAACAACCGCACGGCGTTTTCATTTGGCAACAAGAACAGAGCCAAAAAAATAAGCTAATGTAAACCAAGCGCTAATACGAACTAAGAGTTAGAGTAACAAACGAGAAGATTGAACCGAGCTTGATTTGACTACCCTCTCAATCAGGGAGCGGTATAGGTCAATCAATAGTAAAAGTACTTATTCTCGAGTTGCTTGAATAGATAGTATGAGCAGACAGAAAATCCTCATCGTTGAAGATGAAATTGTAATACGCACCTCACTCAAGAAGTTTCTGGAAAAACAATCCTTCCTCATTGAAGAAGCAGAATCTCTCAAGGCAGCTCTGCGCTTCAACCTACAGGATTTTGCGTTGATCATTACAGATTTGCGCCTACCCGGGCCTAGTGGCACTGACATCATCAAGGAAGCGATGGAAGTGCCGGTGCTGGTAATGACCAGCTACGCGAGTGTGACTTCAGCCGTAGACGCAATGAAGCTGGGTGCCGCTGACTACGTTGCCAAACCCTTCGACTATCAAGACTTGCTATCAAAAGTTAAAACCCTGATCGAAGAAAAGTCTCACCCCGCGATTATCGAGGGCATGCTTGGCTCCTGTGAAGCTATCCTTGATCTCATGCGTCGTATTCACAAGGTGGCGCCAACTGGCACCAACGTCCTTATTCAGGGTGAATCGGGGACCGGCAAAGAGTTGGTTGCGAAAGCCATTCACAAGGCGAGCCACCAGTCAGGCCATAACATGATCTCCCTGAATTGTGCTGCTATTCCCGACACGCTGATTGAGTCAGAGCTTTTTGGTCACGAGAAAGGCGCTTTCACCGGCGCAACCAATGCACGTGTCGGTCTGATTGAAGCTGCCGATGGAGGCACTTTGTTTCTTGATGAAATTGGTGAGCTGCCGCTTGAAGCACAGGCGAGGTTGCTCAGGGTTCTACAGGAAGGTGAGGTTAGACGCGTTGGATCAGTCGCCACAAAAAAAGTGTCGGTGCGACTCATCGCTGCAACACACAGGAACTTGAAAGAACTTACCCAGAGAGGAGGGTTTCGTGAAGACCTGTACTACCGCCTTAACGTTGTCAAACTGATACTGCCGCCTCTAAGAGATCGAAATGACGACATCACGACACTGGCAGACCACTTTTTAAAGCTAAACTGCGACCAGTTGGGCAAACCCTGTTTATCTTTTTCACCCTCAGCGCAAAATGTGATTCAGTCCTATCGCTGGCCAGGTAATATCAGAGAACTTGAAAATGCTATCGAGCGAGCTGTCATCCTCTGTGAGGGCAAAACCATCTCACCTGACTTATTATCAGTCGATTCGGAATCAGGGCAGGAGACACTTCTGAAATCAACCCTCGCAAACAACATTGAAAAACCTCTGGTCGACAACGAAGACAATTTGTCACTTGAAGATTATTTCCAGAAGTTTGTGTTGGAACACCAAGACAGCATGACCGAGACAGAGCTCGCTCAACAACTGGGTATTAGCCGAAAATCCCTCTGGCAACGTCGACAAAAACTCAACCTGCCCCGGGAACGTTCACGGAAGCTATAGGCCGCGGGTAACGAAAAGTGTTACCCAAAACCTCCAACGTTACCTTCCGCACACTGAAACGTAACTATTGGTTACACTTTGAGCAATGATATAAAGACAAAAATCGTATCTTATTGATTATTAACAATATTTAATGTTGGCACAAAACCTGCTTTATATATTACAAGCTCAAATGCAAAATGCGTTGGGTGGAAAAATAACAAAAGATGCAGTTAAAAAATAAGCATCAAATAATAAGAATAAGAAACATAACAATAAAAATATGACTGGCTCGCTAAAAGGGAAAAGTTTACTTTTCCCTTTTTTATTGGCGGTTCAAAAGTGACAACCTCACTCACTGTTGGTTTACAGGCACTCTGGTCTGTTAACATACCACCCTCAACCGCTGCATCGTTGCAGTTTGTACTACTTCAGATCGATTGAGATCACTAGCCGCCAAGACCGGAATCGAATGTCCGACGCTGTATCCATTACGTTAAAAGCTGACCAGTTAAACCTGAACGCCCGAAAGGTTGTCAAGCGTCTACATGAATCTGGATTCGAGGCCTATCTTGTCGGCGGTTGCGTTCGAGACCTTTTGCTCGACAAACAACCAAAAGACTTTGATGTATCAACCAATGCCCATCCTGAAGAGGTACGCGATCTATTCAGAAACTCGCGCATGGTTGGCAGAAGGTTCAAGATAGTGCATGTTCGATTCGGCAGGGAAATAGTCGAAGTTGCTACATTCAGGGCGGAGCACCCGGAAGAGGACCACGAAACCTACGATAGTTCGCATATTAGCGAAGGTGGCATGATTCTTTCGGACAATCGCTATGGCACGTTCAGAGAGGATGCCCGGCGCAGAGACTTCACCATCAACGCGCTCTATTACGACCCTGAGAATGAAGAGGTACTCGACCCACTGGATGGCGTGAAAGACCTTGAAAAGCGTCAAATTCGTTTGATAGGCATACCCGAAGATCGCTACAGGGAAGACCCCGTACGTATGTTGCGCGCTATTCGGTTCAGGGCAAAACTCGGCTTCGACATCGAGGACGAAACTCGAACAGCAATCAAGGAATATGGCTTTCTTCTACAAGACATTCCGCCTGCTAGGTTGTTCGAAGAAGTATTGAAGTTGTTCATGTCTGGCTATGCTCTACAGGCATTCGCAGGCCTTATAAACGAGGATGCTTTTCGCTGGCTATTTCCTGACACTCAAAACCTGCTTGCCGAACCCCTCAATCAAAAACTTATAGAATTAGCACTCGAGAGCACGGATACCCGAATAGGCAACGACATGCCCGTGACTCCGGCTTTCATTTTTGCAGCATTGTTATGGGGGCCCTTCCTAAAAGAACGACAACGACTCATCGATGAAGAAGGCGTAACAATTTACGCTGCCAATATGGAAGCCGCAAACAACGTCATCGCAAAGCAACAACTATTTACCTCAATTCCAAAACGGTTTTCGGGTCCGATGCGAGACATTTGGTTTCTCCAATTTCGCATGCCAAATAAAACAGGCAAGAAGGCAGTTGCGGTCGCGAACCACAAACGCTTCAGGGCAGCTTATGATTTTCTTTTGCTGAGAGAGAAAGCAGGCGAGGCCTTAAATGAGCTGGGCGCATTTTGGACTCAATACCAGATAGACAACCCACTAGATAAGCAAAGTTCGAGCCACCGCAGACCAGCGGACCAGCAAAATAGTGACCGACAGGGGTCCCGACGCCGGCGCAGGAAACGTCCGCCGCGAACGCCTTCAACCTGAATGGCGAACGAGGCAAATTACCCGCAGAAAAGGGTTCAATTTACCGGCATTCCTTGCGTACAATCACCCTTTGCAATAGAAAGTTTGCACACTGATCACGCCGCATTTCGATGGATAGCAGCCTTACTTTGGATTATTCAACCCGCAAAGTTCCTCGATATATCGCCATAGAAGGCCCGGTGGGTGTTGGTAAAACCAAACTCACCAAAATGCTTGCGAACACTTTTAATTACGAAACCCTGCTTGAAACCCCTGAAATCAATCCTTTTCTTGAGCGCTTTTACCAGAACCGCAAGCAGTCAGCCCTGCCAACACAATTGTTCTTTCTTTTTGAGCGAGCACGGAAAATTCAGAGTATGCGCCAAGGCGATATGTTCGAACCTGTCACGGTCGCGGACTTTCTGATGGAGAAAGACCGATTGTTTGCGCAACTGAATCTTGATGCGGATGAAATGGCGCTCTATGACAATATCAGCGCGCATCTCGCTATTGAGGCGCCGACCCCTGATCTGGTTATCTATCTTCAGGCGCCGGTGTCGGTGTTGCACGAAAGGATTCAACAGCGTGCACAGGGTACAGATCTCGCATTAGACAAGGCATACCTTTCGCAACTTGTGGACGCTTATACTGAGTTCTTTCACTACTACAGCGCGGCACCATTGTTAATCGTCAATGCATCAGCATTCGACTTGACTACCGATCCGCAAGACTACCAACAACTGATTGATTTCATGCTGACGGTAAATTCCGGCCGCCACTACTATAACCCTACACCATCGTTCATCTAACTTATGTCAATTACAAACACCCCTATCTGGCGCAATTTGATATCTCACGCTCACTCGATGCAAAGCAAAGCTATCGCATCATTGTTTGACGACGAACCCGAACGGGCATCAAACAGAATTATCCAAACCTGCGGTCTTACCCTCGACTACTCTAAAAGTCGGGCAAGCAACGAAACCTTTAACTTGCTTGAAATACTGGCGAATCAAACAGGACTAAAGGGCAAAGCACAGGGACTGACTGCGGGTGAAATGCTGAATAATACCGAACAACGTGCAGCGCTACACACACTGCTGCGCGCCCGCCCGGGCGAACACCATCCTGACCTTAAAAATAAATACAGTGAAGTTGAAGTCGCCCTGAAACAAGTTGAGCGCCTGAGTCGTGAAGTCAGGTCAGGCACCTGGCTTGGCAGCACAGGTAAAAGCATCACCGACGTTTTACACATTGGCATTGGCGGTTCGTACCTTGGCCCGCGAATGATTGATGAAGCCCTGACACCTTATCGTGATCAAGCCATTAACTGTCACTACGTCGCTAACGTTGACGGGCACCATATCGACCATGTTTTGGCGGACCTGAATTGGGAAAGAACCTTAATCATTGTCGTTTCGAAATCCTTTTCGACGATGGAAACCAGAGTTAATGCAACATCAGCACAACAATGGTTGTTGCAACATATGAAGCAAGATGACTTGGACAAGCATCTTGTTGCCATTACAAACAATGTATCAGCAGCCATTCAGTTTGGTGTTGGGCGCGAAAATATCATTCCGATATGGGACTGGGTAGGTGGCAGATACTCCCTATGGTCGGCGGTAGGACTTCCGATCGCTTTAATTTACGGCTTTGAGACTTTCAGAGCGCTGCTGGATGGTGCTGCGGATATGGATCAGCACTTTCTGACCGCTGACTTCCATCAGAATATGCCGATGATGCTCGCGCTTCTTGGCATCTGGTATCACAACTTTTTGGGCATGACATCCCACGCCGTGCTGCCTTACGACCATTGGCTCAGATTGTTGCCTGACCATCTACAGCAGTTGGACATGGAGTCGAACGGGAAGTCTGCTACCAGCAAAGGTAAGACCGTCGACTACACCACAGGACCATTAATCTGGGGAGGTGAGGGCACCAATGGCCAGCATGCGTTCCACCAGTTGCTTCACCAGGGAACAGGCGTTGCCAGCATCGATTTCCTG
>Ga0208950_1001419_pt1 | contig 10900 bp, 9 predicted proteins | sample AOAMet_54_BLW_10_2_FD_188234 | JGI IMG/M metagenome (GOLD analysis project Ga0208950, IMG submission 188234) | Ammonia-oxidizing marine microbial communities from Monterey Bay, California, USA - CAN11_54_BLW_10 (SPAdes) | ecosystem: Environmental > Aquatic > Marine > Intertidal zone | place...
GTTCCTGGAGTTCCGGGCATAGGAGTCAAAACTGCTGCAGAGCTAATTAACAAATATGGAACTTTAGAAAAGCTTTTAAAATCAGCAGATGAAATAAAACAAAACAAAAGAAGAGAAACATTAATTGAAAATAAAGATAAAGCATTAGTTAGCAAACGGCTTGTAACTTTAATGAAGGATGCTCCAACTAATAGAGAATTAAGTGAGTTTAAATTAAAAGATATAGATAAAGATAAACTTTATACTTTTTTGAGAGAGATGGAGTTTAACCGATTATTAAGTTCTGTAATTTCTGCATATGGAGAACCAAAACTATCAAGTTCAATTGAAGAAAAAAAAACTTCAGAAAAACAACAAACAATCAATAAAAAAAATTATCACTTAATTACTAGCCCTGACCAAATAGATGAATGGATAAAAGAGGCAGAAGAAGTAGGAGAGGTTGCGGTAGATACTGAAACAAATTCTCTAGATCCTCATCAAGCAGATTTAGTTGGTGTTTCCCTATGTTCTAAAATTGGCAAAGCTTGTTATATTCCAATTGGACATAAATCATCAAAATGTATTGATAAAAATATTGTCATAAAAAAATTAAAACCTTTACTAGAAGATCCAAGTGTTAAGAAAATTGGTCAAAATATTAAGTTTGATTTTATAGTTTTATACAAACAGGGAATTTTAATTTCATCAATGGAAGACACGATGCTAATGTCATATGTATTGGACGCTGGAAAAAATAGACATAATATGGATACACTATCTGAAATTCATTTGGGTCATAAAACAATTTCTTTTAAAGAGATAGTTGGAACAGGAAAAAAAGAAATTAATTTTAGTGATGTAGAGATTGATAAAGCTAAAGATTATGCAGCTGAAGATGCTGATATAACTTTTAGACTATACAAAAAGTTTATCAAAAATTTGAAGTTAGAAAAAATGGTAAATATTTATGAAATATTTGAAAAACCGTTAATAAAAATTCTTGCTTTTATGGAGATGGAGGGAATTGAAGTGGATAGCAAGTTCTTAAAATCATTATCTTTAAAATTTGAAAAAAAAATTAAAAACTTAGAAAAAAAAGTTTTTAAGATTTCAAAAAAAGAATTCAATATTGCATCACCAAAACAATTAGGAGAAATTATTTATAATGATCTAAAAATTGCAGGCTTAAAAAAGACTAAAAAAGGAAGTTTTGCTACAAGTGCAAGCGTTTTAGAGGATTTAGCTTTTAAAGGTCATGAGTTTCCACAATTGATTTTAGACTGGAGACAAGTATCAAAACTAAAAAATACTTACTCAGACTCTCTGCCAGAGCATATTAATCCTTCAACAAAAAGAGTGCACACCTCTTTTTTATTGGCAGCTACTACAACTGGAAGATTGGCATCCAGTGACCCAAATTTGCAAAATATTCCAATAAAATCAGAAGATGGAAAAGATATTAGAAAAGCTTTTGCTGCAAAAAAAGATTATTTATTGATCTCTGCAGATTATAATCAAATTGAAATGAGAATTTTAGCAGATCTTGCAGATGTTAAAGAGCTTAAAAAAGCTTTTAAAAATAATGAGGATATACATTCCTTAACAGCTAGTCAGATCTTCAACATAGATATTAAAGAAGTAAATCAAGACCATCGAAGAAAAGCCAAAGCAATTAATTTTGGAATTATTTATGGAATTTCACAGTATGGTTTAGCAAAACAGATAAATGTTTCAAATTATGAAGCAGAAGAATTTCTGAATGCATATTTTGCTAAATTTCCAGAGATAAAAGTATACATGGATAGCACAATCACTTTTTGTAGAAAAAGTGGCTATGTAAATAATATTTTTGGGAGACGATCTCATTTTAATGGAATTAATGATAAAAACTTTAATGTAAGAAATTTTCAAGAGCGAGCTGCAATTAATGCACCTATACAAGGGTCAGCGTCAGAAATTATGCGTTTAGCTATGATAAGGTTAGATAGAAAACTATTAGAACAAAAAAATCTTAAATCTAAAATGCTTTTACAAATTCATGATGAATTAATTTTTGAAGTGCCAAAAAAGGATGAAAAAACAATGGTCAAAATAATAAAAGAAGAAATGACCGGTGTTGCACAAAGTGATTATCACTCATTTTCAACTCCACTAACCGTAGATGTTAATGTTGGAGATAATTGGGGAATGCTTCATTAATTTAATTAGATTGCCCAATTTAGAACAATTTAGTATTTTTATATAAGGAATGCACAAACAAACTATAGCTTTAATAGATGATGATAGAAATATTCTAACTAGTTTAAGTATAGCTTTAGAAAAAGAAGGCTTTAAAGTTCAAACTTATATTGATGGTGAGAGCGCATTAATTGGACTTACTAGAATGCCTCCTGATTTAGCAGTGGTTGATATAAAGATGCCTAAAATGGATGGAGAAGAGTTGCTCAAAAAACTTAGAAAAAAAACATCGTTACCAGTAATTTTTTTAACATCAAAAGATGATGAGATTGATGAATTGTTGGGACTAAAACTAGGAGCGGATGATTTTGTAAAAAAATCTGGCGGCTTTTCAATAAAAGTTTTAATTGAAAGAATTAGAGTTCAGCTAAGAAAAAAAGATACAAATAATAATTTAGAAGAAAATAAAAGTTTAATTGCACATGGAAAACTAAAACTAGATCCTTCTCAACTTGAATGTGAGTGGAACAACAAACAACTTCCAGATAAACTGACTACGACAGAGTTTTTAATTGTCAAAGAATTAGCAAAAAGACCTGGAATTATTAAAGAACGAGCTCAATTGATGGATATTGCCTACAGAGAAGATACGGATATCGAGGACAGAACCATCGATAGTCATGTTAAAAGAATACGTAAAAAATTCAAAAAAGTAGATCCTGATTTTTCAGCTATTGAAACTAGATATGGTAGTGGATATAGATGGAATGTTAGCTGATGTTTGGTAAATACTTAAAAAGTCTGTCTATATTAAAAAAATTTTTATTCATAAATTTTATAATTTTTACAATTATTGGATTATTTACTTTTGTTTACCTAAGCAATGTTCAGCCAAATTTGATTAAAAAAAAATCTGTTAAACATATAAATGTAATAAATAACACAATAAACACTCTTCTAAGGCTTGATATAAAATTTGATGTTGATGATATTAGAAAGTTTTTATTTTCAACCAGATTTATATTTCAAAATCTAGATAGAGTAATATTTTTTGACAATGATTTAATTGTTATTGGAGATACAGATACATTAGATTTAGACCCAAGATCTTTTTCAACAAGACTAGATGAAATTGAATTTGAGAGTTTAAGTAAAAATCAAGAAGATCAAAATAATCAAAAGGAAAATACCAATATAAATGAAAACAAATCTTTACCTTTTAATGATATCTTAAATAAATATTTAAATTCAAATGAATATGGAAGTTCTTATACTTTTATTCAAGAAGACCCAAATCAATTTAAATTAATTACAATTCGAAATGTAATTAAAGATGGATCAAATATTGGATATCTTGCTATTTCAGAAAATGCTAATGACATAAGAGCAGCAACAAATGAGAGAAAAGCTTTTGTTACCAGAACTGCTATTGCAGTGGGTTTTGTTATTCTTATTTTCTCTTTTGTTTTAAGTAGATATTTTATTAAACCTATTCAAAATCTTGTAAATTATACAAAAGTTATCAAGGAAAAAAGTCAGATAAAAACAAATATTGAAAGTTTAAAAAGTCGTAATGATGAGCTAGGACTTCTATCAAATTCACTAGATGATATGACAGTTGAACTTCAAAAAAGAGTTGCCCATGCAGAAAATTTTTCAACAGATTTAGTTCATGAAATAAGAAATCCTTTAGCATCTTTAAAAAGTGCTTCTGAGATATTGCAAGATACAAGTAATTCTGAACAAAGAACAAAATTACTAAATATTCTTAGTCATGATGTTTTGAGAATTGAAAGACTAATAACTGATTATTCTCAGATGTTGAAAGATGAAGTTGCTCTTAGCAAAGAAAAAATGAAAAAAATTAATATAGAGCCAATTATTCAATCTGTTGTAGATGATTATTATAATATTCAAAAAGTTAAAAAGAATATTAAAATTAATTATGAAAATGATGGTAAGAAAAAATATGTTATTAATGGTATCGAAAACAGAATTGAGCAAATAATTGCTAATTTGTTAGATAATTCAATTTCATTTTGTAAAGAAGGTGGAAATATTTTCGTCAATATTTCAAGTACATTAGATAAAAATATTATAGTTAGGGTGACTGATGAAGGGCAAGGGTTTAAAGAAAAAGATACAAGTAAAATATTTAAAAGATTTTACAGTAATAGACCAGATAAGTTTGGTGAACATTCTGGTCTTGGATTAAATATTGTAAAAAATTTAGTTGATCTTCATGAGGGTAGAATTTCAGCATCTAATCGATTAGATAGAGATGGAGCAATAGTAGAAATAAGTTTTCCCAGCGTCTAATCTAAACTTGCTAAATCTATTGTTAGCTGTATAAAACACTTCCATGGAAGATTTTAAAGTAAAAGATATATCGTCAGCTGAATTTGGTAGAAAAGAAATCTCTATTGCTGAAAGTGAAATGCCAGGGTTAATGGCTTTAAGAGAAGAATATTCGAAAACCAAACCTCTAAAAGGTGCAAGAATTATTGGTTGTTTGCATATGACAATTCAAACAGCTGTTTTAATAGAAACATTAGTTGACTTAGGGGCAGATGTTAGATGGTCATCATGTAATATTTTTTCAACTCAAGATCATGCTGCTGCAGCAATTGCAAAAGCTGGAATACCTGTTTATGCATGGAAAGGCGAGACGGAAGAAGAATATCTTTGGTGTATTAAACAAACTATTGTTGGTAAACCTGATTGGAAACCTAATATGTTATTAGATGATGGTGGTGATTTAACTGCAATCATGCACAATGAATATAAAGATTTAATGAAAGATGTAAAAGGTGTTTCAGAAGAGACTACCACTGGAATAAAAGCTTTAAATAAAATGGAAAAGGATGAGTCTTTGTTAATCCCAGCAATTAATGTGAATGACTCAGTTACTAAATCAAAATTTGATAATTTATATGGTTGTAGAGAAAGTCTTGTTGATGGAATTAGAAGAGCAACAGATGTAATGATGTCAGGAAAAATTGCAATAGTAGCGGGTTTTGGAGATGTGGGTAAGGGAAGTGCTGCATCACTCAGACAAAGTGGAGCAAGAGTATTAGTTACCGAGGCAGATCCAATTTGCGCATTACAAGCTGCAATGGAAGGCTATGAAGTTGTATTAATGGAAGAAGCCATTAGTAGAGCAGATATAGTTGTTACAGCCACAGGAAATAAAGACATTGTTACAGCTGATCACATGAGAGACATGAAAGATAGGGCGATCTTGTGTAACATTGGTCATTTTGATAATGAAATTCAGGTTGAGGCTTTGAAAAATTACAAATGGAGCGAAGTTAAACCTCAGGTACATGAAATAGAATTACCAAGTAAAAAAAGAATTATTCTTTTAGCAGAAGGAAGACTAGTTAATTTAGGTTGTGCAACTGGACACCCAAGTTTTGTAATGAGCGCATCATTTACAAATCAAGTAATTGCACAGATTGAACTTTGGAATAACTATAAAAATTATGAAAATAAAGTTTATGTACTTCCAAAACATTTAGATGAAAAAGTTGCAACTCTTCATTTGAAAAAAGTTGGTGCTAAACTTACTAAACTATCCAAAGAACAAGCAGATTACATAAGTGTTGGGACCGAGGGTCCATTCAAACCAGATGCCTATCGCTATTAAAAATAGCATAATAGATATATCTTCAGAAGAGACGACCAAAGAATTAGCTAATGATTTCTCAAACTATCTAAAAGGTGGAGAGGTAATTTTTTTGTATGGAGAAATGGGAGTTGGAAAAACTACTTTTGTAAAATATTTAATTAATCAATTTCAAACAAAAAAAAATTTAATAATTTCTGAAGTAACAAGTCCAACTTTTAATTTACTGAATGAGTATGAGGCAGATAATTTAGTGATTAAACACTATGATTTATTTAGATTAAAAGATGAGTCGGAAGTTAAAAATTTAGATCTATTTGATAAAAATAAAAATACAATAACACTCATTGAATGGCCCGAATTGATTAAAAAAGAAAACTTCAAAAAGACCATAGATTTGACGTTTAATTATGAAAATGAATTAAATAATAGATCTGTTAAAATTGCTGGTTTAGATTGATCTTGTACTATGAAATTTTCAAAAGATTTTAAAGAAATTAAAGGAGATGCATCATTTAGAAAATTTTATAGAAACACCAAAAAAAATTCAATTATTGTATTTGCAAATAAAGAAAAAACTAAAAATTTATTAATTTATGACTCAATTAATAAAATCTTAATTAAAAATAATATAATTGCCCCTCAACTTCTAAGTCAAAATTATAAAAAAAATTATATCGAAATACAAGATTTAGGAAAAAAAACAATTTATCAAATATTTTCAAATTATAAAAAAAAACAATATCCAATATTTAAAAAAGCAATTAATGTTTTAAATAAAATTCAGTTAGTTAAAGATAAAAAAATCAAAAATTTCAAAAACGAATTTTATCTAATTAAAGATTATAAAAATAAAATCTTATTAGATGAGGCAAACTTATTTAGCTATTGGTATGTACCAAAAAAATTAGATAAAAAAAAAATTAATATATTTAAAACCAAATTTAATAGAGAAATTAAGCTATTATTATCAAAACTACATTTCAAAAATGATACTTTTGTTCATAGAGATTTTCATGTTTCAAACTTAATCGTAAACTCTAAAAATCAAATTGGATTAATTGATAATCAAGATGCACTTATTGGAAATAAGGCCTATGATCTAGCTTCTTTAATAGATGACGTTAGATATGAAACATCTAATTCACTTAAAGAAAAGGTTTATAATTATTATTTAATGACCAATAAAAAAATTGATGCAGATAAATTTAAGAATGACTATGATATTTTATCTGTTCTTCGAAATTTAAAAATTATTGGAATATTCATGAGACTAGCGGAAAGAGATAAAAAAAGAAAATATTTAAAGCTTATCCCTTATGCATGGAAGATGATTGATAACAGGATAGGTAAAAATAAAGACTTAGTTAATTTAAAGTTGTTATTAGAAACTAATTTCCCAAAATTTATAACGAAGTAAAATGAGAATTAATACAGCCTTTATTTTATGCGCAGGATTTGGAAAAAGATTAAATCCATTAACGCTAGACACTCCTAAACCTTTGATCAAATTTAAGAATATTTCAGTTCTCGAAACTTGTATTAATCTAATTGAAAGTTTAGGTATACAGCAAATCGCTTTGAATACTTTTTATTTAAAAGAACAAATTAGTAATTTCATAAATCTTAAAAAATTTAAATCTAAAATTACAATTATAGAAGATGGAGAGAATATTCTTGATACAGGTGGTGGCATAAACAATATGATGAAACACACGAATGAGGATAATATTTTGATATTTAATCCTGATACAATATGGAAAAAAGATTATTACAAAGAAATTATTGAGATGGAAAATATATATTTTTCAGAAAAATTAAAAAATATACTTTTATTAGTAAAAAAAGAATTAAGTTTTGATAAAAATTTAAATGGTGATTTTGATTTAAAAGATAATTTAATTATAAAAAATAATAATAGAAAATTTATTTATACAGGATGCCAAATAATAAATAAAAAAATCTTGTCCGACCATAATGATAAAAATTTTTCAATCACAAGTGTATGGAATGATTTAATTGAGAAAAAAAAATTATATGGATTTGAGAGTAGTAATAAGTTTTATCATTTAACAGACCTTGAAACTTTTAAAAAACTACAAGATCTTTAGACCTTTCACGATCTAGGTATTTACAATCAGTAATTTTCCTCTCTTTATCTAAATTTATCAACAATGGATTTCCAGTTGGAATCTCTAATTTTGATATTTGATTTTCATCTAATTTAAATAAATATTTGCATAATGCTCTAATTGAATTTCCATGTGCAGAAATTAAAATATTATTATTAGAAATTTCATTTTCAATTTCTTGTTTATAAAACTTTAATACTCTTTCATAAGTATCTTCAAGAGACTCTGTGTCAGGAATTTTATTAATTGGTATTTCTTTATAAGTATCAATATTTAGAGGATGGTAAGGATTATTTTTATCTAATGGATCTGGTCGTAAATCCCACGAACGTCTAAATTGATGAACTTTTTCTTCTCCAAGTTTCACTTTCATTTCATCTTTGTTTAAACCTGTAAGTGCCCCATAATGTCTTTCATTTAATTGCCAGGCCTCTTTTGAAAGTTTTTTATCGTTCAATGTTTCTTTAATTAATTTTAATGTATTTTTTGCTCTTAATTGAAAAGATGAGTAATAAATATCAATATCAATATTGTTTGATTTTATTAGTAAACCAGCTTTTTTAGCCTCTGATTTGCCATTTTCAGTTAAATCGACGTCAACCCACCCTGTAAATTTCTTTTCAAGATTCCATACACTTTGACCATGCCTTACTAAAATTAAATAACTCATTTGTTAATCTTTTAATTTAATTTATAAAATATGACCATACAATTCTATGATTAATTTTTTTTCAAAATATAAATTTATTTTTTATCTATCTAATTTGATTTTAATAGTTTTATATTTGTTTCCAGGTAGTTTATTGGGATGTTTTCTTTATAAAGATTGTATTTTGCAACCTCAGCTAACACCTGATTTTTTAGTTTCTACAAACCATTTGTATGCTTTTTGCTTACTGTCTATAATTGGTTTATTTACATACAGTAATTCAGATAAATTAAATTTTTTAAATATTTATCTTGTTTTACTTTCTATAATTTTAGAAATATTACATATATTTATTCCAGTAAGAAGTTTTGAATTTTCTGATTTATTTGGAAATTTACTTGGAGTAATAATTGTTTTAATAATTAATTTTTTTTATCAAAAATATGAAAACTTTAAAAATTAATTCATTATTAATATTATTGTTTTTTATTTCAGCTTGTTCTTCGATACCATCAAATACTTCCAATAGCTGTTCTATATTTGGTGAAAGATATTTATGGTTTAAGCATGCAAAAAAATCTGAAAAAAAATGGGGTACACCAGTTTATTTGCAACTTGCTATAATTAAAATGGAGTCCGATTTTGATTGGCTTGCCAAACCCCCTAGACAAAAACTTTTTAAAGTAATTCCTTACAAAAGACCCTCAAGTTCATTTGGGTATTCTCAAGCTGTGGACGGTACTTGGGAACAATATAAAAAAGAGACAGGAAATAAGCTTGCAGTAAGAACTAGGTTTAAAGATAGTGTTGATTTTATTGGATGGTACACTAATAAATCTAGTACTATTTTGAAAATTTCTAAAACTGACTCTTTCAAGCAATATGTAGCTTATCACGAGGGATGGGGAAATTATAAGTATTACAAAAAAAATAAAAAAATAATTAATTTAGCTAAGAGAGTAGAGAGACAATCTAATCTTTATAAAAAGCAATTATTAGAGTGCCAAAGTAAATTTAATAAGAACAAATATATTATTTTTTAGATAGTTGTTTTTTTAGTTCAATATCAACAACATCAATTCTTTTACTATTTTTTGCAAGAGTTAGGTACATTGTTGGGGTCACATAAAGTGTGAAGAATGTTGATATTATCATTCCGCCAAGTATTGTTGATCCGACAGCTAGTCTTGAAGCTTCACCTGCACCTGGTCCAATATTTCCAATAACCAAAGGCAACATTGCTATCATTGTACTTATTGATGTCATCATAATTGGTCTAAATCTTAATTCACACGCTTCTTTGACAGAGGCTTGTATTTCTTTTCCAGTGGTTCTAATTTGATTTGCATAATCAACAATAAGAATACTATTTTTGGTTGATATACCAATTAAAATTACCAAAGCAATTTGAGAAAAAATATTTATTGAACTATTTAAAAATAAAATAAATACCAGTCCTCCAAAAACAGCTAATGGGACTGTAAGCATAATGATAAATGGGTGGATAAAAGAGTTAAATGTTGCTGCCATCACTAAATAAGCAGTCAATAGTCCAAGAGCAAAGATTATATAGAGCTCATTTGTTGTTTCTTTAACCTCCTCAGACTCACCTTTCCAAGTAATTTGATTGTTAGGTGCAACCTCTGCCATAATATTTTCCAGATACTCAATTGCTTCAAATAATGAGTAACTGGGATTTACATTTGCAGAAATTGTTACTGCTCTTTGTCTGTCATATCTTGCTAATACTTTTGCAGATCCTTCTTCTTTTAAATCAACTAAGTTTGATAATGAGATCAATTCACCTGTTATGCTGGATCTTACAAATAATTTACTTAAGCTATCTTTATCTTTTCTATCAACTAAATATTGTTGAAGAATAATTGGATATTCTTTTCCTAATTTATTAAATGTAGTAACTCTTTTGCCACCATATAAAGTTTCTAATGTTTGACCAATAGATCTAGTCGATATTCCTAAATCTTTTGCTTTATTTTTATTGATAACTAATTTTACTTCAGGTTTATTTCTATTATAATCTGATTCAATTCTTGATAATCCCCTATTTCTTCTTAGTTTATTTATAACTTCTTTTTGAATACCTTCTAATTCTTCATAAGTACTTCCTAAAATTACCATTTGAACTGGTTTATTATAATTGGAAACTCTTATCCCTTGAGGTGAGATTGGAAAAGCTAGAGTTTGAGGTACAGTTACTATTTTACCTATAGCTTGTCTCATGATTGTCAAAGCATCTTTATCTCGTTTTTTCCAATCATCCAGTAAAGCAATAATAATAAAACTATTAAATGAATTTGCAGAGCTTCCAAA
>Ga0208950_1001421_pt1 | contig 10889 bp, 15 predicted proteins | sample AOAMet_54_BLW_10_2_FD_188234 | JGI IMG/M metagenome (GOLD analysis project Ga0208950, IMG submission 188234) | Ammonia-oxidizing marine microbial communities from Monterey Bay, California, USA - CAN11_54_BLW_10 (SPAdes) | ecosystem: Environmental > Aquatic > Marine > Intertidal zone | place...
TGTCCAGTTTGCCTCATCAAGTAATGAATCATTATACCATCCATTGAATGGACCTAAATCACCATTTGCATATGAATCAAAGTCCTCAGTCCATGGAGCACTTATAGAACCTACACAAACTAAACAAGAACCGTCATCAGTATTAGCTGGGTTCATATAATCATACCCATAGAGAGAAGCATCAGTACAACCATACTTAATAGGTACACATTCTATAATGTCAGGATTGTATGTGTTAGCTAGAGGATCATAATTAAACATTACAATGTCTGGATTAGCCAAATTAGTAGGATATATACAACCATATATTATAGGTTCACATACATTACCACAATAAGGTTGTGCTGAATAAACGTTCCAGAAAGGTGGTTGGAATGGTTGGAGTGTACCCGCTCCATTATCTTCAAATGGATTGGTTCCCCCATCTAATAATTCAACACCATCATCTCTTACAATCCTAAATGAATTATGTAAGGTTTGAAATTCAACTTCTTCAATAGGTTGTTGAGGAGCTTTTACTTGAAAATAATATACTTCAATAGACTTATTAGATTCTAAAACTAAATCCCATGATTGACTTTCAATTTCAGGTCCTAAAGTAAATATCCATTCTTGTTCACCATGAAACACAGCTAAATAAGAATCGCCCCATCCATCAGCGGCATCATCTTCTAAAATAATAGTATAATTACAAGGAGAAACAAGCTCCATTGTATTAGCATTAGGATCAAAATTAAATTGGCTATCATCAATACACCCAAATGCCTTTTCTGTTTGACATTCTTCTGGCGAATCAACATTAGCCTCTACATTGTATTCTACAAAATTAACATCCATACAACCAAAAATAGGAGGTATTTCACAATAAGGTAACCAAATAGGTCCTGAATAAATAGCATTATTGAAATTAGCTGAGTCTAATGACCATACTGTGTCTAATCCACCTCCACAAGGTTCTGTGTCAGCTAATATAATAAAATTACCATCATCACCTTCAACATTCCCTAATCCAATTAACCCATCGCCATAAGTATCACTTAATACAAGTTCTACTCCTGAAGTAGGAACACATAATTGATATGGTATTGTTGTATTTGCTTGATCAAATGTATATTCTCCAGCTGTAACACTTTCTACTGGCTGACCTGTACTAATATCTGTAAGTATCCAACCTGTTTCTCCAGGATATTGATCTAAAGTAATTTGAAGTATCATTTTAGCTTCACCATCAGAACATGATTGATTAACACATGAACCATTATCAGCTTCAGCTAAAGGATTATAATTAGGAGATTCTGGGTCTGTACAACCAAATAAGGGGAGTATACAAGATCCATCTGATATATTAGCTAGTTCATTAAAGTTTAATGCTATTTCATCTAAACATCCTTCTATTACTGCTTCACATAAACCATCATCTGTATTTGCTTCTGGGTTATAATTAAAAGCGGTTGAATCAGTACATCCTAATACCTCGGCATTTGGATCGGGACAATCACCTTCATCCCAATTAAATTCTTCACAATCAAAATATATAACAACCCCATTAGATGAATAAGCACCATTATCACAATAACCATCTCCAAGCCAAGTTTCAGGGGCTTCATTTCCATTACAGTCTACAAATATAGGTTCTTCAACCTCACAAGTAGTTGTACATTCATCCCAACAAGTACTTACATTAAAATCACTAGGTACTTGTGATGGTACTGATAGAATTCTTACATTACCTGCTAGTTCATAACCATAATCACTTCCATCATAAAGACAATCATTACCACCACTACCTTCATATTGCACTATTGATAAACCATTTACTATAGATTGTAATCTAAACACATATACAAATTCTGTTGCTTGACCTACAGAAGCACCAATGTTAATGGTTTTTTCATATATACCATCTCCGTCTGAATCGTCCATTCCTACTGGAGACCAACTTGTTAGATTTGACCTAACACTGACAATAACATCTTCACCTAAATTTTCAATTTGGTTTATATCAACCTGTAAATTTACAGGTACCATAAAAGATTGTGCTATTAAGTTAAAAGAAAAAAATAAAAATAAGAGGGGGGTTAAAAACTTTTTCATAAAAAAATTAAATTTGGGTTGTTAGAAAGCTTCCATTATAACTTCATCAATGGCATCTTGTAATTCATTTTTAGTTGCTTCCATTGTCATCATAATATTAGCTTGAAATCTTTTAACTTCCTCTCCCTCGTTAAAAATTACTAATGTAGGTACTACAACTATTTTATATTCACTAGCCCATCTAGAATCAGCTAATATGTCAATACGTTCTGTTTTACAGTCGGATAATTTAGTTAACCATATAACTTCATTGGGCTTATTAAAACTGGCATTAAATTCTACAACGTGTATACCATCTGGAAAGTCTTTACTTGATTCCATAAGTGCATCTTGACTAAAGCCTAAAAAAGGCAATAATAATAGGGTAAATAATAACTTTTTCATACAAATTTATCTAAGTTGATCTATTTTATCTTCCATTCGAATCATCTGCTCTTTTATCTCCTTCACATCGTCTTGGGTTGTCATAATTGTTTGTCGTATAAGCTGATCTTTCATATCATATTCCATACGAGTAATTTCTGGGTCTGCTGGTAAAGGTAAGGCTTTAGCTTCTTCAATATCTGCTTGTAATGCAAACCACATTCCTACAACTGTTGCAATTCCTATTGCTATTCCTGCTAATGTTTTTATACTAATTTGAAAACTTGTGTCTTCGTTTAATTCTTTTGCCATCTTTTAAAAAATTACATAGTTTAGACCTAATGAAAAATCATGCCATTCACGGTTCCAATATTTATTATATTTACCTTCTAAAAACACTCCTAAGTGTTTATTATATCTATATCCAAAAATTAAACCACCTGAATAATCCATCCATTGTCCCTTATTATATTTGTGATATGAAAATTCGTTGTCGGTATCTATGTGGTAGGGCATTACATTACCCCATGAATGTACCCAAAAATCTTTATCGAAATGGTAATAGTCAAATCCAATCACTGCTGAATATTCTATTGTTCTTGCTATTTCATTTTGCTTTTTATTAACGTAATCAGCTAATACTTGAGGAATTACTACCTCATCCCACACTTCAGGACTTGTAGCTACTACATTACCATCTGGGTCATAATATTCACCATTTTGAACATTAATACTGTACCCCATTTCATCTAATGCTAAAAAGGTATAATGTAAAGAACCATTGTCTAAAACCCATTCATTTAAGGGATCATACCCATATGGTTTAGACAATCGTTGTACTGTTCCTATGTTAAGTGAAAATTTGTCGCCTATTGACTTTCTAAATCTTTGAGAGGCTTCAAAGTATCTAATGTCTACAAAACCATTTTCATTGTACTCTACTTTTGCAACCCAATTGTCTGCAACATAACGTAAAAAGTGATTTTGATTTAAATAATTTACCCCAAATTGTCTTTGACGATCTACTTCAAATAGAAATTCAAATCCATCTACTAAACCTAAAGTAGCAGCATCTGCGTATGAGTGTTCAGTACCATTGTAAAATGTGTTTGCTCTGTTTTCATAACCAAAGCGTTTGATTTTACGTAAACCTATAGTAAAAGTGTAATCGAAAGGGGTTTCTAGGATGTCTTGTTCTAATTGTCCTGTGTTGACTGAATAAATGTCTACATCAGAAATAGAAGTACCCCCATTGACGGCGGTATAAAATGTTGCGAATTTAAATGTTTTCTTAAGGTTAAATTGTGCTGACGCACTAAACGACACTAAAAAACCAATTAAAAATAATAACTTTCTCATTATAAACAAATATTAAATTATGCTTATAAATATGTAAAAAAAGAAAACACCCCGAAGGATGTTTTCTAATGGACTTTTACGATACGTCGGGGTAACCCCAACCTGCCCTATTAATACCGTTGGTTATAAGTGCCTCTTAGGCAGCCATCGCCATTTGTGTGTTAACGCCAGTTAACAGTATAGATCTTTTTGTGTCCTTATTATTCTGTCAAAGCCGATCATCCCCATTTTTAAAATAATTTAGTGGAGATGCCGAGAATCGAACTCGGGTCCATAAATACAGCTAACACAAATGCAAGCGATCTAATAATTTATTTCATCTTCTATATAACCATCAACATCAAAAGAATTATTAGCATCATCAACAATTTCTTGAAGTTTTTCTTTCACATCAGTAAAACCTAATTCCTCATGCTCAATTTCGTCTAATAATGTTTGTAATTGTAATATTAAATTTTCCATTATTTTTTAATTTTTGTAAGGGCATAATCCCACATTTCATTAGCAGTTTTATGGGCGTGCTTAGATTGGGTTTTCATCTTTTCAAGTTGTTTGTCAAATTCCTTTCTAAGTCCTTTAGCTTCAACTTCTTGATAAATGAACATTATTTCATCTTCTAAACTCATAATAATTTATTTTATCCATTCATTGTATGCCATTACATATGCTTCAAGATCTGAAAGCGTGGGATCTTCTTCAAGAAACTTTTTAGCAAACTCATCTACTTCATATCTTAAACCATATTGGTTAGCTTCTTCTAATATAAGTTCAACTGTTTCTTTTTCTTCTCTTCTTCTTGACTTTAGGTCTATCGTTGGGAAACAATCTATAATGCTCTTTCCAATATAGAGCTTCATAACTTTTAATTTTCTTAATGCGATCTTTAGTAATTCTTTTTTTTCTTCCATTTTCGTGAAATTCTGGTTCTTCTAATTGTTTCCATTTATTAAAGCATTTTTCAAGTGTGTCATAAGTAGGATCTAAATTTTCTACTAAGTAGGGACCATTAGGAAAATAATCTAAATCAAAATGCCATCTAGAATCATCATATTCTAAAATGTATTTTCTAGGTGCTACTGTTTCCCCTTGTGTTGGTCTTCCTCTACTCATTATGATATCATATTTTCACTTAAAAATAATTTATTTAATGTTTGGGTAACTTGATTAATATTATTTACATCTACAAATCTAGAATCTCTACCATACATTTGTTTAAAACATTCTGATGCTTCAGTTTTATATTTGTTTTTATTTTTTGAAATAAAATAACTTAATAACTTAACATTTTTCTTTTTAACTTTATTTACAACTCCTGCTGTGTGAGCGTAAGCTTCTTCTCTAACATATTCAGATCCATTTTTAGCTCTAAAATTAGGCATACCATCACTCATATTAATTAAATAAGAATCTAAATAATAAGAAGATTGAGGTATAAATTTATTTAAAGCATCTAAACATAAACCTTCAGGTGTAGAACCTGTTAATCTATAATTTGTAATTTTTCTTAAATCATGTGCCTTATTAATTTTACTATCAAAACAAAAAATCAACAAGGGAACATGATTATGTTTTCCTTCTAAATCACCTGACGTTCGTATTGTAATAACAAGATCTATGTTATCCACATTTAATGAAACATATCCTAAAGCTATAGCATTAATTAATGTACTATTCCATTTTTCACCATTCATACTACCAGAACCATCAATAGATAAATGTATACTTAAAGGTTTATAATTTGATCTGTCTATACGTTTAAATATGTCTTCCGTAAAGTCAGAAGCATAAATTCTACGAGTGTCAATTTTACCCTTTTTTAATCTGTGAGATTCTAAAGAAGTAGATTCATTTCTAATTTGAAGTTTTTTAAGTAACCTTTTTCCTTTATTAATCCCTTCCTCATAACAATGACTATATTTAGATCCTAAAAGGGAACTTGGAGATTGAAATGCACCATACAAACCACTTTTTATAACTTCATCTGTTAATTTCTTTATGACATGAACACTTATTTCTCTATCTTCAAATTTAGATTTAAATATTTCAACATTAGCTTTAGATATAGCATCTACTTGTTTTAATTGTTTAGATGAAACACCCGATGATTTTTTAACTTTACCTTTAATAAAGTTTTCTTGTTTTTGAAATGCGTTTTTTATTTTTTCTCTTGAAACGTCATTTTTCTCACCTTCTTTTTTGTGTGATTCTTTTAAAGTTGATTTGTCAAAATCATCATGATTAATCATTTTTTCAACTATAATTGAAGCTCTAATGATGTCTGTAATTTCCATAGCTACTTCAATTGAATCACGCGTAGATTTTAAACGATTAATGTTGTCTAAATCGATTATATCGTATATTTTACGTAAATTATATAAAGCGTCGAGATCAGAATTTGGATTAAATATATTAATGATTCTAAACATGTAAGATTCCCATGTTTCTGTTCTATATTCAGTACCTTTTAATCCTTTATCAATAGTGTCATTAAAAAACGAACTTTCATACATACTTTCATAATATGCTTTGTACCCCGGCGCCGAATTATACACAAAATCATCAATTCTACGATCTTCCATAAAATTGGTGAATAAAAACACATGATCCTTATTAGGAAATAGATGTTTATATCTGTCGTTGTGTAAAATTACATTACTTAACTTTTTAAGTACTTTAAAGTCAGTAAGAACACAATGAGACGCTTCATGAAGCGCTAAACCTACAACTTCATCTACATTCTTATGACTAATTCGCGAAGCTATTTCAATAGACTCGCCGTCTGTCATGCTGTCCCCACGAGGGTCAACAAAATCTACGGGAATTTCTCGACCTGTTAGTATTTTTACATAATTTGTTATGGCTCTTTGAGTAGATGCCAATTCTAACAAATTAAAATGTGAATTTTGTGAATCTTGGTTTTTTAACCAGTATGCTGAACCTTGTTGTATCATATATCTTTATCTTTACTCCGTAAAGATACGAAAGATCCCTCGCTTCTCCAAGTTTTTTATGATAAAATTTCAAAAGAATATTTCTCTATTAATTTATCATATACAAATTTATGTATAGACTTATTTAAGTCATATTTCTCCCATTTGGTCTTTAAAGGGTACTCCATTTTGGGTACAATTATATTAGGGTTTTTTATACTTAAAAATAAACCATTAGTAGTACAAGTAAACATAGTAGAATAATATTGATTTGTTTCAATTGATACTTCAAAACCATCATTTGTACTAATATCCCCCACAAAATCACCAACTTCTAATATTAGTTCTATATCATTATATTGTATTAAGTTAGTTGGTGTATTTACTAACTCTTGTACTTCCGAAAATATTATTCTCATAATAATTAATTTTAAATGTATTTTTGACCTAAGTCTTCTATAACTTCTTTAGCTTCATTTAATGACACAGCAAAAAATTCTCTGTCTTTTGCAACACGAGCGCCTTTTAAATCTTTATGAATTTCTCTTTCTAAACGTTCTGCATTAAAACATCTAAAAGCAAATTCAAGAGTAAAAGGAGTTGCAACTGAAGTAGAACGAGACAATTGTTTAACACGATCATTAACGTTGTCTTGGTTAGTATAACCTATTTTATACATGCCAGGTTGTGATTCGTTAGATAAGACATATACCCAACCATCTCCATCACCAGTTCTACCTTCATACATTCTCATTCTTCTATGGAGAAAATAACTTACATCTTCCCAACCATTTCCTTCTTCTGAAGGTGTTAGGGTATAATAAGATGCGTCTCCAATGTCTGACTTCATGTCTTTAACAAGGGGTACAAATTGCTTAGCTTCTTCGACTGTGATACGTTCCATTATTTTTTACTTTTAAATCCACTTACTGTTGTTCTTTGATCTTCAAGGTCAGCCAAACGCAATTCAAGATCTTCTAACTTTGCAGAAACAGTTTCTAAGGCAATGTTAGTGTCAGTAGCAATGGTAGTGTCCATATCTTCTAACCTTTTAATGACTGAAGGGTCTAAATTTGAAGCAGCAGCAGGAGCATTTTGCTTATTCAATAAAACTACCAACAAAAAAATTGGTGTAAGAGCTACAACAGATAAAATTATAGCAATAAATGTGTTCATTACGTCAATCATATTTTTTAATTTTTAGGTTACACATTAATATACGAAAAATACTTTGGGAAGCCAAGTTTTTCCTCAGAACTTACCGAAGACAACCACATCATACACAACTACGTATATACAATTATCTACGTCGTTTTACAGTGTTTTGTCGTGATTTGTGAGACTTTTGTTTTTTACGAGGCTTTCTAGGTTTAACAGAATTGTTGTGTAAAGTTCGTCTAGGACCATACACATGAGGTTTTTGATAAATGTATGTGGGGGTATTCCAATTGTAGAAGGGAGTTGTTGTAGGCCAAACATCATAAACAATGATTGGATCTTGATAGATGGGATCATAATACACACCATCCGTAACAACACAACTTGAAAGAAAAAGAGAAAAAATAAGGAAAAAAAGTGATTTCATAAAACAAAATTAAAAGTCAATAATAAATATAAGTTAAAACCGTACAACAATAGAAAATGATCCTAATGTACCACCAACAACGTTAGCACCCATGTCGCCCCAACTAGAATCACCGTGTTTAATGTCGTACAATTCTTTAATGCCACCAATGACAACAGATGATAATACTCCACATATAAATGCTTTTTTACGGTTTTCTGTAATGTTGTATACTATAGATGATGTTGTGGAACTAATAACATAACAGCCACCTGCGTGTAATAACTTGTCTTGTGGTATGATTGACTGACTTACACATGTAGTGTTAATAAATAATAATATAATAATTAATAATCTCATATAATACATTTAATCACTGTAATAAATATAACGTATATATGAGGCTCGATCGAAAAAATTTACGAGGATTTAGCCTTTTTTTCTTTTGGACTTTCGCCCAAAATGGCCTTTTTGGTCTTTCACATAACTTACGCGTACAATGCGACGCAGTATACTAACGTCATAATGGCAACGTACAATACATTTGAAACTTCTATTTCTTTTTTCATGTTTAACTTTTTTTCTTATTAATAATTGAGGATATATATAAACTCATCGTATGACAACATCAACGCTAATGTTATTAATTAATGACGTTTGTATGACCCATATATTCGTATATACAATCGATGGTGAAAGGGTGTGTAAGATCTATGAATCGGTCCAGCTTTGCGAACGCGCGCGGCGATCCGCCGATGGCCCGCCATCGGGGCGCGTACATTGCGCACACGATCGTTAACGAATCAATAAGGGGCTCTTACGAACCCCTTACAACCTTAAACCAAACAACTACTATCTTAATCGCCACCATTCTTTTCTCATAACCTATCTTTTTATTTTAATTATATTACGAACGTCAAATTCTACATTTACTTTCTTATTCATTACAAATGAATAACCAGTAATTTTAGTACGACCAATTGTACTTATATTACATTCGTGATTACCAAATGATGTTGCTATGTGACCTTCATTTATACTTTCTTCATTTTTAACAAACACATATGCACCTGTACAATTAGGAGTTAATTTAAACCAACCACCATTTAAAACATAATCCATTGCTTGTTTAGTTTCAGCTTGTTTGTTTAATCTTACTTGACGAGCAGAATTAGTATTAACAGGACGACCTGTATTGTTAACTCTATTGTCTACCTTTTCTTCCTTAATTACTTTAATCGCTACTTTTTGCATAATTTGTTATGTTTTGTTATTATTTACGTTGTAAATATACGAACAGGGGTTGGCTACTCCAACCCCCCTCGCATATGTTTTAACATACTTTTACAAATGACATAACTGGTCTTCTATAACCATCAAATTGGTAATTTGAATTATCTATTACAATACCATCCTTAATGCATAATGCATGACCTTTAACTAACAATATGTACGTACCTACATTATGTGATGAACAAAATGTTTTAACTGTATACTTAACTTTCTTATGAGTGTACTTTGGGTTAATAGGTGCTGCTTTACCACTTAATTTGAACGTTTTAGTTTCTGGAAACAAAGTGTTAGAAAAAAGATCAAATGTAACCTTCTTAGCACCCACTAAATTTACATATGTGTTTGTCGTACCACGTCTAGCTTTACGCTTTAAAACATCTGCAGCGAAACCATGTGCTGTATCGTAACACACATTGAATGCGTTAGCTATCGCACGTACTGTACAGTCATTTTTTTCGCCTTTAGCAAGTAATGAACCATTTGAAACATTGTAACCATTTTGGAAGTTTTGTAAAATCATAATCGCGTTGTTTTGGGTTTTAATATTTATCTTTATTTACGCCGTAAATATACGAACAATTTCTCGGGGCTCCTACCATTCTGGCAATTGTTTTTAACTTACTTTCAAACCCTTTTGTCATTATATCTCTATTTACGCTGTAAATATACGAACCCTACTTGGCTACTCCAACCCTTCTGGCAATTACTGTTAACTTACTTTACAAGACTGTATGAGCGCGTCATACAAACAAACAATCTACAAGCCAAATTATTATGCATACATTTATGAAGGCGTCGTGAAGAATGCGTTTTTCGCAATTTTCTTAGAGGCTCGACGGGAAATGTTTGGCTGTCGATATGTAAATGTGTGGGTAACTACCTCCGTTGCTCGTTACGCATCTTAATCGTTTCATATACTATGTAAAATCCCATTACAAGTGGCACCGCCAATGCAAAATAACATATATCTATGTCCATATATTCGTTGTTTATGTTATATACTCAGTTAATTATGTTCGTTATTACTTATGCGATATTCGTGTAAAATAATCGAATAAAAGTGGCTAACACATCGCCACATGGCATTATGCGATTCACTATGTTATTACAGTCAATCAACGATTTATTCTACTATCATTCCTAATGGTTAAGCTATTTAACTCGTCCAATACATCCATACCCATCACATTGTCAAGCATACCATCGTGTTCTACCACGTGATCTAGATGTTTGTCTAGCAACATACCAATAATCATCTTATACAATTCATATTTCTGTATGCCAAT
>Ga0208950_1001424_pt1 | contig 10877 bp, 10 predicted proteins | sample AOAMet_54_BLW_10_2_FD_188234 | JGI IMG/M metagenome (GOLD analysis project Ga0208950, IMG submission 188234) | Ammonia-oxidizing marine microbial communities from Monterey Bay, California, USA - CAN11_54_BLW_10 (SPAdes) | ecosystem: Environmental > Aquatic > Marine > Intertidal zone | place...
CTGAAAATACAAAAGGATCGACAGTTCAAAAATTAGTGGAAATTATTAACGAGCAAGATCCAACTTATTCTCCTTTATCGCTGTACTTTATTATTGATAATAAATTGGTTTCCAATCAAACTGAGATAAACAGTTATTTTGATATTTTAATTGAAAAGACATCATTAGATAGAGAAATAAAGAATTTAATTATTTATAAAAAGGCATTATTTAATGCAGATCAGGCTCAAGAAAGTGATCTATTAAATATTCTAAATCCATTGATTAATTCTGACAGTGTTTGGAAATCTCATGCATTATATTTAATGGCAGAATACTTCTATTCAAAAGATCAAAAACAAAAATCCAAAGAATTTTTCAATCAAATAATCAGTTTAGAAAACTCCAATTCAGATATAAAATTACAAGCTGAAAAAAGATTGAATAGAGATTTGAGTGAATAGATTATTAATTTTTATTATATCATTGTTTTTTTTAAATAATTGTTCTTTAAATGAGAATTCTCGTATCTGGAAAAATAAAAAAGATAATTCAATAAACCCTAAAAATATTAAAAAAATATTTTCTGAAAAAAAAATTATCACACAATTTAATCAAGAATTAAAATTAGATTTAGCCAATGTTAAAATTAATAATAAGATTGTAGACAATCAAAACAATTATGGATTTCAAGATTATAGTGGGTCAATTGATAAAGTAGGGAATTATAAATTTTCAAAACTAGATGATGTTAATGAGCTAAACTTTAAACCAGTATTTTTAAATGATGGTTTAATTTTTTTTGATAAAAAAGGATCAATTATTAGATATGACAATAATCAAAAAATTTTATGGAAAAAAAATCATTACTCAAAATTAGAAAAAAAATTAAAGCCTAAATTGAATTTTGTGTTAGTCGATCAAAATTTATTAATTACAGATAGCATTTCAAAATATTATTCAATTAATGTTAATTCAGGTGAACTAATTTGGTCAAAAAATAATATATATCCATTTAATTCTGAAATTAAGAGAAGTAAAAATAAAATCTTTGTAGTTGACTATAAAAATACATTGAGATGCTATAATATTCATGATGGCTCTGAATGTTGGAACCTACCTACGGAAGATTCTTTTACAATATCTAGCTCAAATTTTTCATTAATTATTGATGGGGAATTAATTATTTTTACCAATTCAATTGGTGATGTTACAGCTGTTGATATTGACTCGGGTTTAATAACTTGGCAACTACCAACTCAAAGTAGTAGCATTATAAACGAAACTTATAATTTTAAAGTTTCAAAACTAGTATCTGACAATGAATCAATTTATTTTTCGAATAACAAAAATGAATTTTATTCAATAGATGTTAAAACAGGCACCACAAATTGGATTAATGAGATTAATTCTAATTTAACTCCAATCATAAGTGGCAATTTAATTTTTACTGTATCAAATGAAGGTTACTTACATGTGATTGAAAAGAACAATGGAAATATTATTCGTATTAGCGATCTTTATTTAGATTATAAAATTAAAAAAAGAAAAAATGTTAAACCAATAGGATTTGCCATTGGAGATAAAAAATTATATTTAACAAATACAGATGGAAAGATGATAATTGTAGATTTAAATCTTGGCAAAGTAATTGGTGTAGAGAAAATTGCTGGAAATTTTACTTCAAGACCATTTATTTTTAATCAAAGTTTATTTGTTATAAGAAATGGATCTATCATCCAGTATAATTAATTATGATCTTAAAACTTCTTGATAAGATCGGTAGAAAAAAAATTGTTTTAGACAGAGGTCCTTCCCATCCAAGATATAATGAAGCAAAACCTTGGATGAATAGATACTATGTTTTATTTAGATATAGACCTAAATGGTTTCCATTTAATATATTGATTCATGAAATGCTTGCAGACGATCATGGAGAGGGTGTTCATAATCATTTATGCCCATATATTACTATAATTTTAAGAGGCGGTTATTGGGAAACTACTAAAAAAGGTAAATTCTGGAGAAAGCCTGGATATATTGGATTTCGTTCTGCTAATGCCCATCATAGAGTAGACTTAAAAGAAGGTACAAAACCGATGACGATTTTCATACCAGGTCCTTTTGGTTTACGAAAGGGCCCTAGGTCAGAATATGGTATCGACTTTAAAACAAAAAAAAATTAATGGTAAAAAAACTTCAAAAAGAATTTATATCTTATTGTAATAATCAAGAGTTGGAAGTTAATTCAAATCAAATAGAAATTGTACATAGATTAGAGAAATACTACCAAGAAAATTTTAAAACTTATTTTTTAAAATTGTTTTCAAAAAAATCATCTAAAAAAGGTTTTTATTTGTATGGCGATGTTGGTGTAGGCAAAACTATGATCTTAAATTTTTTTTTTGATTGCCTAAAAGAAAAAAAGTTAAGATTACACTTCAATGAGTTTATGTTAAGTTTCCATGACTTTGTTCATAGAAAAAAAGAAGAAGAAAATATAATTAGTCATTTTGTAAAAAACTTAAAATTAAATGCTTCATTAATTTATTTTGATGAATTTCAGGTGACAAATATAGTGGATGCAATGATTTTAGGAAAATTATTTGATCAAATTTTTAAAGAGGATATTAAAATTATTGTAACTTCTAATACTAAAATTTGTGACTTATATAAAGATGGTCTTCAAAGAGACCAATTTAAACCTTTTATTCAAATTATGGAACAGAAGTCTATTGAATGTGAGCTTAAAATTGAAGATGATTACAGGAAATCAAATAATAATCAAAAACAAAGATTCTTTTATCCTCTTAATAAAGAAACTAATTTTAATATAAATAAATTTTTTAGAACTATTACAAAAGATAAAAAACATTCTTTAAAAACGATCAATGTAAAAGGTAGAGATTTTAAGATAGAAAATTTCTATGAGGGAGTTGTTAGATTTAATTTTAATGAACTTTGTGATCAAAACTTAGGCGCAGAAGATTATTTGGAAATTATTAAAAACTGTAAATTTATTGTAATAGATCAAATACCACAATTTAATGACACAAATTCAAACCAACAACAACGCTTTATTACTTTGCTTGATGTAATTTATGATAAAAATATTCCAATTTCAGTTACTGCAAATCAAAACTTGGATGAATTTAGATCATCAAAGTTATTAGAAAAACCATTTAAACGTACCATTAGCCGTTTGTATGAACTAACATCAATTAATTATAATTAATGAAACAAGAATTTTATAATCTTCAATTAAATACTGATGGTCAAAAATTATATGAGTTTACAGATCAAACAATTGAATGGATCAACAAACACAATTTTAAAAATGGGATACTTAATTTAAGTATTCAACACACTAGCGCATCTTTAATAATGCAAGAAAATGCCGATCCAGATGTTCAAACAGATTTAATAAAATATTTTGATAAATTAGCTCCTATGGATAATAAATTATATATCCACACCATTGAAGGAAAAGATGATATGCCTGCACATATCAAATCTGCATTAACGAATAGTCAGATTTCATTAAGCATCAGAGAAGGCACATTATTATTGGGTACCTGGCAAGGCATATATTTATTTGAACATAGATTAAATGTTCAAAATAGAACAATAATTCATCATTTTATTGGAGATTAAAAACGCTATTTTTTTAAGGTCTGAAAAGCTTCTAATGCAGCAGCTCTAGCTTTTTCGTGGATCACAATTGGTTGAGGATAATCTTTACCAATTATAGTTTTAATCGCTTGTTGATATTTTAATTCCATTTCCCAAGGTTTATGAATAAACTTACTTGGTACCTTTTCTAATTCGGGAACCCATTTTTTTACATATAGTCCTTCTTTGTCAAACTTTTCACCCTGCAAAATAGGATTAAAAATTCTAAAATAAGGCGCTGCATCTGCACCACACCCAGCTACCCATTGCCATTGTGCAACATTATTGGCCTTATTAAAATCTAACAAACAATTTCTGAAATGTTTTTCTCCTTCTGTCCAGTTAATTCTTAAATGTTTAACAAGAAAAGATCCAACTACCATACGAACTCTATTATGCATCCAACCAGTTTCATATAACTCTCTCATACCAGCATCAACAATTGGATAACCTGTCATACCTATTTTCCAAGCTTTAAGATATTTATCATTCTTAACCCAAGGAAATTTATCAAAATCTTTTCTATAATTTCCTTTTAAAAATTCTGGGAAATAATTTATTAAACTATGAGAAAATTCTCTCCATCCAAGTTCGTTAATATATTTTCGATATCCAATTCCTTTTGATTTGATTTCACTACATTTTTTCCAAATACTTGCCACATGAATTTGACCATGTTTTATATATGGTGAGAGTTTTGAAGTTCCTTCAACAGATGGAATATCTCTAGTTGTTCCATAATCTTTAATTTTATTTTCTATTAATTCATTAAGAATTTTTTTAGAACTATTCTCGGAAATTTTCCAATATTTATCAAATTTTTTATACCAATCTTTTTTAGGCAAAATATTTTTAGGCTCAATACAGCCTTTAAAAAAAGTTTTTTCTTTAGTCTTTTTTTTAACAGTATAATTTTTAGCAGGAGCTAAACTTAAATATTTTTGTTCAGCAGTTCTCCAAAAAGGGGTAAAAACTTTAAAAGGGGTACCGTCATTTTTAGTTACCTCTTGAAATTCGTTTAAAATATTTCCTTTAAAGTATTTAAAATTAATTTCATTTTTTAAAAAAATATCTCTAATTTTTTTTCCTTTAGCAATTACATCTGGCTCATAAACTTTATTCCAATATATAGATAGATCGTCTTTCTTTTTAATTTTTGAGAAAATTTCTAACTCATCTCCTTTTACTATTTGAAGATTAATGTTGTATTTTTTTAAGTCTGTTTTAAAAATTTCTAATGATTTTGAAACCCACCATTTTTGAGCTTCAGTTTGATTATCAAAATTTTTATTATTATAGATAAACAAGGCAATTACGTTATCATGATTTTGAGTTGCAAATGACAATGCGGGATTATTTTCTATTCTAAAATCATCTCTTATCCAAAAAATCCCTGTATCAGACATATAATTAATTTTGATTAACTAATTTCTGGTACATTTCTTGATCTGTATCACCTTCACAACCAATAACTAAAACATTTGAATTTTGATCTAATTTTAAATTTTGTTTTAAATTTTGATCCTCGCAGCTAGCAATTAAGCTAATCACTCCTGGTGCAGAATTTTCTCCAGCTATAACAGGTTCATCACTAAAACCTGACTTTCCAAGTAATTTCATAGTTTTTGCAATATCATCATCGGGTAAACTGATGCAATGTTTAACTGAATTTTTTAGAATTTCCCATGGGACTAATGATACTTCTCCACACGACATACCACCCATAAGACTTTCTCTTTTAATATCAATTTTTTCTATTTTTCCTGTTTTAATACTTTCTAAAACACAAGCTGCACTATCAGGTTCAACTACCAATGTAACAGGGACATTATCCAGGTATCTTGCAATACCTGCAACCATTGCTCCTGCCATTCCTCCAACACCTGCCTGTAATATTATATGAGAAATTTTCTCATTATTAATTTGATCAACAATTTCTTTCATCATTACGGTATAACCAGCCATAGTATAAGTTGGAACTTGCATATAATCTTTCCAAGCAACATCTTGGACTATCTGCCAGTTGTTTTCTGTGGATTGCTTAATGCACTCAATTAATGACTTTTCGTAATTGCCTTTTACTTTAATTACATCTGCACCAAAATCTGCCATCGCTTGACCTCTAGCATCACTAACAAACTCACTAATAAAGATTTTACACTTAAGCCCTAATCTCCTAGCACCCCATGCAACAGATCTTCCATGATTTCCAGCAGTTGCAGTTGCAACAGTAATATTTTTATTTCCTTGAGTTACTTTTTCAACTGCATAAGCACCTCCCAATGCTTTAAATGATTTTAAATCAAATCTTTTGCTTTCATCTTTGTAATAAATTTTATTTAAATCTAATTCTTTAGATAATTTATTAAGAGATATTAAAGGAGTAGGGGCATATCCTTCCCATTTTGAAATACTAGAATAAGCATCATCAATTTCTTTTTTGGATAGTGAATTTAAAATTTGTTTTTTATCAAAAGAATAATTTTTATTATCCAAAAATTCAGAATATTTCCATTGATGCCCGTTAGATAAAATTGCCATGCTCTAACAGTCTAAAGTATTATCTTTTTCCCACTTTGTGACTGGTTTCTTTTTATTGAACGAAAACTTACTTCTAAAATCTTTAATCTCAGAATTTTTAAGTTTTACATAACTTTCAATTACATCTTTTCCAAATGCATCAGCAAGTGGTTTACTTTTTTGAAGTATAGAGATTGCTTGATTTATATCATTTGGTAATTTTTTTAGTTTTGGATATTTTTTATAGTCTTTGTACATATTACAATGCAATGGTTTTCCGGGATTTATTTTTTTATTAATACCTTCTAGGCCTGCTGCAATTATTCCAGCTTGAAGTAAGTAAGGGTTTGCTGCACCATCCATTAATCTTAATTCAAATCTTCCTTGATCAGGAATCCTAATCATATGTGTTCTGTTATTTCCTGTATAAGAAATACTACTTGGAGACCAAGTTGCCCCAGATTTAGTTGGGGGAGCATTAATTCTTCTATAACTATTTATTGTTGGATTAAAAAAAGCAGATAGTGCTTGGGTGTTATTCATTACCCCGCCTAAAAAATTGTAGGCTAATTTACTTAAACCCAAAGCATCTTTTTTGTCTAAAAATTTATTATTTTTACCATTCCAAACTGAAACATGGGCATGACAACCATTTCCAGTTAAATTATGAAAAGGTTTTGGCATAAAGGTTGCTCTTAAACCATGTTTTTCAGCTAAACTTTTAACCATATATTTGAAGAACACATGCCTATCAGCCGTGACAAGAGAGTCGGTATAATCCCAATTCATTTCAAACTGGCCGTTAGCATCTTCATGATCATTTTGATATGGCTTCCATCCCATCACAATCATGCAGTCACAAATTTCTTTTATTAAATCATATCTTCTCATTAATGCTGATTGATCATAACAAGGTTTAGACTGTATATCTCTTTGATCAGCAATTGACGAACCATCCTCTGAAATTAAAAAATATTCACATTCAACACCAGATTTCATTTGTAATTTTTTTTGAGACATTTTTTTGATTTGCTCTTTAAGCATAACTCTTGGAGAAGCTTTTACTGGTTTTCCATCCATGTATAAGTCAGATGCTAACCAGCCAATTTCTTTATTCCAGGGTAGTTGAATTAAACTATCAGGATCTGGAACACCAAACATATCACTATCTGCAGGCGTCATATCTAACCATGTGGCAAACCCTGCAAACCCAGCACCATTTTTTTGCATCTCAGCTATTGCTTGAGCAGGAACTAGTTTTGATCTCAAAACTCCAAAAAGATCTACGAAACTTATTAAAAAATATTTAATTTTTTTTTGTTTAGCAATTTGTGAAAGATTTTTTGGCATAATTGATCCTACTAGTTTAGAAATTTTTAATCAATTATTTTTTCCCAGGTATCCAATCTGTGCCAGCTAGGGGCACTCTTGCCATAGCGGCAGCTTCAACTGTTAAAGCAGCTAAATCTTCAGGTTCTAAGTTTCTAACATCTGACTTACCGTTAGCTCTTGCTAAAGTTTGCAACTCTAGGGTTAAAGTTGTTAAATAATTTTTAATTCTTTTTCCTGCTTCAATAGGATTTAATCTTTTTTCTAGTTCAGGATCTTGTGTTGCAACACCTACTGGACATTTTCCTGTATGACAATGATGACAATAGCCAGGTTCAGTTCCAAGTTTTTTATAATCTTCAACATATAAATCTGCATTACAATTTAAAGCCATCATTGCAGCAGAACCAATTGATACAGCGTCTGCACCCATCGCCATTGCTTTTGCAACATCAGCTCCAGTTCTAATTCCACCTGAGACAACTAATTGAACTTTTCTATGCATATTTAATTCTTTAAGTGCGTCTACAGCTTCTCTTAAAGCTCCCAATGTTGGAATTCCAACGTGTTCAATAAAGACATCTTGTGTAGCAGCAGTCCCACCTTGCATTCCATCAAGCACAACTACATCTGCTCCAGCTTTAACAGCTAATGTTGTGTCATAATAAGGTCTCGCTGCTCCAACTTTTATGTAAATTGGTTTTTCCCAATTTGTAATTTCTCTAAGTTCTTGAATTTTAATTTCCAAGTCATCAGGTCCAGTCCAGTCAGGATGCCTACAAGCACTTCTTTGATCAATCCCTTCTGGTAAGGTTCTCATTCCTGCAACTCTTTTATTAATTTTTTGACCAAGTAACATTCCACCTCCACCAGGTTTTGCACCTTGTCCAACAACAACTTCAATAGCGTCTGCTTTTCTTAAATCATCAGGATTCATGCCATATCTAGAAGGTAATAATTGATAGACTAAATATTTAGAAGAACCTCTTTCTTCTTGAGTCATTCCACCATCACCAGTAGTTGTTGAAGTTCCCATTTCAGATGCCCCTCTACCAAGTGCTTCTTTAGCATTAGCACCGAGTGCTCCAAAACTCATACCAGCAATTGTAATTGGGATATCAAGTTTAATTGGTTTTTTGGCAAATCGATCTCCTAGAATAACTGAAGTGTTACAAGTTTCTCTATAACCCTCTAATGGATACCTAGACATTGATGCACCTAAAAAAACAAGGTCATCAAAGTCAGGAACTTTACGCTTGGCCCCTAAACCTCTGATTTGATAAATTCCTTCATTGGCTGCTCTTTGAATTTCTTTAATTGTAGAGCTTGGAAATGTTTTGAATTCTTTAAGATCTTTTTTCATTTAATATGCACCTACATTATCGATTTTAAAATTATACAAATTTCTAGAAGAGCCATATCTTCTAAATTTTTTAGCATCTTCTTTAATACCTAATTCTTTAAATAATTTAGCTAGTTCATCTATATTTTTTTGATCCATCTTTTTTTCTACACAGTCAGAGCCTAAACTTTTTACTTTACCTTTTACAAATATTTTTGCCTCATAAATAGAGTCTCCAAGATCAGCATCAGCATCACCCATTATAACTAAATTGCCTTTTTGAGCCATAAAAGCTGACATGTGTCCTACCGAACCTTTAACTACAATATTAATTCCTTTCATAGATATGCCGCATCTAGAACTTGCATCACCTTCAATAATTAATGCACCACCATGCCCTGTTGCACCAGCAGATTGTGAGGCATTTCCTTTAACAATAATTTTGCCTGACATCATATTTTCAGCAACACCAGTACCAACATTTCCATGAACAGTAACATTTGCTTTTTGGTTCATGCCAGCACAATAATATCCAGTATGACCTTTAATTGTTACATCAATTTCATTTTTTAATCCCGCACATATTGCATGTTGTCCTTGTGGGTTCAAAATTTCAAATGTTCTGGCATTATTTTCTCTACTGATATTTTGAAGATGCTGATTTACTTCTCTAAGAGTTTTTTTGTTTAAATCAAAATTCATAATTACCAGTGATAAACTACGCCAGGTTTTGGTTCAAAAATTTTTGCAGAATTCACATTTGGAAGATGTGCCATAGCTTGAAATTCAGATGCAACTGCTACATAATCTTTAGTCTCAGCAACTACAGCTGGCTTGCAGGCAATTTCATCTCTTAATAAAGCAAAACCATCTTTAGTGCCTGCAATAAAAGTATAAAAACCATCTAAGTCTTTTAAACTATTCTTTAATGTTTTTTCCAAATCTTTCCCTTTTGATATTTGATTTGAAATATATCCCGCAGCAACCTCTGTATCGTTTTCAGAATTAAAGTTTTGCCCATCTTTTACAAGGGATCTCCTTACATTGTTATGATTTGACAAAGATCCATTGTGAACCAAACATTCATCTTCTGAAGTTGAGTAGGGGTGAGAACCCTGTGTAGTAATTGCACTTTCTGTTGCCATTCTCGTATGACCAATTCCATGTGTTCCTGAAAAAGAAGAAAGTTTAAATTTTTTTACAACATCTTTCGGATTACCTGTTTGCTTAAATATATTTATACTTTTTCCATAACCAACTAGTGAGACTTCTGATATTTCTTTTTTTAATAAATCTAATATTTTGGAGGGCTTTTCTTTAGTTTCTAAAATTACATGATCAGCATAATTAATTAGTTTAAATCTTTTTATAAATTTTGATATTTTCTTTTTAAAATCTTTTTCTTTAATTTCGTTAAGACAAACAGAATATTTAAAATTATTTTTATTTTCTTTTGTATAAATCGCAAATCCAGCACTATCAGGACCTCTAGTCGCCATACCATCTAGCATTCCAGATAAGAATTTACCTAAATGCTTTTCATACTTTTTTGTTTTTAAATAAATTCCGACAATTCCACACATAAAGTTTATTGGTTTAGTTTATTAAAGATAATAGGGCTTCTTTATAGTAGATAAGATTAACCACCACAATGATGATAATAGCCGCTATCACTCCATATTTTGCTTTAGGGAAAACAACTCCCCTCATTTTGGTTGGTCTTAATTCTTCTTTATTTTCGTCTGTCATATTTTTTTTAATCTAAAAAAAAGGGCGCCACAATTAAGTAGCGCCCAAATTTTTCTTTTAATTACCAGTCGGTAATGTTGCTTTTATGATCATTTGCTCCATGTCTTTTTCTAGCCAATCTAGAAAGCTCCTCACTTTCAGATTTGTTAGTAATGACATGCCAACCGATCCATATAACTATACCTAAAATAACCAGTAAAGTTTCAGTGGATCCAGCTCCCGGATAAACTGCTCCGACAACCTCCTTAGCACTTAAATGATCTATCCAGTTTGTAACTGTAGCCAT
>Ga0208950_1001431_pt1 | contig 10853 bp, 9 predicted proteins | sample AOAMet_54_BLW_10_2_FD_188234 | JGI IMG/M metagenome (GOLD analysis project Ga0208950, IMG submission 188234) | Ammonia-oxidizing marine microbial communities from Monterey Bay, California, USA - CAN11_54_BLW_10 (SPAdes) | ecosystem: Environmental > Aquatic > Marine > Intertidal zone | place...
GAACTCAGCAGGTCTGCCTGATGTTCCTGTACAAGATGGTCGATGATCGGTGCCATATCTCCTGCCATGGTTTGTGCCAATCTGTGTAGCGTCAGGTTGATGCGATGATCCGTTACCCTGCTATCGGGGAAGTTATAGGTTCGAATTTTCTCCGACCTATCACCACTGCCGACCAAGCTTCGGCGCGCTGCTGCTTGCTCGTCAGACTGTTTTTGTTCAGCCTGATCCATCAGTTTGGCCTGAAGCAGACTCATCGCTCGCGCCTTATTTTTGTGTTGCGAGCGTTCGTCCTGACACTCAACGACCACGCCTGTAGGAATGTGAGTCAATCGCACGGCTGAATCCGTTTTATTAACGTGCTGACCACCTGAGCCGGATGCCCGATAAGTGTCAACTCTCAGATCATTCTTATCGATTTCAATTTCATCGACGTCTTCGACTTCCGGCATGACCGCGACAGTGCATGCCGAGGTGTGTATTCGTCCCTGCGATTCGGTTTGTGGTACGCGTTGAACCCTGTGCGCGCCTGATTCAAACTTTAGCTGTCCGAACACCTCCTTGCCTGCTATACGGCTTATGATTTCTTTGAAGCCGCCATGATCGCCGGCTCGTTCATTCATAATCTCGACCTTCCAGTTCCTAGTCTCGGCAAATCGCTGGTACATCTTGAACAGGTCGCCAGCGAAAATGGCCGCCTCGTCGCCACCAGTGCCCGCGCGGATTTCTAGAAAAACATTGTGAGAGTCGTTGGGGTCTCTCGGTAACAACAACTTTTGCAGTGATTGATCAAGGCCGTCGACCCGGCTTTGAAGATCGTCGAGCTCTTCGGCCGCCATCGCGCGAATGTCTTCATCTTCATCGCTCGCAAGAATTTTAGTTTCTTCCAGTTCGTTGAGCTGCCGTTCGTAGTCCCGATAGCATAAAACAACGGGCTCAATTTCGGCGTACTCTCTTGAGTAAGCCCGAAACATATTTTGATCGGAAATTACGTCACTATCGCTCATCAGCGCGCCAAGCTCTTCGTATCTCTCAAGAAGCTGATCGAGTTTGGTCTTTAATGTTGATTTCATGTTTGGTACTTCTAGTTATTGAACAGTTATTGCTCTTTTCCGTTGGGATCTTCATTACCCAATTGATACAAATCTTCAACAGCGCCGAATATGTCGGTACGTCCCTCAATACTGGCCTGTTTCAATTGAACGCTGGGTGTATGAACAATTTTATTGGTGAGTTTGTTTGCGAAATGCGTTAGTACGCTTTCAGGATCTTCACCTTTTTCAAGACGATTTAGTGCCGAGCTCAGTTCATCGTTTTTTATCTGTTCATGAAGGTTTCGAAATTTCACGAGCAAATCTACTGCATCCAGTGACTTGTTGTTTTGTTGGAACTCGTTGACGGCGACCTCGATGATCGCCTCGGCTTCAAGCGCAGCCTCTTGGCGATTCTCCATGTTTTGGGAGATGATTTGCTGAAGGTCGTCGACGCTATAGAGATAAACATCAGCGAGGCTATCAACCTCAGGCTCAATATCCCGGGGTACGGCCAAGTCGACCATAAATATGGGTTTGTGCTTGCGGGGTTTTAAGGCGCGTTCGACAATCCCTTTGCCAAGCACCGGAAGCGGGCTTGAAGTCGCAGAAATGACGATATCAGCATCCACCAGCCTTTCTGTGAGATCTGTGAGGTCGGTTGCGCTGGCGCCAACTTCAGTAGCAATTTTTTCCGCATTCGATCTTGTACGATTTGCAATAACCATTTTTGCGATGCCTGCGTTACGCAGATGTCGGGCGACAAGCTCCGTCGTATCTCCGGCGCCAATTAGCAAGGCATGACAATCCGAGACGTTTTCAAAAAGCTGGCCTGCGAGATCAACCGCCGCAGACGCGACTGAAACAGGATGTTGCCCAATGGCGGTGCTGGTTCTGACTTTCTTTGCGATTCTGTAAGTATATTGAGACAGACGGTTGAGTGATGTGCCAAGCGTATTGCTGGCATCTGCGTAGTTGAAACAATCTTTCAATTGACCCAGTATCTGCGGCTCTCCAAGCACCATCGAGTCGAGCCCAGAAGCAACTCTCATGATGTGTTTTACAGCGCTATGCCCCCAGTGAGTGTAGGTTGAGGCCTTAATGGTCGTGGCAGGAACCGCGTGCTGTTGGGCCAGCCAGTCAATAATGAGGTCAGGCTCATTGTGACCATGAATAGCATAGACTTCAGTTCTGTTGCAGGTGGAAAGAATAGCGAGTTCCTGCAACTCGACTTCATTGACCAGAGATTGCAGTGCATTGGATATCTGATCAGGCGTGAACGCGATCTTCTCCCGCAGTGAAACGGGGGCTGTCGTGTGATTGATGCCTACAACCAATAAATCCATATCTCGAGGCGTTTAGCGCCTTTATTCCTGATTCTTGCCAGTCTCTGGCTATTTTTGATGTCCCCTAAACAGGTCACAAGGATCAACGGTCCTATAGGTTGATCAACGTTTAATGACTCTGTTGCCTGGGAAAAGTAGAATGAATCTGCATGAGTGAATGCCGCACTCTCTCGCAACTCGACTCACGAAGTCGTATTTTGCCATTTTATGCGTTTTGAAGCGATACACCGATTGATTATAGGTATAGAGATTAATAGTGAGAACAAGTGCAAGCTATCCCGGTCGGAATTGATTTCCTGACTGAGCACAAAATCGCTACACTGAATTTTGCAGCGCGGGGGCATTTGTCGCCGCGAATACGAGGAATTGAAATTTGCAGTCTTTGTTACTAGTTATTGCCCTGATTCTGTTGGGAGGCTGCACCAGCCAGTCCGTGAAGGAATCAGCTCCGAAAACAACCGATGCCTCTTCGGCGGCGGTCGACGCAAGCGCTGAGGCAGAGGTTTCGGCGGTGAATGCTTCAATTGCAGAGTCTAAGGTCCCAAAAAGGCCGAGACCCAGCGATTATCCCGTTGCCCCTTTCCCTAAAGATGCGCTTTATCAACTTCTGGTTGCAGAAGTTGCCGGTTATCGGGGTGAGTACAGCACAGCCCTTGAAAAATATGTCGATATGGCGCTCAAGACCCGCGATGCCGGTGTCGCACAGCGCGCTGCAATGTTGGCTGTTTATCTGAAGCGCTATGAAGAGGCCTTGACCACCTCAAAAATTTGGGTGGAGCAAGAGCCAGATAGTATCGAAGCCCGTAGGTACTTGTCCGAACAGCTTTTGCGTATCGGCGACATGGAGCAGGCTATCGTTCATATGGAAGCGATAAAAAATCTTGGCGGCCTCGCGAATTTTGAAAGTTTCGCCTATTCGGCGGCAAATATGGATGACAAGGGTCGGGAGGTCCTGTTGGAAGCCATGTCCAGGATGCTCGCCGAGTATCCGGGTGACGAACAACTGATGTTTTCAAAGGCGGTGCTGCTCGAACAAAGCGGCCAACTCGAAGAAGCGTTGCAGTTGGCAAATCAGCTATTGGTGTCAAAGAAAGACATTAATGTCATTGTGCTGAAGGTAAATGCACTGAAAGACCTGCTACGAACCGACGAAGCCCTGATTTTTCTTGAGTCTACGCTTGAAGAGTTGGCAGACAAACGACGTCTGAGACTCATTTACGCGCGTATGTTGTTCGAAGCAGAGCGGTTGGTCGACGCTGAAAAGCAGTATGAGCAGGTTCACCAGCAGGCCCCCAATGACAGCGACATCCTTTTCGCCCTCGCGCTGATTTCAATGGAGCAGGGGAAGGATGAGTCGGCAAAGGGCTATCTGAATCAGATGATTCGATTCAATCGAAGAGCTAATGAAGCGCACTATTATTTGGGTAGCATTGCTGACAAAAACGACAAAATCCCGCAGGCGATAAGTGAATACAAGATGGTTGGCCCCGGACGTGAGTATTTAGCCGCGCAGGTGCGGATAGCGGCTCTGTTAGCAGATCAGGACAGGTTGGATGACGCGCGGGCTCACCTAGAAAATCAACGTGCGAATAATCCTGACCGATACAACCGGCTTGTGATGATTGAGGGGCAGTTGCTAAGCGAACGGGGTCACGAAGCGGAATTTTTTGAACTGCTGGAGATGGTGATTAAAAAGCAGCCAGAAAATGTCGAGCTTCTTTATTTTAGAGCCATGACAGGTCAAAGTTTGGGCAGGCTTGATGTGCTTGAACAGGATCTGCTGCGGGTGATCGAGATCGATCCTGGTAATGCCGATGCCATGAATGCCCTCGGTTACACCTTGGCGGACCAGACTGATCGGCATGACGAAGCACTTGTCCTTATTGAGCGAGCACTCGAAATAAAACCCAATGAAGCCGCCTTTATCGACAGTCTAGGTTGGGTACAGTATCGACTTGAGAATTATAAAGATGCCGTGACTAACCTTCGAAAGGCACTCTCACTGTTCGACAACGACGAGGTCGCTGCACATTTGGGCGAAGTTTTGTGGGTCAGCGGCGAACAACAAGAAGCTCGCAACGTCTGGCAGAAGGCACTGGACGCGCGGCCCGATAGTGACATTCTCAAGCGGGTCATTAAACGTTTTGTTGCTCCCTGATTCGACATCACCTTGTGAATGCTCCGCATGCTGAGAAAACGCGGCTTACTTTCTGTGAGTAATATTCAGCACGCCAATTGGATGTGCGTCTGTCTGCTTGCCTTTTTGACGGGTTGTGCCACCCAGAAAGACGCGTCAGGGCCGGATAGTCAACAGCTCACGCAGGTGACTAGTTGGACAGCGCAGGGCAAGTTGGCTTTTGACGTCAATGGTCAGCGCGGGAACTTCTCGTTCAGATGGGTACAGTCAAATCATGCCTATGAGATCGTGCTTTTCGGTCCGCTTGGCATTTCCGTGGCAACAATTTCTGGTAATGAGGTTTCAGCGAGGATAACAACCTCAGAGGGCCAGATGTTAAGCGCTCCTAGGCCTGAACAATTGTTACAGGAGGCTTTGGGTTTAGACATGCCTGTCTCGGCAATGACTGACTGGTTGAGAGGGGTGCCCCGAAATAAGGGTGCATCTGACAAGGTCGAAGGATCGACTAAAACGGCTGTAGAAGGCTTTAACGAACTTGGATGGCAAGTAGAGGTGCAACGCCGGGATAAGTCGATGAATCCAAGTCGCGTTAGGATATCAAGGCCAGGTGCGAATTTTCTGGTGATCGTAAAAGGCTGGTCATATTGATGATCACACTCTCGGCACCCTGCAAAATTAATTTGTTTCTTCACGTTATTGGTCGCCGCGCGGATGGTTATCATGATTTGCAGACGGCGTTTCAAATATTAGATTTTGCCGATAGGGTGCATATAGAGCGCTGTGATGAGATCAAGGTGGCTGATATGCCCGGTGTAAAGGGTGAGGACAACTTAGTCTACCGTGCTGCAGCGCTAATAAAGGCGCATGCTCAGCAAACGTGTCTGTTAAAAGACCAAATGCTCGGCGCTCGAATAACAATCGACAAGCAAATACCGATGGGAGCCGGTCTGGGGGGTGGAAGTTCGAATGCTGCGACCGTCATGCACGGCCTCAATATACTCTGGGGGCTGGGTCTCACAACCAATGAATTGTGCGCGCTTGGTCTAACGCTTGGCGCTGATGTGCCTGTATTTATAGAGGGCTACAGCGCATGGGGCGAGGGTGTGGGGGAAAAACTCAAACCCATCGAATTAACGAAAAAGTGGTTTTTATTGGTAAAGCCGGAGTGTGCGATATCGACTGCTGAAATCTTTTCACATCCGGAATTGACACGGAACACAAGTCCGATCACAATAGCCCGCTTTTTGGAAGGGGGTGCCCGGAACGACTGCGAGGTCATTGTCCGGAAACTATACCCAGAAGTCGATGAAGCGCTGTCGTGGCTAAGCCACCGAGGCCTTGCTAGAATGACCGGCACAGGTTCATGCGTATTTATCGAGCTTGGTTCCAGAAAACAGGCGCAAGACCTCCAATCGCAGCTACCAGGCACTTGGGATTCTTTCGTCGCTGAAGGCTTGAACAGGTCACCATTGTTAGATGAACTGACAAAGGCTGCAGATTAAGACTCCAGCATCAGGATAGCTTCGATTGACTAGACTGATATAGGTACACATAGGTCGATTTGTAAAGTCTCTTGATACAGACTTTTTTGTGGAGAAAATGGGGTGTCGCCAAGTTGGTAAGGCACAAGGTTTTGATCCTTGCATTCGTAGGTTCGAGTCCTGCCACCCCAGCCATACACGTTAGTAGTTTGACGATCGAACTTAACCCAAGCATGCCCTGCAGAACACTGGAAGATACCCGTGGCTGAATTGAAGATTTTTTCTGGCAATGCGCACCCGAAATTGGCTAATAGAGTCGGAGACCGGCTACGCATGCCATTGGGCAATGCGAAAGTTGGACGTTTTAGTGACGGCGAAGTTAGCGTCGAAATTGAGGAAAACGTCCGCGGTAAAGACTGTTTTGTTATCCAACCAACCTGTGCGCCCACCAATGATAACTTGATGGAGCTGATCGTGATGGTCGACTGCTTGAAAAGAGCGTCGGCACAGCGAATCACTGCAGTGATACCTTATTTTGGCTATGCAAGGCAGGATAGAAGGGTAAGGTCTGCGAGAGTGCCGATCACAGCGAAGGTGGTTGCAGATATGCTGAATCATTGCGGCGTTGATAGGGTGCTGACGATAGATTTACATGCAGACCAGATACAGGGTTTTTTCAATGTCCCTGTAGACAACATATACGCGACACCGGTGATGTTGACTGACATCGAACGGCAGGCGTACGAGAATTTGATGATTGTGTCTCCAGACGTTGGCGGCGTGGTCAGGGCCAGAGCCATGGCCAAGCAGCTCGATGACACGGATCTCGCGATTATCGATAAGCGTCGTCCTAACGCCAATCAGTCAGAAGTGATGCATATTATTGGCGACGTGAAAGACAGAACCTGTCTGCTGGCGGATGACATGGTAGATACTGCCGGCACTCTATGTGCAGCTGCGGACGCTTTGAAAGCTAACGGGGCAACTAAAGTTGTTGCATATTGTACCCATCCCGTTCTGTCTGGTAACGCAATAAAAAATATAGAAGGTTCAACGATAGATGAATTGGTTGTGACAGACACCATCCCGTTGACTGAAGAGGCAAAAGTCTGCAAAAAAATTCGTCAACTGAGTATTTCTGATGAACTGGCAGAGTCTATTCGCCGGGTAAGTAACGAAGAGTCTTTGAGTGCACTTTTCAGTAAAAGAATTCAACCCGCACTGTTCTAATGACTCAATACTGACATCTTGTCAGCATTGCGTTTAACAGAACGCGCGAGTGAATATTTATGTTCCATTAGGGACAGCTTTAAACGCCAGACGATTGCGGTCGCAGTAATCCCTGGCTTAATTTTTGGAGAAAGTAAGATGGCAAACGAATTCGAGCTAGATGCCGAACTGCGAACTGACCTGGGGAAAGGTGCGAGCCGCCGCCTGCGTCGGCTTGCTGATCTTGTTCCTGCAGTTGTTTATGGCGCAGGAAAAGATCCGGTATCAATCAGCATTCCGCACAAAGATATCCACAAAGCCTGCAGTAACGAGGCGTTTTTCGCGCACATTATCAAGATCAATGTGTCCGGTGGAAGTGATAACGCAATTATCAAAGATCTGCAAAGGCACCCTGCAAAAGATCGCATTATGCATGCTGACTTTTTGCGTGTTCAAATGGACCAAGCGATCACTGTTGAAGTACCGCTGCATTTCACCAACGAGGACAACTGTATTGGTGTGAAGCAAGACGGCGGTATGATTTCGCACGTTGCAACGTCCCTTGAAATTTCTTGTCTACCTGGCGCACTGCCTGAATACATCGAAATCGACGTGGCTGAACTGAAGTTGGGTGACAGTATTCACATGAGTGAAATCGTGTTGCCTGAAGGCGTCGAGATTCCTGAACTGGCTTATGGTGAAGACCATGACCAGGTTGTTGTCGCGATTAACGCAACGCGTGCAACAGCAGAGGACGACGCAGACGAAGAGACTGGTGAAGAAGCCGCAGAAGGCGATACGCCGGAAGCCACTGAAGACTAGTCAAGATCCTACTTCTGGATAACTAGTTCAAGAGGTGAGTCATGAGTCCACCATTAAAGTTGGTGGTTGGCATTGGAAACCCGGGAGCACAATACGCGAGAACCAGGCACAACGTTGGTGTCTGGTTCGTTTCCCGGTTTGCTGATCAACAAGCGGCAACCTTCAAGGAAGAAAAGAAGTTTTTTGGTCAGGTCGCGACAACCCGTGTTGATGACCAAGAAGTTAAGCTGCTTATTCCTAATACCTACATGAACGAAAGCGGCAAATCTGTCGGCGCGCTGGCGCATTTCTTCAAAATAATGCCAGAAGAAATATTGATCGTGCATGATGAACTTGACCTCGCGACAGGCATCATCAGGTTCAAACAGGGCGGTGGTCTCGCAGGACATAATGGGCTCAGAGACATAGCAAGATCGTTGGGCGGTGCTCAGCATTTTAATCGATTGCGTATTGGCGTCGGACACCCGGGTTCAAAAGAGCAGGTAACCGGCCACGTGCTCGGCACTGTTTCACAAAAAGATGAAGACACCATCTGGCGATGTATAGAGGAAGGGCTTCATCACATACCAATGGTGGTTCGAGGTGACTGGCAACCTGCCATGAACACGCTAAATGGCTTTAGGGTCGAGGAATAAAACAATGGGATTTAACTGTGGCATCGTGGGATTACCCAATGTTGGCAAGTCGACGCTGTTCAATGCGCTGACGAAAGCAGGTGTCGGCGCTGAGAATTTTCCATTCTGCACAATTGAACCGAATTCCGGCGTTGTGCCCATGCCTGACCCAAGGCTGGATCAACTGGCCGAAATCGTGAATCCCCAGCGCGTCGTGCCAACCTCAATGGAGTTTGTTGATATTGCGGGTTTGGTCGAAGGGGCTTCAAAAGGTGAAGGGCTGGGTAATCAGTTTCTCGCCAATATTCGCGAGACAGATGCCATTGCGCACGTGGTTAGATGTTTTGACGACGAGAATGTAACCCATGTATCCGAATCGATTAATCCTGCGCGTGATATCGACATTATCAACACAGAGCTGTTGCTAGCGGATCTCGAGTCACTGGAAAAAGGTATCACCAGGGTAGGTAAAACAGTGAAAAGCGGCGACAAGGTTGCTGCGGCCAAGGTGGCATTTTTCGAAAGAATCCAGGCGCATATTAACGAAGGCAATCCGGCGCGAACCCTCGAATGCACGGCTGAGGAACGCCTAGATGTGCGCGAGTTACATTTGCTGACGATGAAGCCTGTGTTGTATATCGCCAACGTGGATGAGGAAGGATTTGAAAACAATCCCTATCTTGATGCGGTAACCGAGATCGCCGAGGCAGACGGCTCGGAACTGGTTGCGATTTGCAACAAGCTAGAAGCGGAAATTGCCGAACTCGAGGAAGATGAGAAAAAAGAGTTTCTTGCCGACTTGGGAATGTCTGAACCGGGTCTGGACCGAGTGATTCGTGCCGGTTACAAGTTGCTTGGGTTACAAACCTACTTCACAGCGGGTGAGAAAGAAGTTCGTGCCTGGACTGTTCGTCAGCAAGCGACGGCACCTCAGGCAGCAGCCGTGATTCATACAGACTTCGAAAAAGGATTTATTCGCGCTGAGGTGGTTGGTTTTGACGACTACATCACTGGTAACGGTGAGTCAGGTGCGAAAGATGCAGGGAAATGGCGTCTAGAAGGCAAGGAATACCTTGTCAAAGACGGGGATGTCATTCACTTCAGGTTTAATGTTTGACAAAAACCTCAGTAATCGGGAAAATTCGCGTCCTTCTCGAAGACACCATAAAGTTTTAATGTGGCTATGTAGCTCAGCTGGTTAGAGCACAGCATTCATAATGCTGGGGTCGGTGGTTCAAGTCCACCCATAGCTACCATCTTTTTATGAGCCAAAGGCTCACAAAAAGGGGTCAATCCAGTCCGTTCGCGGCAGCTGTCGTGATGAACTTTCACGGAATCGAGTTGAATGTTGGATAATCTTCTAGCGTGAGCCTATCCGCCAAACTCGCTGAGTATCACCCCGTTGTGATTGAAGGCATGGGGGGCTATGACACTCGCGATCCGAATGTCATAGCCGATCACTTGACGCAAAGACTTAAAGCGCACTGGGCGGTGAAGCCGCCTAGGAAGCCGCTGGTGGTTTTAACGCAAGGAGACCCACTTGAGCCTTCGGGTATCTCAGCGATTACTCCGCTAGTCGCCAAGCAGTTGAACGCGCCTCGAGCCCTGGTTTATTTAGACGAGGAAATTGCCGATTATCATTGGCGGGACGCGGATCGTCGTGACATGGTCCTCGAAATCAAATATTCCTTATTGGTGGCGGAAGTCAATGAGCGGATACCGGGCTCCATGGCAGCGATCATGGATGCCATCGATCAGCAACTAGCGGATAAAAATGCCGAACGATTGATGCTGAAGAAAACACCGCTAAAGGACTATTATCGAGATTTTGCGTTGCTCCAAGAAGTCACCAAAGTAGCGAGTTTTCAATTGAGTGGTGAGTTGACGATGATTCATACGTCGCCCCTCATTTCCCCTGATTCGGTCACCAGTTTCTGCCGAGTGGGTTTTACATTAGGCCTTGTTGATCAGAGTGACCGAGTCGCTTATGACGACAGCGATCCGGCCGAATGACCTGCGTCTGTTGAAAAAATGAAGCTGATAAGATCGGAGAAACACGCTTGGCCTAGCTTCTAGCTCAAGTGAACATCAGCCCAATTTTGGCCAAAACTTAATCAAAAGCATTGTAGCCTCCGGCCTAACCTCCAAATTTGCTGTAGAAAATGGTCTGTAGGGATCAAGTCTTACTTGCTGATTTCACTAAAAAGGGCGTTAAT
>Ga0208950_1001452_pt1 | contig 10765 bp, 9 predicted proteins | sample AOAMet_54_BLW_10_2_FD_188234 | JGI IMG/M metagenome (GOLD analysis project Ga0208950, IMG submission 188234) | Ammonia-oxidizing marine microbial communities from Monterey Bay, California, USA - CAN11_54_BLW_10 (SPAdes) | ecosystem: Environmental > Aquatic > Marine > Intertidal zone | place...
TGTTTTTTTAACCAAAGACCAATCCCATATGCATCAAAATCATCGAGGAAAGGTTTCATAGATGATTTTACAAAAGCAGAATCAATAACCTGATTTCCATTCCAGTTTCCATAATTTAAATAAAGCTTTCCTAATCTTGAAAAATCACGTGCATTTGAGTGAAAACAGCAAAAGGATTTTACATTTCCTTTCTTTTTACTATCTACTTGCCAGTAAGCATCATTATCTGGGTTAATTTTGGACCAAATTTCATCTTCAAAAAATTTATCAGTTTTAATTCCAGAAGCTCTTTCAATTAAAATTGATAAAAGTTGAGTGTTACCACTGGAGTAATGATTTTTCACTCCAGGTTTTTCAATAATTGGCTGATTTAACATTAGTTCTTCAACATCTGAAACAAAATACTGTTTAGCAACAGGGCTAAATGGATCGGAAGTACCTTCATCCCAATCTAATCCAGAAGTCATAGTTGCTAGATCGATAATTCGTACTTCACTAGCAAATTCTCCTTTAAGCTCAGGTATGTAATCAATAACTTTATCATCAAGACTATTAATATGTCCTAATTCTAGAGCTTTACCCATCATCATTGAAACAAGAGTTTTTGCCATTGAAAAAGAATTTGAAGATGAATTAGATGAATATCCTTTATAATATTTTTCAGCAATAATTGTATCCTTATGGATCACAATATATGCAACGGTTCCAAACTCCCTATTTATTTCTTCAAATTCATCTGAGAAAGTAGCAATTATATTTTCTCTTTCGTTCCAAGGAGACTTTTCATCAGTACTTTCAATAGTTTCATAATCAAAATATTTTAAATCGTCAATAAAGACAGTTGTCTGACCATTTAAATAAACTACCCGAATACCTTTTATAAAGTATTCTAGATTTAGGGCATAGATGACAGAGAATATTATTGCAATAGTTATCGCTACAATTTTTATATTTTTCATTTCTTTTCAATTTGTGAGTCAACAATTTCGGTAAAAGTTTGTTGAGGCTCTAATTCTGGATCTTCTTTCTTTTTTCGGTTAATTGATCCTTGAATCATAATAAGCATTGAGGCAATAATAATTACTAACAGAACTTTTTCATCAACTATATTACTTTTTTGGATATCATAATCAGATATACTCAAAAATAGAAGTATTGTAATTAAACCTCTAGGTGAAAAATACAGAAGTGGTTGTGAGTCTTCATCATTTATGACAATCGATAGATAAAAATATCTTACTCCATACATAATAAGTAAAACTGTTGCACCTATAATATATGGCTCAAATTCTATAAAGCTTTCAAGTGGTATAGAAAAACCAAAAAATAAAAAGAAAAAAGTTCTGACTAAAAAAGTTGACTCTGCAGTTAATAAATGAAATTCATGCAGATCAGACTTTCCAACTTTATCAGTTTTTATGTATTTTTTTAAACTTTCAGGTATTAGATTTTTAAAGTTTGATAAAAATATTCCAAAAATAAAAATCAACACTAATGAGGGAAGTTTCAAGAAATCTTTTCCTATTTCATATGCTAATATTAAAAGAGCAAGAATAAGAAAGAACTTAACATGATGTTCAATCCTTTGTATAAGTTGAAAAAGAAGATAAGTTATAGCAATTGAAATTATTATAATTAAAAAAATCTGACCAATTAAAGTTATAATAGGTTCAACTCCAATAAGAGGATCACCTTTTTCTGCCTGTCTGATTGAATAATAAAAAAACATAATTCCAAGTATATCAGAAAAAGTTGATTCATAAACTATAAATTCTTTATTCTTTGTTATTAATCCTGTAGCCGAAGGAATTGCAACAGCACTACTTATTATTGATAAGGGTATTGCATATATAACTGATGTTGGATAAGAGAGTCCTATTATTTCTCCAAAGAAAAGACTAACTAGGACTATATTAATAACAAGTATTACTAGCGCAGCTAAAAAACCTTTAATTATAATAGCAGTTTTTTCTTTTCTAATTTCTAATTCAATTGCTGCTTCAAGTACAATTAAAATAAGTCCAATTGTACCAAGAACTGGAACTAAGCTATCCAGAAATTCAAAATTGGAATAACCATAATAAGATGATACACCTCTAGCAATAATACCTGTAAATACCAGAAGTATAACAGATGGGAATTTAGTCCTCCTAGCAAAAATATCAAACAGATATGAAAATATTATAAGTAAAGGAAGAACTATTAAAATAGAGCTTACATCCATATTAGCTAATTTAATGAAATTAATTGTAAGACTATTTTTGTCATATTGTAAATAAGAAAAAATCAATTTATAATATTATATTTATTACATAAAGTCATTGATATTCTGTAATGAGTTTAATGATTACTTAAGAGTCTATAAACTAATTAGTTCTTATATTATTAATATGAATACTTCAAAAATTGATAACGATATCGTAATTAATACATATTCAAATTTTGAAAATGAACCTCATAATATTTTATTTAGTACAGATATTAATTTCATTCAATTTCACTTTTGCATAGAAGGTAAAATGACATTTAGTTACAATAATGGGTCTTATAAATTTGACCTCAATGAAAATAACTCAATAATACTATTTAATCCTTCAACTAATCTTCCAATTGATGCCGTTTTAGAAAAAAATACAAAGTATTTAAGTTTATTAATTACTATTAAAAAATTTCACGGACTTTTTTCAGAATTAACTGAAAAAATTTCATTTTTATCTCAAGAAAATTCAGATAAAAAATATTATAAAGAAAATTTAATTTCTCCCCAGATTAGTACTGTTCTTAATCAAATAATGAATGAGAAATTAAGTGAAAATGTTAAAAATTTATATCTCAAGGGTAAAATATTTGAGTTATTAGGAATGTATTTTAATGAATCAAATGACATGGATATAGAGCAATGCCCATTTTTAGCAGATGAAAAAAATGTTGTAAAAATTAAAATGGCAAAAGAAATAATTATTAAGAGGATGACTGATCCTCCATCTCTAAAAGAATTATCGTCTGAAGTTGATATATCTCTTAAAAACCTGAAAGAAGGTTTCAAAGAAATATATGGATATACTGTCTATGGTTTTCTTTTAGAATATAAAATGAATATTGCAAGCAAAATGTTATCTACTAAAAACTACAATGTAAATGAAGTAGCTGACAAAATTGGATACAGTACTTCTAGTCATTTTATAAATGCCTTTAAAAATAAATTTGGCACAACACCTAATAAATATCTTAAATCTATTTAAAATTTATTTTCAATTAAAGTTTTTGCATTATAAATACAATCACTTACAGACACTCCTAAATGAAAATTTCCAATAATTGAAAAGCTAGAATTATTTTTTTCAAAGTATTTTATTTCATCTTCTAAACTTGATATCATCATTGAATATGATGGTATACCATTCTTCCATCTAAAATGCTTTATTAATTCAGGGTTTGAACTAATTTTGAAGAGCTTTAAAATTTCATCTAAAATTGTTTTCTCAATTTCTTTAGGGGGTAATTCACATAATTCTTTTTGTCTTTTACCGCCCACGAGAACTGTCATCAAAAATTTATCTTTCGTTGAGACATGACTAAAAATATTTGAGCTAAATAAAATCCCAAGGAAACTTTTTCTGTCTTCGGGTTTTGTTAACAATCCAAATCCATCTATCTCATTTTTAATATCTTTTTTATTAAACCCAAAATGAAAAACATCAATCGGGTTATAATCAACTTTTGATAAAACTTTTTTAATTCTGTTATCAAAAATTATTTCTTTTAATGAATATGCTGGAATTGTAGATATGATATTTTTACATACTATATCTTCTCTGTTATTGAATGATATTTTATAGCAATTACTTTCCTTCTTAATTCCTTTTACTTTTGTTTCTAATAGTATTTGATTTTGAAATTTATCTGACAATAAGGATGTAATTTTAGAAAGTCCACCATCAAGAGTAAAGATTTTAGCAGGTGGAGATTTTTCTTTTTTAAATAATCCAATAATTATACTTCCAAATTTTTGTTCAAGCCTCCATAGAATTTTAAGTGTATTTTTTGAACTCATTATACTAGTGTCATCAGCATAAATTCCTGTTAAAAAGGGTACAATAATCTTATTGTGGAATTCATTACCGAATCTGGTTGAAATAAAATTTTTAACACTTGTATTAGCTTTATGTCTAGAAATAAATATTTCAAAAAATACTCTAAGTTTTGAATAGATACTTAAAATAGGAGTAGTTACAAAATCAAAAAAGCTCATTGGAATTTTTGTAAGACTATCATTTACTAACAAATATCTTTTTTTTATTTTTTCATTATTTGCATAGATTAAATCTTCATAAACATTAAGATCTTTTAATAACTCAATAATAGCAGGATTATTGTCAAGTATTGTATTTGGGCCATTTTCACATATGTATCCACCTTCTAAACTGGTGTTAATTATTCCTCCAAGCCTACTATCACTCTCAACAATAATAAAATTTGAGGTTTTTTTATATAAAAAATTTGCAGCGCTTAAACCTGAAATACCACCTCCAATAATAACTGTATGTGTATTCAAAGTACTAGTTTAGTTTCTGATATATTCTTTCGTCCAGTTTGAGATTAATTCTGCCCAATTATCATCATCATTCAAACAAGGAACATAATTATAATGAGTACCTCCAGCTTCAAGAAACTCTTCTTTCCCTTCCATTGCAATTTCCTCTAATGTTTCTAGACAATCAGTCACAAATGCAGGTGTAACAATTACTAATCTCTTCTTACCAATTTTTGCTAAACGTTCTAGTTCACTGTCTGTATAGGGCTTTAACCAAGCTTCATTAGGAAGTCTAGATTGAAATGAATTACTAAACTTAGTCTTGTCGATATTGAGTTTTTCAATAACCTTTTTTGTTGTTTCTAAAACTTGATGCTTATAGCATGTTGCATGAGCATTTGAAGACACATTACAACAATCTTTAGTTTTATAACAATGACTATTAGTAGGATCAGAGATCTTTAAATGACTAATTGGAATCCCATGATATGAAAATAAAATATGATCATATTTTATATCTTTTATAGCTTCTTGAATTTTGGAACTTAATAGATCTATATATTGTGGATTTTTATAAAATGGAGGAACAAAATTAAGCCCAATATCTGTAAAATTATTTACTACTTCTTCTTTAACTTTCTCAGTAACTGTTTCATATGAGGACATTGCATAGTGAGGATAAAGTGGCATAACTAATACATCTTTAACTCCTTTTTCTGCTAATTCTTTAAGCCCCTTATTTATGCTAATTGAACCATATCTCATTGACAATGCAACAGGTATATCAAGTAATTTAGTAACTTTTTCAAAAAGTCTTTTGGATAGAACAATTAGAGGGGATCCTTCTTTCCACCAAATTTTCTTGTAAGCTTGAGCAGATTTCTTAGGCCTAATATTTAGAATAACTAATTTGACTAATATCCATCTAAATAAATAGCTTTTACCAATTACTCTCTCATCCATTAAAAATTCATCTAGATATTTTTTTACATCTGGTATTGACGTGCTATCAGGTGAACCTAAATTTATCATTAGTAAGCCTTTCATTATACAGTATTTGAATATGTTCCAATCTTTTGATCAATTAGAGGATCAAACCTCATTGCAATATTTCTTGTAAATAATCTTCCGGACTCATTTATGATTATTTTATTATCATTAAAATCTAGAATTTTATCTGAAATAAAATCCTCTAAACTATCCTCTTTAAACTTTATGGAATTATAAAGTTCAGAATTAGTTAGATTATATTTCTTGGAAATAATGTTAATATCAACAAAATAGTTACACATTATGGAATTAATAATTTCACGAATGATTTTTTGTTCTTTATTTACAGAGTACCCTCTTAATACAGCTAAATTATTTTTCTCAATAGAATTTATATATTGACTTGCATTTTTAATATTTTGAATATATGCTGAATCTAGTTGAGAGATAGAAGAAGCTCCAAAAGCATAAACCTGACCAGTCGTTTCTAAAGTACAATATCCTTGAAAATTTCTATGAAGTTGTTTGTTTTTCAGTGCAATTGCAAAATCATCATCAGGTTTAGAATAGTGATCCATTCCAATTGAAACATATCCTGCATCGACTAACTTTTTATATGCATTTTCATACATTAATGCTTTATCGCTTGAACTGGGAAATCCAATATCTTCAAGAATTTTTTGTCTAGGAAGAATACTTGGGACATGAGCATATGAAAACGTAACTATTCTATCTGTATTTAATTTTATAGCCCTATCAACTGTTTTGTCAAACCTTTTAGGAGTTTGATACGGTAGCCCATAAACTAAGTCAATGTTAGTTCCTGTGAATCCTTCATCACTAATTTTCTTAACTATATCTTCAATAGGATGTTTAGATGGTTTTCTATTAATTCCTTCTAGTACATCTAGTCTAAAGTCTTGAATTCCTAATGAAATTCTATTAAATCCGAATTTTTTTAATAATTCTATGTGTCTAAATTCAATATGAGCAGGATTACACTCTATAGCCATTTCATAATTTGAAGCAAATTTAAAAGTATCAAAAAGCTTATTCGTAACCCTTTCTATAAACTTGTAAGAAATTGCATTAGGTGTGCCACCACCCCAGTGAACTTGTGTTAATATCCTAGTTGAGTCAATTTTTTTTGAAACATAATCAATTTCTTTTATAAGGGCATCTATATATCTTTCAAGAAATGGTTTAGTAAATCCTGTTTCAGTAGTACAACCACAAAAATGACATATTTGAGGACAAAAGGGTATGTGAATATATACTGAAATATTTTGAGGAAATTCATTATTCGAAACAATAAGTTTCTCCTTAAAGTCATTATTAGTAAAGTTTGTGTCAAAAAAAGTAGCAGGAGGATATGATGTATATCTTGGACCTGTTGAGCTATATTTCTTTAATAATTTTTCATTTATTTTCATAATGATTATCTTTTCCAGTCTTTATTTTTTACCCATTCAACAACAAACTGAACTTTTTTATAGTCTATATCGGGTAGAAACCCATGACCCAAATTAAAGATCCAGTTATTATTTTGGCTGCCAAAATCAACCAAACTATTTAAATAATTTTCTATAACATCATAATCTTCATAAAAAATTCTTGGATCCATATTCCCTTGAATTCCAATTTTATTATTAAGAATATCTCTAGCATGACTAATTGACGAATGCCAGTCTATACTAACAAAATCACACACTCCCTCTTCAATTTTAGAAATCCCATTTCCATAATCTTTAGGAAAAAAAATTGTTGGACAATTATGTTCTTTTGCAGCATTCAAGATTCTTTTAGAAAAAGGTAGTATCAGATCAGTATATAATTCATATGGAATGGATCCACAATATGTCTCAAAAAGTTGAAAAACATCAATTCCTGACATACATTGATTTTTAACATAGTCAATAGATGATTCTGTAATCTTTTCTAAAATCTTAATACTTTCACTCCTATTTTCATAAAGAAAACGAATAGCTTTTTTCATGTGATCTTTAGACCCCTCAGATTTGAACATAAACAAGAAAACTGTAAGTGGACCCCCACAGAATCCAATTAGAGGAATGTTATCATCTTTGTCAATTTTGACTTGTTTAATGTTATTATATATATAATTTAATTTGCTGGGATCAAATTCTAAATCTTTGGATTTTGATTCCATATCTAATGGATTTTTGAAAATTGGGCCTGTTTTTTGAAATTCTACGTTAAGTCCCATCGCATGTGGTATAACAAGAATATCACTAAATAAAATAGCAGCATCAACAGATAAATCTTGAATTGGAAGTAGCGTAACTTTAGAAGCTAGGTTTTTATCATTCATTAACTCATGAAACGAATAACTTTCTTTTAGCTTCATATAATTTGGAAGAATTCGACCAGCTTGTCTCATAAACCAAATTGGTGGTCTTTCTGTTTTTTCTCCTTTTAGTGTTTTTATCAATAAAGATTCCATTACATTATTTTTTTTAGTGAGTTAAGATTGCTATCTATTATTTTTTTAATATCATCTTCATCAATTTTACTAGAAAGAAAAAGACATTCATATTGTGAGGGTGGAAGATAAACTCCCAACTCTAGCATTGATTTAAAATATTTTGCATAAAGATTAGTGTCACATTTTTTTGCATCATTAAAATTTTCAATACAATTTTTTTTGGAAAAAAATAATGTCATCATTGACCCAACTCTAGCTATGTTAGCATTTACACCTGTTTCTTTAATATTATAACTAATACCATCATGAATTCTTGAGGAAATATTTTCTAATTTTTCATATACATCTTCATTTAATCTGTTTAAAACACTAAGCCCAGCAGACATAGCTAGAGGGTTTCCTGATAATGTACCTGCTTGATAAACAGGCCCATCAGGAGCAACATGATCCATTACTTCAGTACTTCCACCATACGCACCTGCAGGTAATCCACCACCAATAATTTTTCCAAGCGTTGTTATGTCAGGTGTAACATTATAAAGTTCTTGAGCACCTCCTCTTGAGACTCTAAATCCACTCATAACTTCATCAAAAATTAATAGTGAATTGTTTTCTTTACAAATAGACTTTAGTTCTTTAAGGAATCCATTTTTAGGTATTACTAGTCCCATATTTCCAGCTATAGGTTCAATAATAACTGCAGCTATTTTATTTTTGTTTTTATTGAAAAGAGTTTTTACAGATTCAATATCATTAAACTCTGCAACTAATGTGTCTTTTGCAATATTTTCCGTTACACCTTGACTATCAGGTTTTCCTAGAGTCATAGCACCTGATCCTGCTTTAATAAGAAAGCTATCAAAATGTCCATGGTAATTTCCAGAGAACTTTATAATTAAATCCTTTTTTGTATATCCTCTGGCTAATCTTATTGCACTCATTGTGGCTTCTGTTCCAGAGCTAACCATTCTTACTTTTTCAATTGAAGGAACCATTTCAATTATTTTAGATGCCATAGTTGATTCAATTTCAGTAGGTGCTCCAAAAGTTGTTCCAAGTTTTGAAGAACTAATAATTGAGTAAACAGTTTCTTTATCAGCATGACCAAATATTAGAGGCCCCCAAGAACCGACACAATCAATATATTTATTCCCATCTATATCAAACATTTTACTTCCATTTCCACTTTTAAAAAATACAGGAGTTGAATTTACACTTCTAAATGCCCTAACAGGTGAATTTACACCTCCTGGTATAATTTTTTTTGCTTTGTTATATGCAGTTTTACTATTAGTAAACATTTTAGTTATTAAGTTTTTTAGCGATATCAATTGCGCTGTAAGTTATAATTGCAGTAGCACCTGCTCTTTTAATTGAGAATAAAATCTCCATTATTAGATCTGTTTCATCAATTAGATTATCTTTTCCTGCAGACTTTATCATGGAGTATACCCCGCTAACATTATATGCTATAATAGGAATATTAAAATTTTCTTTAATCTTACTTATAATATCTAGATAGGATAATGCAGGTTTAACTATTACGGCATCACATCCTTCATTAATATCTTGTTCTATTTCTCTTATAAACTCGATAGAATTTTTATAGGACATTTGATGAGTCTTCCTATCCCCATTCTCTAGAGAGTTATCTACTGCACCTCTAAAAGGTCCATAAAATGAAGAGGCATATTTTACTGAATATGGAAAAATAGGGATCTTTTCAAATCCATTTGTATCTAAAATTTTTCTTATTGCTGCAGTCCTTCCATCCATCATGTCTGATGGTGCGATTATATCTGCTCCAGACTTAGCAAGAGTAAGCCCTTGATTACATAATGTTTTAATCGTCTTGTCATTATCTACATCATTATTTTCTATTGTCCCACAGTGCCCATGTGAGGTATAGCTGCAGTTACATAGATCGGCCATTACTAAGATGTCATTTCTAAATTTATTTATTTCATCTTGTTGATGTAAATTATTAAAAACATTAATATCCTCTTCAATTACATATTTAATATTATAGGATAGATTATTATAACATATATAATTTATTATCATATCCTTATTAGTCTTGAGTCCTTTATTCTTTAGAGATGTTTTTACTTCATTTAGACCAAAATCTTCTCCCCCTACAAAATATGTTGAACTATGACTTAATAAGTTAGTTAACTCACTAATATTTTTACATTTTATAACATTGTTAAGATCTTTAATATAACCTTCTATTGATGATAAATTGTTTTCAATTATTTTCATAATATATATTTTATAGTTTAGTTTTTTTCTAAACCCTAATTTACAAAATTATAACACATGTAAAATCGTATAACACAGAGTAACATAAAAACCAATCATCTAATCATAATCATTTTCTTTTCTAATAATTCAATATTATGATTAGAAAGGATAGTGTTTTTTTGAAAGTTTTTTAATTGAAACTTATATCTTGTTTTTTGTCCCATCCCTAATAATGTTCTGTAATCGTATATACAGTAAAAAACCCCCTCCTCTTCTATTTCACTAATCAATAGTTGATGCCAATCCGACGAATTGGTTTTAGAATTAATTTTAAATTCATCTGTTTTGAAACACTGATGTCTTTGTTGAGATACCTTAACACCACTTTTCTCAAAGGTTTTTTTTATTTCTTTTTCGGACGGTGGAAACCATTCAAGTTTTCCAACTGAGTTGAATTTAGATTTTGAGAAAAATAATTTAATGACCTCATAAATAAGATTTTTTAAGTTTATAGATTTCAATTGATTAAAAATTTATCATTTTGTTTTTTA